>WNGI01003644.1_pt1 | contig 19967 bp, 21 predicted proteins | sample 5400621 | NCBI WGS metagenome assembly WNGI01 (sample SAMN13153374, study PRJNA577476) | soil metagenome | isolation source: 20 cm soil or saprolite under Garry oak tree replicate 1 | place: USA:California | collected 2016-06-15
AAGAACCGAAAAATCCCTGAACTCATCTTTTCCTCCCTAGTCGTGTGAACGAGACGCGTGAATCTCAGAATTCCGCCTTCAGCTTGCCTACCAAGTCTTGGTGATCGTCAACGATATCTGCCTTTGAATCGGGCTGTCCTCCAAGCCCCAGAATGCTGAGCCGCCGATGCCCAAGATCACTTCGGAAACGAAAGCAACGGCACCTTGACGCCATTTTCCGTTGCGCCTAGGGTTTCAGGTAAAGACTAATGTAATCGTTGAGCGCATCCTTGGTGCTGTCGAAGGCGAGATCGTGCCAAGGTATTTCTTTCGGCGCGAAGACTCGCGCTTCCAACGACTCATCCGCCGCCGTCAGCTCGCCGCCGACCACTTCGGCCGTATAAACCACGATCACGTTTGGCGAACGCGGATAGGAATAGACGTTGAGCAGCGGCCCCAATGTCACATCGAGTTGTGATTCTTCTTTAGTTTCGCGCACCGCTGCGTCCCGGACGCTCTCGCCGCGGTCGACGTAGCCGCCGGGGAAAACCCACTTGCCGAGAGCCGGTTCGACGCCGCGTTTCAACAGAACTATGCCGCCATCCAAGGTAAAGACCGTGCCGGCGACAACCTTTGGATCCTGGTAGAAAATAAACGAGCACGCCTGACATACAAGTCTCTTAGGCTCGTTCGTCTTTACCCGTCTCTGCTCCAATGCGCCGCCACAACGCGGGCAAAAGCGAAACTCTATATGACCGTGGCCATGCGCGTGGTGGTGTTGATCGTGGTCTGATGCCATACTTTTCTTTTTAGCGCATATTCAGTTGAAGTAAAAGAAGATTTCTGCAATCGTAGCGCAATGCTTCGTGCCGTGATTTTCGATTTTAACGGCATCATCGTCGACGATGAGCCGATCCATTTTCAGCTGTTTCAAAAAGTGCTCGGCGAGGAAGGCATCACGCTCACCGAAGAAGCCTATTACGAGCGCTACCTCGGCTTCGACGATCGCGGCGCATTCAACGCCGGATTTCACGACAACGGCCGATCGCTCAGCGCCACAAAGCTCCAGGATTTGATCGAACGCAAGGCCGTCTACTACCAAGAAGCGATCCGTAATCACGTCAGCATCTTTCCCGGAGTAAAAACCCTAGTCGCAGATCTTTCCACTGCCTTTCCTCTCGCGGTTGCCTCCGGAGCGTTGCGCGACGAGATCGACACGATCCTGAACACGGCCGGTCTGCTGAGCCACTTCCGAGCGATCGTCAGCGCCGAAGACGTCAAGCACGGCAAACCGGAACCGGAAATTTTCCTCAAGGCTCTGGCTGCCCTCAATGCTCTCAAGCCGAATGCGGCTACCATCCAGGCCGGCGACTGTGTCGTGATTGAAGACTCCAAGGAAGGCATCCGCGGCGCACGGCGCGCCGGCATGAAATGCTTGGCGGTCGCGAATTCACACCCGGCTGAACTTTTCAGCGAAGCGGACGCCGTCGTGAAAAGCCTGGAAGACGTCGCGCTGCCGTTCCTGCAGCAAATCTGCTCGTGAGGTTTATCGGTAGGGCGTACGCTGCGGCCGCACCGTGATTTCCACCGGGCAACAAGTCGCCGGCGAGGTGAGCACGTAAAGCACCGTTTGGGCGACATCGTCGGCCTGAATCATTTTACTCCGATCCAATTGCCGATTGGGCGGTATCAACGGTGTATCGACGAAACCCGGTAGGATCACCGATACTTTGATGCCGTGCTCGCGCACTTCTTCGTAAAGCGACTGGGTGAACCCGATCAATCCGAACTTGGATGCCGAGTATGCCGCGCCGTTCGCCTCGCCACTCTTTCCCGAAACCGAGCCGATGTTGATGACGGCGCCTTCGCCCTTCTCGATCATCGCTGGCAAAAGACGCTGCGCTAAAATCATCGGCGCGCGCAAATTGACCCGAAAGGTTTGATCCCAATCATCGATCTTAGCTTTCACGACTGAAGCCCTTTTCCCCCAACCGGCGTTATTGATGAGAATATCAATTGCACCAAAATGCTGCGCGCTTCGATCGACGAGCTTTTCGATCCCGTCATCCCGGGTCAAATCGCACGGCACCACGGCCGCGTTGCCATGGCGACTGTCGATCTCGCGGCGAACTTCTTCGAGCTGATCGCGGCTGCGCGCCACGAGAACGACGTGGCAACCGGCTCCGGCAAGGAGGAGCGCGATCGCCTTGCCAATGCCTCGTCCGGCTCCGGTTACGAGCGCGACTTTTCCCTGGACCGTCTGCATCGCTTTTAAACCGGAGCTTCGTCGTCAGTGCACGGTAGTGGGATCCTCGGCACTTGGGAGCTGCGCAACGGATGAGCCATGGTGATGGATCATGCGCCAGCCGTCGGAGCCCTTGCGAAAAATATTTGTCGTGAGAATCGTCGCAGCGACGTTTTGACCTTCCAGCGAGCTATTCAGATTTTCATATAAGGTGACCCAAGCCAGCTCGCCGCGCACTTCGATCAATAGGTCGGTCAGCATGAAGCGAATGATCGGGGTGTTCTCGAAGATGCGGCGCCAGCTTTCCATCACCGGGTTCCAGCCGCGCAGGATGCGCCAGCCGGGATGACCGCACTGGACATCGGCGTCCCTTGCCCACGCGGACTCCATTTTTTTGATGTCGAGACTTTCGAAGGCGCTATAAAAGGTTTCATTGGCTTTGGCCACTTCTTTTTCTTCTTCAGTCATGGCCGCTAGTGCTGGGGTTTAGGTGTGACAAAAACCAGCGTGACGAGGCGTTGCTGGCTGCGATTGAAAACCCCATGATTCGCGCCTGCGGGCGCCAGCGCGATTTCTCCCGCGCCCAACTCCCGCTCTTCATCGCCGACTTTAAAAACACCGCGCCCTTCGAGAACGTAATAAATTTTATCCTGCCCGCCGTGACTGTGCGGGCTCTGCTCCTGTCCGGGTTCGAAACAATAGGTGTCGCAGAAAAATCGATCGGTCTCGAAGACGCCGTTCTTTTTCATTTTCTCCGGCGAGAACTGCTTGAGGTCGGCAAGTTTTTTGAAATGACTCATGGCCCGCTCCTGTTCAACGGTCGTAAAGCGATCCTACCACAGGGGTCGTTACATGCAAAACCAGAGGTAATCTGTTATCTGTAGCCCATGGATTCGGTGCTCATCCGCTATCATGAAATCGCGCTCAAGAAGGGCAACCGCCAATATTTCACCGAGCTGTTAAAACGAAACTTGCTCGCCGCGGTCAAGGATTTGGGGACGAAGGATTGCCGCAGTCTGCCGGCGCGATTATTAGTCACATTTAGAAATGACGTACCGATGAACACGCTCATCGAGCGCATGAGCAACGTATTCGGCGTGGCGAATTTTTCCATCGTGGAACGCACCGCGAGGGACATCGACGTTCTGCGCGCGCGCATCTTGGACTCGCTGAACGGCAATCACTTCGATTCGTTTCGCATCGAAACCCAGAGGGGTGACAAAACCTTTCCGCTGACATCGCCGGAAATCAATCGACAACTAGGCGCCGCCGTCAAAGAAAAGTCTCACGCGCGGGTTGATCTCGAGCATCCGGAGTTCACGGTGACGGTCGAAATCCTACCCCACGATGCGTTCTTCGGATTCAACAAGATTGCCGGCGCCGGCGGGCTTCCGGTGGGGTCGAGCGGCAGAGTCGTCTGTCTAATTTCCGGTGGTTTCGATTCGCCGGTAGCGGCGTACCGGATGATGCAACGCGGCTGCCGGATTATCTTCGTGCATTTTCACAGCGCGCCCTACCAAGAGAAAACTTCACAGGAAAAAGTGCGCGAGCTCGTTACCCACCTTACCCGCCATCAATTTTTATCGCGCCTTTACCTCGTGCCCTTCGGCGAGATCCAACGTCAGATCGTCGCCGGCGTCGCGCGGCCGCTGCGGGTCGTTCTATACCGGCGCATGATGCTGCGCATTGCCGAGGCCATTGCCCGGCAAGAGAAAGCCAAAGCTCTCGTCACCGGCGAAAGCCTCGGCCAAGTCGCTTCGCAAACTCTCGACAACATGGCGGTGATTGAACAAGCGGCGCGCCTGCCGATTCTCCGCCCGCTGGTCGGCATGGACAAACAGGAAATCATCGACCAAGCGCGCCGCATCGGCACGTTCGAGACATCGTCGATCCCGGATCAAGACTGCTGTCAGCTCTTCATCCCCAAACATCCGGCGACCAAGGCGAGATTCGCCGACGTTGAGGCAGATGAAAGTAAATTCGCCGTGCGTGAATTGATTCGCTATGGCGTCGAAAACGCGATCGAGCAAGAATTCAGATTTCCAGCCTGAGAGTGCCTTCGTTCAAACCTTTGAACTCGTTCAAGTCGCTCCCGCTATAAACCACCTGCGCGAACAACTTTCCCGCTCGTTAAGGCGGACACTCTCCCAGACGTTGGTTTAAGAGGAAGACAATGCCGCGCCGGCCTGTGGCGAGATTTCAATGCCGCAGCTCGGCTTCCTCGATAAAATCCTTTAGAGCTTTGAAATAGGCCTCGCCCCCGACGATATAAGTGTCGTTGTGGCCTGAGCCCTGAATCGTATAGAACTCTTTTGGTTCGGGAGCGGCGGCAAAGACTCGCTTTCCTTGATCAAAAGGAACGACCTCGTCGCGGTCGCCGTGAAGAACCAGAATCGGCGCTTGGACCTTTTTAATTTTTGCCAAATTATCGTACTGGGTCCGAAGAAAGGGGCCGATCGGCAACCATGGAAATGCGACTCGCGCCATGTCACGGATGGAAGTAAACGGCGCTTCGAGAATCAGCGCCAAACAGGATTCCCGCACGGCGATTTCCGTCGCCACCCCAGCGCCAAGAGATTGCCCAAAAACAACAATTTTATTCGGCTCGACTTCTTTCCTTGAACGAAGATACGCCAAAGCCGCCATTCCGTCTTTGTAGGTGCCCTGTTCAGAAGGTTTTCCCTCGCTTTTTCCGTAACCTCGATAATCGAAAATGAAGATGTTGACTTTAAGTTTGCCGTGAAGGAGCTTCAGGTGTTCCGAGCGATGGCCGATGTTTCCCCCATTGCCATGAAACCAGAGAAGCGTCGTGGACGCGCCCGGATAGGCGACAAACCAGCCGTTGAGCATCACGCCGTCTTCGGTCTTGAAGTGCACGTCGTCGAACGCAAGACCGTAATTGCCCGGCGTTTGTAAAATCTCGGCAGATGGGAAAAAAATCAACTTCTCTTCCACGTAGCAACCCTCGACCAATACGAGGCTTAAAATAGCAAACCTGACTGCGATGATCCTAACGCGTCGGCGCATGTGTCACGAGAATCACGAATGCTTGAGCGGTGCTCTGGGTTTTAAACCGCCTGGAGTGAACTTCGCTTAGGAACGGCGAGGCTCTAGACGTAGTGCTGAATCCTTTGCAGGCTCGGCGGGAAAAACAACTCTTCCGGTTGCGGCTTCTTTTTGATCATCCCCTGCTCGTACTCGTAGCGAATCACCGCCTCCAGAGCTTTACGATTGTCTTCCAGATTATAGGGCCAGGGATCGGGACCGAAGATCTCACGCTGTTCGCGCATTAAATCTTGCACCCAGACGAGGGCGAAACTGCGCGGATCGCTATTGCGCGCATAACAAATTTCTTTCGCCTGTTGAAACGCCCGCACCAAGCTGATGCCCACCCAGGGGTGCTCGGCTAAGATCGGATTCTTCACGACCACCGTGTGCATGATCGGAAAGAAGCCGCCGTTTTTGTAGTACTCGATCTCAGCTTTCTTCGGCTCGGGAAAAAGCAACGCCACTTTGGGATTGCCGTCGCGGATCGACGGCAGAGTCTCCGGATAGAGCGCCGCCTCCAACTCGCCGTCGAGCAGCATCTGATCGACGTTCTTGCCCTGCGGCACGCGCTTGACGTTCATCCATTTGGCCGGCTCGAAGACGATGTCCTCTTCTTCCTGGCACCACCATTCGATGGTTTTAAGATCGACGCCGTAGTGATCTTGCAAGATGCCGCGCATCCACAGGCCGGCAGAATTTTGTAGCGTGTCCAACGCGACTCTCTTACCGTTGAGATCCGACGGCTTTTCGACGCCGCAGCCGTTTCGCTTCACCATGTACTGGTGTCGAAAGCGGCGGTGCGGAAACACCGGGATCGCGTCGTAATTGCAACCCTTGTCGCGAGAAACCAGGTAGCCGACCAACGAAAGCTCGCACACGTCGAACTCTTCGTGGCGCAGCATTCGCCCATGCCGCTCAGGCGAAGGCATCGTCAGCACGTTCAGATCGATTCCCTGAGGCTGGATTTCGCCATTGATCAACGGCCGCAAAAAATCGTAATCGCCGCAGGCCAAAGTTAATTTGAGCTTCGACATCTACTCTCCTTTAACATGCCGCCGGTACAGTTCCGGTGTGTCGATATCGACCGTAACGCCCGCTTCGTCAGTCTCGATCTCCAGAGTATCATCGCGATGCGCGTTCACGACGGCCTTGGCACCTTGATCCATCGGCGCGGCCTTGGCACCTTGATCCATCGGCGCGTCGAGTAATTCGCCGAATAGCGCCCGCGAAAACAGCACCGGATGGCCGCGTTTGCCGCGACAGCGCGGCACGACGATGTCTTTCTTCGATTCGTAAAATTGTTGGATCATCCGGTCGACGAGGCTCGCATCAATGTACGGGTGGTCGACAAGATGAACGAGCATGCCGTCGCAGTCCGCATCGGGTAGCAGTTTTCGCACCGCGACTTGGAGCGACGACAATTGCCCCAGCTTGTAATTTGTATTGATGAGAATGTCTACCGCCAGCGGTCGAATCGCGGCGGCTAATAGGTCTGAATTGTGACCCAGAACGACAATGATCTTGCCGACCTGAGTTTGCTTCAGCGACGCGACGATGCGCCCAATGAATGTCTCGCCTTCGATCGGCAGGAGCGCCTTGGGCCGCCCCATGCGGCTCGACTCACCGGCGGAGAGAACAACGGCGGCAATCATTGGAATCAAAGCACCGACTATTTATAAACCTTGTCGATAAAGCCGCTTTTTTCCAGCTCTCTGACGATGCTGTCGTCGACGATGTCGTCGACGCGCAACGTGGCGCCGGGTTTTCGCGCCAGCGCTTCCTTGATCTGCACTTCAGTGCCTTCCCGGGTCACCAGCGGCACCCGGTCATGCAGCTTGACGTTGGCGGCGTAGGAAGCTTCCAAATATTGAGCATTATCCTGGCGCGTGTATTTGGCGATGAATTTTTTGGTCTCTTCCTTATGGGTTTTGAGAAAATGGGTCGCCTCGATGAGCGCCATCGTCAATCTTCTCATCGTGTCTCGATGGCTCGCCAGATAGTTTTTCGTCGTGGTCGAACAAATATAGGGAAAATCGTAGCGCTTTTGGAAGTCCGCGGTGCTGATCATAATCCGGTGCGCCATGCCTTTGGCCAGGTGAATGGTGCCCGGCGGTGACGGAAAGCCGACGATCCTGCCCGTGCGAAAGGCTGCCGCCCGCTCGCTCGGTCCGCCGACTTGGATGATTGGCACGTCCTTGACGGGCTCCAATCCCAATCCTTTGATCAGCACCCGCGCGGCGACATCGGAGGCGCTGCCGACGCGGCTAATGCCGACACTTTTCCCTCTCAAATCTTCCACCGACTTGACGGATTCCTGAACGATTAACTCGTACGGCAGCGTGTTGATATAACATGCGGTCATGACCAAGTTGGCGCCGCCCACGGCCGCGCTCGCCACGGCACCTCCCGAGCTGTTCGCTACTTGAATATCGCCCGAGACCACGGTGGAGACGCTCATGGTCGAGCTTTGGATGAAAATCAGCTCGACGTCCAAGCCATATTTTCGGTACATGCCCGCGTCCACCGCCGTAAACCAGACGGTATTCGAAGCGTCCGCCGAGCTGTAGGCGATCTTTAGGCGTTCCTGAGCGCGGGCGCCGGTTTGACACCACAGCGTGGCGAAGCAAAATGCGAAACCTGCCGTCACCCAACGCATGACCATTCTTTGCGATCCTCCCCTCGCCGATTCTCCGAGAAAATCTAACCGTCGTGTGCGCACAGGCAGGATTTAACTCTATAGCGTGAAATGAATCAACAGACTTCAGACAAGCACACGGCAGTGGAAGGGCGATTCGCCGGGTTATTCGGCGGGTAGCGCCATGCATTCGCCCGCGGGTAGTTCAACCCACACCGGATCGCCGCGGCGCACTTGCAGGGTGTAGCGCTGGTGCGCTTGCAGCATATGATCGCCGAACTCGATGGCGCAATCGAGATACTCGCCTAAGAACATGGCCACGCCGATCTTGCCTTCGATGACATTTGCGGTGATCGCCGGCTTAGCGCGATGCAGATTGATGCTCTCCGGGCGGATTACGACGACGACGTTGGTACCCACCGGCAAGCCCTCAAGGATCTGACAAGAAATCTCCCCGTTATCGGTTTTCACCGAGCCGACGCCGTTGCCATCGATCCGGGCAACGCGTCCGGCCAGTTGATTGGTGGAGCCGATGAAATTGGCGACGAACTTGCTCTTGGGCTGCAGATAAATCTCCCGCGGCGCGCCTTCCTGAACGATCACGCCGGAGTTCATGACAGCGATGACGTTGGACATCGACAGCGCTTCGATTTGATCGTGCGTGACATAGAGCGTCGTGATTCTGAGCCGTCGCTGCAACTCGCGCAATTCGAAGCGCATGCGCTCGCGCAGCTTGGCATCCAAATTACTCAGCGGTTCATCCAAGAGCAGCACCTGCGGTTCACGGACCAACGCTCGCGCCAAGGCGAGGCGCTGCTGCTGCCCACCGGATAGTTGCGTGGCCATGCGTCCTTCGTAGCCGGCCAACTCCACCTGCGCCAGCGCGCTGCTTACTTTTTTCTGAATATCGCCGCTGCTAAGCCGTTGTTTGCCGACGCGCAAGGGAAACGCGACGTTTTCGAAAACGCTGAGATGTGGCCAGATGGCATAGCTCTGGAAAACCATCCCAATGGGACGTCGATAAGCCGGAACGAAGGTGTTATCGGTCGCCGAATAAACTTTCTTGCCGGCGACGAGAATTTCGCCGGCATTCGCTTTTTCCAATCCGGCAATGCAGCGCAAAGTCGTTGTCTTGCCACAGCCCGAAGGACCCAACAGTGTATAGAAGCGTCCTTCGTCGACGGTAAAAGATATATCGTTTACCGCCCTAACCCCGGCATTGTCGCCGTCGGCATAAATCTTGACCAGGGATTTAACTTCGATCACGCAAATCCTCGCACATCGTTCAAGTCTGAATGCCCACTCGACCGGTTATTTTGTAAAACAGCGCGACGATCGCCAGCAGAGTGGCAATCATCAAGACGCCGATCGCCGCAACCACGGTCACCTGCCCCTGTTCGAACATGGTGAAGAGCAGAATCGATAGCACGCGACTCTCTCCGGTCGCCAGCAGCACCGAAGTGGAAAATTCCCGGAACGACACGATGCAGATATAAACCCAGCCGGCAACCAATCCGGGCCGTAACAGGGGTAAAGTCACGCGGCGGAAGGTCTCCCACCAGGAAGCGCCGGACGCCGCTGCGGCTTCTTCGAGCTCGCTATGGATCTGCATAATCGAACCGGAGGCCGTGCGCATGCCGTACGGGATGAATCGCGTCACGTAGGCGATGAGCAGCACCCAGATCGTGCCGTAAATGGGAATTGGGAATGCGACGTAAAGCAAAATCAATGACATGCCCATGACGATGCCGGGAATCGTGATCGGCACAAAGGCGAGAAAATCCAAGATCCAAGCTCCCGGCAAACGGCTCTTATAAACGATCCAGGCGACCAAAGACGTGAGCAGCATGGCTGCCGTCGCCGTCAACGTCGCCAACAGGATGCTGTTTTTCATCGCGTCCCAGAAGGGCCGGAAGCCCTGCAGATAGCGATAATTGTCGAGACTCAACTTCTGCACCGCGTCCCAGCTCGGCGCCGCGAAGAAGGGTAAGAACGACGCCCAAAACAAAACCAGGAATGGCAGCAACACGACAAATGAAAAATAGACGCTCAAGAACCCCAGCCCGAGCCAACGCCACCGTCCGAGATCGAACTGGCGCGGTCTGAAGGCTTTGCCGGTGACGGTTTGAAACTTTTTTCCTTCCCTTGTCGCGCGCGTGTACAGCCACACGCCGAGCGCGCTTAGAACCAAGAGTCCGACGGCCAATGCGCCGCCGCGTCCGTAGTCAGGCGGGTATTCGCTGAAGGCGAGATAAATTTCGCTCGTATAGACATAAATCCGCGCCGGGATACCGATCAGCGCCGGCGCTTCAAACGACTCGAGGGTGCGGACAAAAAGGATCAATAGGACAGAGCCCGCCGTGGGCATCAACAAGCGCAGCGTCACGCGTTTGAACGTTTGCCAGGCGCCGGCACCCGACATCATCGCCGATTCTTCCAGGGACGGATCCATCGACTTGAAGGCCGCTGTCATCATGAGAAACGCCAAGGGCACCTGACCGACGGAATGCACCCAGATCATTCCTGGCAGCGAAAACACATTGAACGGCGGTGACCGCAAGCCGAACAGACTTGTCAGCCAAACGTTCAGATAGCCGAACTTGGGACTGAGGAGAAAAATCCAGGCGATGGATTCGAGCACGCCGGGCAGAATCAACGGCACGACGGCGAGTGGAACGAAAATGGCGCCCAGCGGCGTATTCGTGCGTTCGGTCAACCAGGCGAGCAAGGTGCCGAGAATGAAGGTCAGTGCCGCCGAGCCGCCGGCAAAGATCAACGAGTTCTTGAACGTCGAGTAAGTATATTCACTGGCGTAAGCAGCCTGATAATTCTTGAGCGTGTAAATAAACTCTCTCGGCGCCACCTCGGCTTGAAAGCTGCCGATCAACAACATGAGCAGCGGCAAAACCGCGAGATAGATCAGCACGCCCGCGCCGGCCAGCGGCACGAGCAGTGCCGGATCGCGAAAGGCGGACGAGTTAGCGCTCGCGCTTCTCGGTATTGCTATTGTTGCCACGGATCACCGCGCCTCGAAATCGTTATCAAACATGCGGATTGACGACTAGCGTAGCTTGAAAACTTCCTTCCAGGCCTTGTCGTACTTTGCAAACTCCTTCAAATCATCAACGCCCACAGCGTAAATTTTCTCCGGCCGGACTTTGTCGACCGCGTCAACCTTCGGATGAGCCGGATTGCGACCGCCTTTGGCATACGCGGCTTGGCCCTCTTCGGATGCCGACCAGCGGGCATAGAGCAAACTGCTGTTGGGATGCGGCGGATTTTTTGGCATCGCCGACGGGATGATCGTCGCCACGCCCTCAGTCAACATATAACCTACCGGCGCGCCCTTTTTTATCCTCATCGGATAGTGATGGGTGTAGCAAGTAATGCAAGCAGCAGCCTGCCCCGCGACCAGCAGCTCGGCCAAATCGGAATGGCCCTTGTGAAATTCGACGTTGTTCGCCGCGATCTTGGTTAGAATTTCGCGAGCCTTGGCTAAGCTTTTGTATTTGTGCGTGAGGCCGATCAGCAGCTCGACGTCGCGCGGTTCGGCGATCAGGCGATCCTTCCAGCGCGGATCGGCAAAATCATCGAGCACCTTGGGCTCTTCGCCTTTTTTTACCTTTTCCGTATTCCAGGCGCCAGTGATAAAGATAAGATTATTGGCGAGCCAGTAAGAGCCCTTGAGATCGGCTGGATAGGCAGCCGCCTCGGGAATCGGCTTCTCGGACAACAGCTTTTGTAAATAGAGATTACGAATGTCTTCGATGGAAAATTCGATTACGTCGGCGATCGTCCGCCCGCCGCGCGCTTCGGCGATGATGCGAGCGGCGAGCTTGTCGGAGGTGCCGTCGACGTGGTTGACTTTCATACCGGGAAAACGCTTTTCGAACACGGGAAGAATTTTTTCGGCGTTGATCTGGGCGAGCGAAGCGTAGAAATTTACCGTACCGCCTTCCTTCAACGCCGCCTTGTGAAGCGCATCAAGAGACTGAGCGTTGGCCGGCGACTCGATGACCAACCCACACAAGAAGAAAACTACCGCCCAGATCGATGCGGATTTTTGCATGGCAGATCTCCCCGAGAACGTTCAATATCAATCAATGTCTTTCAGACCGGACGTTTAGCGCAGTCATTCCTCCCGCTTACCTCAATTTGAAAATCTCTTTCCAGCTTTTTTCATATCCGCGCCAGGATTTAATTTCCTCGGTACCGATGGGATAAATTCTCGCCGGGCGAATTTTTTCCACCGGTTCGACCTTGGGATGCGGCGGCAAGCGCCCGCCCGCAGCATAGGCCTTCTGCCCTTCTACGCTGGCGGACCAACGGTAGAAAAGCCACGCGGTGTTGGGATGGGGCGCGTCCTTGGCTAAAGCATCGGCCGTGATTGTCGCGATCCCTTCCGTCTGCATGTAGCCGAGCGGCGCGCCCTTTTTGATGCGCGGCGGATAGTGATGAGCGTAACAAGTTAGACAGGCCGCCGCTTGGCCGGCGACGAGGAACTCGGCGAGCTCCGAGTGGCCTTTATGGAACTCAATATTGTTGGCCGCGATCTTGCGCAGAAAATCGAGCGCCTTCTCGTCGTTTTTATATTTATGCCGGGCCAAGCCGATCAATAGCTCGATATCCCGCGGCTCGCCGATCAATTTTCCCTTCCATTTAGGATCGGCGAAGTCGTCGAACTGTTTTGGCTCGTCCTCTTTTTTGACCAAGTTCGTGTTCCATGCGCCGATGATGATCACCATGTCCGCCGCCAGCCAGTTCTGTCCCTTGAGGTTGGCCGGGTATTCCGCGGCTTCGGGCGGGAGCCGATCAACCAACAGCTTTTGTTCCGATACTTGCAAAACGTTTTCCAAGGCCATCTGAAATATGTCGGCGAGAACTCTGCCGCCTCTTGCTTCTGTAATAGCACGGGCCGCGAGCTTATCCGCCGTGGCGTCGATGTGATTGACTTTGATCCCTGGAAACCGCTTTTCGAATACCGGGAGAATTTTCTCGGCATTGATCTGCGCGAGCGTACCGTAGAAATTGAGCGTGCCGCCTTCTTTCAACGCCTGTTTATGAAGCTCATCGAGCGATTGGGCGCCGACGGGCGTCACCGATAGCCAAAGAATAAAACTCGGGAGAAAACGTAAGGAAGTTTTAATTATTGCTGGCAGCATAAATCCTCCATCGATTCGGCGCCGGTTATTTTTTTCCGCCCTTCAGCGCTGTTTGCAATTTGTTCCTCAAATCCGGAGTCATGCCTAAGAACTCCGCAACGAGTTTGTGAATATCGTCACCGTACATTGGATCGATTTCCAGTTTACCTTTGGCAGCATCTGCCTGTAATTCCTTGTCGGCAAAGGCTCTTTCAAAGGCGTTTTCGAGCGCGCTAGCCCGATCTGCCGGTGTCCCCGGCGGCACCACGTACGCCTTGCCAAAATCATTCGGCGTGCTCGTGCCGAATTTCAACAGTGAGCGATGCTCGTTGTTCTTGGTAATTTGCGAGATGGTCGGCACGTTGGGCACGATCAAGTCCTTGATTGGCTTCTCAGAAAACTGTGCGAGCACGAGCCATTCGCCGCTCTTCATCTTGTCAAAGGAAGTAATTTTCAGCGAGGTGTAGGAATTGAAAAAGCCTTCGACTTCGCCGGAATCGATCGCCATCCGCACGTCGGCAGTTCCCTTGTAGCCCAGCACGATTTTCACATTGGCGCCCAGCACGTCGCGCGCCAACACCGGCGCGTGCTCCACCGTCGAGCCGGGAATCCCGCCGACGGTAACCTGTTTGCCGCTGGGACCGAGAATCTCCTCGAATCTGGTTACGCCGGGTTTCCGCGTGACAATAAAAACGTAGGTCTCACTGACCGGCACGGCGAGATAGCGAAATTTGCCCATGTCAAATTGAACCGCCGGATTGCCGAACAGTTGTTCCAGAATGATCGGTCCGGAGATGTTGCCAATCACCGTCCCATCTTTCGGAGCCGCGTTGTACATGTGATTGGCGGCGATAATGCTTCCCGCGCCTGCCATGTTGTCGACGATCACCGCCGGGTTTCCCGGAATATATTTGGGAAGATGCCGGCCGATCAGCCGCGAATATTGATCATAACCGCCGCCGGCGGTGAATCCGACGATAATGCGTACGGTCTTATTGTGATAGAAATTGGCCACGGCTTTCTCGTCATAGGCCGGCTTTGCCGGCTGAGCCGCCCAGCCGGTCGGAGCGGTGCTAAGCAAGAACAAAAAAATGAAGAGCGAGTGTTGTTTAAGCCGCATAATTCCCCCATTCGACATTTGCGAAGCAGAGCGATTTTTGAGCGTAGTTCAACCCAACCTCTAGTCCTTAGACGTACCGGCGGAGTCGAGCTTCAGTTTCAATGGGTGTGAACGGCTTACCTGTTTTCCAATCTCTTGAGCGTCTCGCCGTAATCGATCACCGCCCTATCGATGGAATAGTCGGGCTCATAACCGAGCTGTTCCTTGGCGCGGGAAAAGTCGCTGGCGAGCCGCGAGTCGGGATACGGCATCGGGTTGTTCGCCTTTGTCAGTTCGATGTTGGAGCCCGGATACGCTTTGCGCACGGCGGCAACAATGTCATCGCCGCTGAGCATGATGCCGTTGCCGATGTGAAAGAGAGTGTCTTTGAATTTGTCTTTGAGAACAGCCAACACGGTGCCCTTCGCCGCGTCTTTGCCGTAGAGGATTTCCGCCGGTCCGTAGGGCCAGCTGATTTTGGTCGACTCGCCTTTTACCGCTGCACGGATCATTTGTTGAATGGCGATCTCGCGGGTCGCTTTGAGCGCGGCCGGCGACGGCCCGTAGAGACCGCCGGTGTAGCGCAGGCAAATGAACTCGAAGCCGTAGCGTTTGGCATAGGCGCGGCCCATAAACTCACAGCTTGCTTTGGTCGCGGCATAGACTGAAGGCGGATTGATGGGAATGGATTCGTCGATCTTGCCGAGCCCTTCGCCGAGGGACCCCAGATAAACGGTTCCCGAGCTCGGAAAAACCACCCGCGACACTTTTTCCAATCTCGCCGCTTCAAAGACATTGACGGTGCCCATGAAGTTCAAGCGCACGCCGCTATAAGGCCGGCGCTGAACTTCTTCGCCCAGAAAGGCCGCCAGATGAATGATTCGATCGCAATCGCTGTCGCGAATCGCGGAGATCAGCGCCGGCAGGTCCAACATATCGCCGCGAATCAGCGTCAGCTTCGCCGGATCGAGGCCGACGGCGCCGAGCAGTCGCTCGTTGAGCGCAACGTCGAAGATCACCGGTCGTTCGCCGCGCTCGAGCAGCATTTGCACCGCATAGGCGCCGACCAGGCCGGAACCGCCCGTGACGAGTATTCCCTTTTTAGCCATAAAAACGCTCCCTTCACGGAGAAGTGCCTCTAGTATATCAAAAGGTATTTTGAGTCAACGCGAACGCAAGAAAAACCTCCTCGCAACCTTGGCTGAATCCTATCGGCGACGATCTCGGTGTCTTGACGACAATTATTTTTCGCGCATTATGGCAGCCGGCGCGTCTAAAAGTTAAAGAGGAGGAACCACCGATGGTGTACCGACGAGCGCTTTCGTTCCTGGCATGTATTGTTTTGCTGTCCATGACTTCGGCGGCCAGCGCGCAAGAAAAGCTGCGCTTGGCCTGGGCCGGTTTCAGTCCGACCAACAGCCCGATCTGGGTCATCGAAGATCGAAAGCTGCTGCAAAAGATGGGCGTGCAGCCGGAAATCATTGCGATCAACGCCAGTCCGACCGTGCTCCAAGCCTTGTTGGCCAACGAAATCGAAGCCGCCAGTATTTCGGTGACAACACTGACGAGCTCACGGCTCGCCGGCGCCGACACTGTGATGATCGTCGGCGTGGTTCCAACCTTCGTCGATCATATCGTGTCCTTGTCCAATATCACCGCAGTGGAGCAGCTCAAGGGAAAAACCGGTGGGGTCAATCGCTTGGGGAGCACCTCCGATCTGGGGCTTCGGCTGGCGTTGAAAAAATTAGGCGTTGATCCGGAGAAGGATGTAAAGATCATTCCCACGGGCGGTACGGCGGAACGCTTTGCGGCATTGTCAAAAGGCATCACGCAATTTACGATCATACCCGAACCCTTCTTGACCCAAGCGGAAAAGCTCGGGTTCCGCAATCTTTACAATATCAGCGAACTCAAAATTCCTTTTTGGTGGAACGGTATTCTTTCGCGCGAGAGCATCGTCAAGGCAAAGCGGCCGCTGATGCTCAAACTCGCGCGCGCCATGGTTGAAGCGATGCATATCATCAAAACCGAAAAGGAATATGCCAAAACGCTTTTCAAAAAAAACCTCGGCGTCGCGGATCCAGAAGGACTGGAGAGAGCGTATAAAGATTATGCCAATGCTTTTCCTGAAGTTCCCTACCCAACTCCTGACGGCGTCAAAACCATGCTCGATGATATGGCGCCGAAAAATCCCAAGGCCGCCGCCGCCGATCCAAAGACCTATGTCGACATGAGCCTCATCGCCGAATTGGATAAGTCGGGGTTTATCAAGCAGCTGTACCGGAAGTGACAATCTGGCCGAGGATGGAAGATGGAGGATGGAGGATCGAATGGCGCTCATTAGAGGCTTCCGTGATCTGGATGTTTATGTACTGGCTCGCGAGCAGGCGAAGAAGATATTCGCGCTCACGAAAAACTTTCCTCTGGAAGAAAGGTATTCACTGACGGATCAAATACGCCGCTCGTCTCGTGCAGTGAACGCTATGGTCGCTGAAGCATGGGCCAGACGGCGGTATCCAGCAGCATTCATCAATAAGATCGACGAGGCGCTAGGCGAAGCGATGGAAACTCAAGCGTGGTTGGATCACGCCATGGACTCCGGCTACATGGATCGTGGTCAACATCGCGTTCTCGACGAAACGTGGCAGAGGATCGGTGCGATGCTTAATCGGATGATCCAACGCTCCGACGATTTCTGTCGCTCGGCAAGCAAGAAGTGATCGTCTTTCGCCTTTTCAATCCTCGATCCTCGATCCATCCATCCTCGATCTGCTTATCCCGTCATCGGTTGAAATTCCTTCATCGGCTGCGGTAAGAGAAACTAGTCCTTGCGTGCACAAAAAGAGGAGGCAAAAAACATGGCGGAAATCATCTTGCGCGACGAACATGAAATGTTACGACCCGGGCTCGGTCGGCTCAAAGGCAGAGTCGCCATCATTACGGGCGCCAACAGCGGCATCGGCCGCGCGACGGCGAGACTGTTTGCGCGCGAGGGAGCGAAGGTCGTTTGCTGCGATATCCAGGAAAGCATTTCGCCGCGCATCGATCAATTGATCAAAGAGAAAGAACACGGCGAGGCGATGTTTGCGACCATCGATGTCACCAAGCAGGAAGATTGCGATCGCATGGTCAAGACCGCCGTGGACACATTCGGCAGAGTCGATATTCTCTACAACAACGCCGGCGCCGGCATTCGCAAGAAAGTCCACGAGCACACCGACGAGGAGTGGAACTTCGTCTTGAACACGAATCTGAACGCGATGTTTCGCGGCTCCCGCGCCGTGCTGCCGCATTTCATCAAACAGGGGAGCGGCAATATCGTCACCACCGCATCGACATTCGGCTTGCTAGCGTCGCCGGAATACCCCGGCTACTGCGCGACGAAAGCGGCGATCATCAACTTGACCCGCGAAATGGCGCTCGACTACGGGCCGATGGGAATTAGAATCAACTGCGTCTGTCCCGGCGCCATTGAAACGCCGCGCTTTAGAGGTTTTCCGCCGCGGGCAACGCTCGGTGAAGGCATGACCGAAGAACAGCGCAAAGCCATGGGCTCGACCAACAAAGCGCTGCTCCGCATGGGTCGGCCAGAAGAAATCGCTTATGGCGTGCTGTTTCTCGTATCGGATGAGTCGTCCTTCATCACCGGACACGCACTGGTCGTTGACGGCGGGCAAACGATCGATGCGTGAGGTGTTTTGGCTTCTCGATTTTGGATTTGATAAGGTTTGCCAATCGCAAACGGCAAATCACTTGATCACTTTGCCCACCGCAGTTCACAGATTGGAATTAAAAATGTAGACCTCCGTGATCATTGCTGCTTTCCCAAAACTACGGGTTCAAGGCTATCTACGCAGCTACTGTTGAGGTCGGTCGCCCCATTCTTGCCGTTGAGGGTTCCTAAGCCACCGTCGACCGATGAGTTGTGATTATTTAATGATCTTATCTGCGCGCTTCAGCACCGCCTCAGGAATGTTCAACCCAATCTGCTGAGCGCTCTTTAAATTTATCACCAATTCAAATTTACTCGCTTTCTCCACTGGCAGTTCGGCCGCTTTGGCGCCTTTCAATAGTTTGTCCACGTAGACGACCGCGCGCCGGGAACTGTCGGCATCGTTGGCTGCATAAGACGCGAGGGCGCCGGCCTCCACGAAGTCGCTTCCTTCGGTCATCGACGGCAGTCGGTGCTTGATGGCAAGATCCGCGATCTGCTTCTTGTAATTGTTTAATACGGGACCTCTACCTGCCATGAGCGCGTTGGCGCCGCCCTTGACCGCTGCTAGAAACGCCTCATCCAAATCAGGTTTCGGACCTCGAACCACGAGAGCTTGTATCTGTATTTTTAGGGCCTGTGCCGAGGGCTCGTGATCCTTGAGATCGACTCCGCCTGAGCGATCCTCCGTCATGAGAAAGCCAACGCGGGAGATCGTCGGCGCCAACTCCTTAAGCGTTTCGAGCCTTTTTCCATTGGTGTCATATGTGAGCCGCGTGAGTCCGGTAATGTTTCCTCCCGGGCGCGCCAAACTATCGATGATCCCGGCGCCGACCGGATCTTGAGTCGTTACCATGACAATGGGAATTGTCTTGGTCGCCTTTTTGGCCGCGCCGATCGCCGTGAAATTGCTGCTCACTATGACGTCGACATTGAGCTGCACCAGATCGGCAACGAGGCTTGGAATACGATCAACCTTTCCCTCGGCAAAACGATACTCAATGATAATGTTTTTCCCCTCGACGTAATCGTGATCTCGCAATCCTTGACGAAACCCCGCGAGCAGAGACACCGAACCGCTCTCTGTGCCGCCGGAGAGATAACCAATCCGCGGTATTTTCGCGGACTGCTGCGCGCTAGCCAAGTGGACAATCGTCACCATGAAAAGAAGCAGTCCTGAGACAAGAGTTTTTATCTCCATGAGTATTTCTCCTCACTAGGTCGAAAAATGCGAATTTAAGATTCACTTGATGATCTTGTCGGCACGATTCAGTACCTGCTGGGGAATTGTTAATCCGATCTGCTGGGCGGTTTTGAGATTGATGACCAGCTCAAACTTCTTTGGTCCCTGCACGGCGAGATCAGCCGGCTTCGCACCTTTCAGGATTTTATCCACATAAACGGCGGTGCGCCGGTCCAAATCGAGCAGGTCAGGCCCATAGGACATAAGTCCCCCGGCTTCCACAAGCTCGTTATACGAGAACATTGTGGGTAGTCGGTTCTTTTCGGCAAATTCCGCGATGCGTTTTGCGTGGATCGTGACAATAGGTGACCGAAAGACTAACAGTCCACTGGGACGTTCCTTGGTAATGGCAGCAAAGGCGTTTTCCAAGTCCCCTAGCCGCTCTAGCTCTACGGATTGAAGCTTAAGTTCCAAGGTCTTGGCCGCGCCTTCGGTCTCTTTGAACTGTTCTCTCTGGCTGAAATTGCCTGGATTCCAGACAACCCCCACGTAGGAGAGTTTCGAGACAGCTTCCTTCAGCAGCTCAAGTCGTTTTCGCACTGTCTCTGACGAGCCCGACGAAGTGGTGCCCGTGATGTTTCCGCCGGGGCGGGCGAGGCTAGCGGCAAACCCCGAAGCGACCGGATCGCCACTCGCCGCCAAGACAATCGGGGTGCTCTTAGTTGCCTGCTGGGCAGCACGAGTTCCCTGCTCCGTCCCCGACACAATGACATCAACCTTGAGACGGATCAGCTCAGCTGCGAGGTCGGCCATCCGATCTAAGTTTCCGTCTGCGTATCGGTATTCGACTACGATGTTCTGACCCTCGACGTAGCCTAACTCCCGCAGTCCCTACCGAAATGCATCAACCCGTGGCGCGGCGGCA
>WNGI01006968.1_pt1 | contig 19967 bp, 16 predicted proteins | sample 5400621 | NCBI WGS metagenome assembly WNGI01 (sample SAMN13153374, study PRJNA577476) | soil metagenome | isolation source: 20 cm soil or saprolite under Garry oak tree replicate 1 | place: USA:California | collected 2016-06-15
GTTGATGTCGGGCGGCACGATCTCGAGCGCATCGCGCGGGCGGGACTGGTGGTCACGAGTCCGGGCGTGCCTCCATCTGCCCGGCCGCTGGCGTTCGCGCGGGAGAAAGGAATTCCCATCGCCAGCGAAGTCGAAGTGGCGCTCAATTTCCTCGACGGCCCGCGCATCATCGCCATCACCGGCACCAATGGAAAGACGACGACAACGGCGTTGATAGCCCACCTTCTGCGCGGACTGGATCTCGAAGCGGTCGAAGCCGGCAACATCGGGACGCCACTCTCGGACATCGCAGTGCGAGAGCAGGCGCCAAACTGGATTTCGCTCGAGATGTCGTCGTTCCAGCTGCACGATACGCCAAGCCTCAAGCCCGTCGTTGGCGTGCTCACCAACCTGAGCCCCGATCACCTCGACCGATATTCGAGCGTCGAAGAGTACTACGCCGATAAGCGGCGGCTCTTTGCGAACGCCGACGGCGACTCGGTTTGGGTGGTGAATCATGATGACGAGGCCGTCATGCGCATGGCCCGCGACGTCGCTGGTCACAAGTACTCGTTTTCGGTGAGTGCAGAAGCAGAAGCATGCCTTGATCCGCGCACCGGCGAGCTCGTCGTCCTGGCCGCGCCGCTGCTCTCGCGCCGTGATCTTCCATTACTCGGCCAGCACAACGTTGGCAACGCGTTGGCCGCTTCACTGGCAGTGATGGCGGCTGACCGTTCGCACCACACCCAAAAAGCAAGAAAGGGAATTGCCGCGGCGCTCAAGACCTTTCGCTCGCTTCCGCACCGTCTGGAGCTCGTCGGTGAATTCGGAGGTGTCCAGTGGATCAATGATTCCAAGGCCACGAACGTCAGCTCCGCTACGGTGGCAATTGACGGTATGGAGCGTCCAACCGTCCTTTTGCTCGGGGGCAGACACAAGGGTGAGGCCTACACCGCTCTTGGCGATGTCGTACGAAGAAAGGTGAAGCGAGTGATTGCATACGGAGAAGCAGCGCCAATCATAGCGACGGATCTCCGCCCAGTGGTCGATGTCGTGCGACTGGGCTCTGACTTCGATGAGGTTGTTCAGGCAGCACGCGCTGCCGCGCGTCCGGGCGAAGCGGTGCTTCTTTCACCGGCGTGCTCGAGCTACGACATGTTCTCGAATTACGAGGAAAGAGGCGAGCGCTTCCGCGCGCTTGCGGCCGGAGAAGCGTGATGGAAGTGTCGACAAACCTGATTGAGCGGTGGCAGATGGGACTCGAAGCACGTGTTCTGGTGATCCTAACTGGAATTCTGCTGGCGTTCGGTCTTGCTACCGTGTACAGCGCGAGTGCCATCGTCGAGATGCAGGCGGGCTATGGCCATGCCCATCTGCTCATTCGCCAGCTCCTCGGCATGACAGTAGGCATTGCTCTCTTCGCCGTCGCCGCCAAGCTCGACGCGGAAATCTGGGAGAAGTGGGCCTGGCCCCTCATGATCCTGTCCTTCGTCCTGCTCGTAATAGTGATCCTGCCCTTTACCGCTGCGATCGCTAAAGGTCTGCTCCCTTTTCTCGTGGTGATTGGCGCGCTGAACATTCTGGTGATGCTGGAGCCTGATCTCTCGACCGCGATGATGTTCACGCTGGTGATGGGGATCATTCTGTTCGCTGGCGGAGTGCGCATCGGACATTTCTTCGCGCTGGGCGTGATGCTGATTCCTCTCCTGTACGTCAAAATCGAGCGGCTGAATTACGTCCTGCTGCGAATGTCTGCGTTCTTTGACCCCGGCGCCGCGCCACTCGAGGTTAGCTATCAGCTTCGACAGTCGCTGATAGCCGTAGGGTCGGGCCAGATCTTTGGCGTCGGATTTGGCCGCGGCCGGCAACAGTACGGTTTCCTGCCGTTCGGATACGACGACTTTATTGCCGGTCATATCGGAGAGGAATGGGGATTCATCGGACTGCTGCTGCTCGTGCTCGCCTTTGCGCTCTATGCGGGATTGGGATTCAGGATAGCCCGAAAGGCGCGAACGCCGTTCCTTCAGCTCGTGGCCGTGGGATTGACGGTTACCGTGGTTTTGACCGCGTATCTTCATATCGGCGTGGCGACCGGATTGCTTCCGACTACCGGGCTGACTCTTCCGTTCATTTCCTATGGCCGCTCGAATCTGGTCCTTTCTCTCATCATGACCGGCATACTCGTCAACATTGGCAGTTCCCGTGAAAGGGTTTTTGGCGGAGCCGCGACCGATCCACTCTCTCTTCACGCGCTCCCTGCGCGATGAGGGTGATCTTCGCGGGAGGCGGCACGGGTGGACACCTCTACCCGGGTCTGGCGATTGCCCGCGCACTGAAAAAGGCTGATTCGCGGATCGAACCTTTTTTCATTGGCGCGCAGCGTGGCGTAGAGCGAGTTGTCTTGCCACAGGCAGGATTCGCCTTCGAGCTCCTCGATCTTCATCCGTTGTATCGATCTCGCCCGTGGCAGAATTGGAAGACGTTGCGGGGCGCGACGACCGCGTGGCGAATGATTTCAGCTGAAGTCCGTAGCGAACAACCAGCCTGCTTCGTGGGAACCGGTGGATACGCATCAGGACTCGCTCTTACCTACGCGGCAGTGCACCGCATCCCCTTCGTTCTACAGGAACAGAACACCTACCCGGGAATCACGGCCCGCTTCTTCAGTCGCTTCGCTGCCCAGGTCCATCTCGGGTTTCCCGAGGCGAGACGTCACATCTCCCCTTCGAGACAAACTGAAGTGTTCGATTCAGGAAATCCCATCGAGCCTCCGCCGGCTGACGCGTTCGACAAGGTGGCCGGGAGAGCCAAATGGGGATTTCCAAGCTCCGGTGGAAAAGTGTTGCTCATTTACGGCGGCAGTCAGGGGTCGAGGGCGATCAACGAAGTGATTGCGTCGTGGATCGACCAGGGAATTCCTCCGGACCTGTTCATAATCTGGGCGACTGGCAATGCGAACTACGCCGGATTGGCGCGTTACGAGAGCGACCGGGTGAAAGTGAGAGCTTACATTGCACCGATCTCGGAGGCGTATCGTGTTGCCGATTTCGCCGTGTCGCGCGCCGGCGCGATGGCGACGGCGGAGCTTTGTGCGTGGGGAATTCCATCGATCGTGGTGCCACTGCCTACGGCAGCGGCCGATCATCAAACCGCGAATGCCAAGGCGCTTGCGGCTGCCGGCGCCGCGGAAATGATTCGCCAATCCGAATTGAGTATCGCTACTCTGTCGAGCGCGGTCGAATCAATGCTCACGAATCCTTCGAAGCTCTCCGGCATGCGAGTGAAAGCACTGGAGCGGGCTCGACCAACCGCCGCAGCTGACATCGCGCAACATATCCTTCGCCTGGTCGAGGCTGCGCAAACGCGCGGTTGATGCGATTTAGTTTGCGGCTGCACACTCCCTTTCACGCCATTGACTGCGCCCGATAGCTCGGACCAAGGTCCTATCCACTTCGTCGGGATCGCCGGCGCAGGGATGCGGGCCCTCGCCGAGCTGCTGGCTCGTCGCGGCGCCACGGTGACTGGTTGCGACGCCAACACGGATCCGATCGAGGATCTCGAGGCGCTCGGGATCCCGATCGCAAAGGGACACAGCCCCGATCATGTCGATGGTGCGCGCGAGCTCATTGTCACGTCCGCCATGCCGAGAAATCATCCGGAGATCGTCCGCGCGCGAGATCTCGGAATTCCGATTACCCGGAGGGCTGAAGCGCTCGGCCGCGCCGTCGCCGGCGGACGACTCGTGGCGATCGCTGGCACTCACGGCAAAACCACGACAACCGTGATGACGACGGGAGCTCTCGCCTCAGCCGGGCTTCGCCCGACTGGAATTGCAGGCGGCCGGGTAGGCGAATGGAACGGAAACCTGCGCTACGAGTCGGATGAACTATTCGTCGTCGAAGCCGATGAATACGATCGGTCGTTCCTAACCCTGTCGCCGACGATCGCAGTCGTGACCAATATCGAGGCCGATCATCTCGACATCTACAGTGACCTGGATGACATACGGTTGACATTCTCCCGTTTCGTCCGTGATGCGGCGGCGATTGTCCTTTGCGATGATGACCAGGGCGCCAAGTCCCTTGTCGTGCCGCCCAGCGCGGAAGTCATTCGCTACGGAATCAAATCGCGTGATGCGCGACTGGTCGCGAGCGACATAAGTTCGGAGGGACACGCTACCACTTTTTCGGTCAGCTACGATGGTGAGGCCCTTGGCAGTGTCGCTCTTCGCGTACCCGGGAATCACAACGTTCAGAATGCACTCGGCGCATTGGGAGCCGGCCTCGCGCTCGGTGTCGGCTTCGAGGAGATGCGCCACGGTTTGGAGAAATTCGGGGGAGTGGACCGGCGGTTTCAGCGCCTTTTCCAAGTCGCGGGTGTGACTATCGTCGACGATTACGCCCATCATCCAACCGAAATCGCCGCCACTCTTCAGGCTGCCCGCGCATCGTACCCAGACCGGCGTATTGTGGCCGCCTTTCAGCCCCACCTTTTCTCCCGCACCCGTGATTTTTCTGACGCGTTCGCCGAGGCACTGTCCGCCGCGGACAGCGTGTTCCTGGCCGAGATATATCCGGCGCGGGAGCAGCCGATTCCAGGAGTCACGTCGGACCTCGTATCATCGGCGATGAAACGGACAGGCCATCCCGTCATCTGGCAGGGTGACCGCTCCAATCTGGCCGACGCGCTCACCAGCTTTGTCCGCGACGGCGATGTCGTGATCACGATTGGCGCCGGTGACATTACAAGAACGGGTCGTGAGCTCAAGGAACGTCTCGAGACGGAACATCGATGATTCCTAGAGAGCGGCTGCGGAAGCCAGGGTGGAAGGTGCTGGGAGCCCTTTTCCTGATCGCCGTCATAATGGCTGCGGCGTGGGGCCTGCGCGCGGCAGCCAGGCAGATGGCATTTTTCCGCGTGCGCGCTGTCGAGGTGCGCGGCGTGCGCTATCTACAGCCAAATGAGATCCTCTCGCGCCTCCACGTCGACACTCTTACTTCGTTGTGGGATGACCTCGAGCCGTACCAGCAGCGTGTCCGCCGGCATCCTCAGGTTGCCGACGTCAGAATAACGCGCCGAATGCCGGGCACGCTGGTGGTGACGATACAGGAGAATCTCCCTGTCGCGCTCATCCAGACCTCGACAGGGCTGCTCCCATACGACTCGCTCGGCAAGCAGTTACCGATCGATCCGTCGCGGACCAATCTCGACCTCCCAATTGTTGCGAGTACCGATCCCGTTCTTCTTAAGCTCGTCGGCGCGATTCGCGCCACCGAGCCGCGCCTCTTTGCGCGCATCGAGGAAGTAAGGCGAAACGGGCGCGAGGAGATTCTGCTCACGCTGTCCCGTCGCTCCGAGTTCGGCAGCACTGCTGGCGATTCCGCTGCAGCGGGTGGTCGAACATTGCGTGTGCGTGTAACAGTAGGACTGTCAGTAGAGCGGTTGGCCGATATCTTTCCCGTTGAAACCGATCTCGCTCGCCGACAGGTACGTGTTGGTGAGCTCGATTTCCGTTATCGCGATCAGGTCATCGCAAGGCTTCAATGAATCCTGAGAACATCATCACCGGATTGGACATCGGTTCTTCGAAAACGACGGCAGTCATTGGCCAGGCTGTGCCCGGCGGTGCCAAGAGCGCGCCCTACCTGAAAATTCTCGGCGTAGGCCAGGCGAGAACAACCGGTCTGCGCCGCGGTATCGTCTCCGATATCGAGGAGACGACTCGCTCCATCAGAAAGGCGGTCGAAGACGCCGAGCGAATGGCCGGGATGAAGATCGATACGCTTTATGCCGGAATTGCGGGTGAGCACGTGCGAGCGATGATCAGCAAGGGAATCGTGGCCGTGAACGGCGATGAGATCTCCAAAGCCGATGTCGATCGCGCCAACGATGTTGCGCGCGCGCAACCCGTGCCCCAGGACAGAGAGCTGCTTCACGCTATCCCTCAGGAATACTCGGTCGACAAAAATCAGGGGATACGCGATCCGATCGGAATGATCGGCACCCGGCTCGAGACAGAGATGTATCTGGTGACGATCGGCGCATCGCCAGCGATGAATCTGCGCAAATCGGTCGAGCGGGCCGGGTACCACGTTCGCGAGCTGGTGCTCGAGCCACTGGCCAGCGCGCTCAGCGTACTTACTGAAGATGAGAAAGAGCTGGGCGTCGCTCTTGTCGAAATGGGGGCCGGCACGACGGACATCGCGGTTTTCCACGAGGGAAAGATCCGCCACCTCGGCACGGTCAATTACGGCGGAAACAATGTCACGAGCGACATCGTGCAGGGCATGGGTGTGACCCAGGCCGACTCCGAGCGGTTGAAGGAACGGTATGGCTGCGCCTATGAGCCCCTCGTCGATCCTGAGGAGATTCTACAGCTGCCAAGCACCGTAGCGCAGGGCGAAAGACACATCCAGCGCCAAGTGCTCGCGCACATCATCCACCAGCGAATGGACGAGATCTTCAATCTGGTGCTGAGTGAGATACAGCGCGCTGGGTTTGCGCAGCGTCTCAATGGCGGCGTAGTGATCACGGGCGGCGCGGCGGCAATGCAGGGCGTTGGCGAGCTCGCGGTGGACGTATTTGGCACCGGCGTGAGGATTGGTTTGCCCGAGGAGAATATCGGAGGTCTAAGCGATTCGGTGCAGGCTCCGCGCTTTGCGACCGTCGTTGGGCTGGCGCTTTTCGGCGCACATCGGTCGGCCGCCGGTTTTGCGCCGAGCGGAAGGCACCGAGCTCTCGCCGGCGTCGGCGTGGATCGCTTTACCAAGAAGCTCAAAACCTGGCTCGAGGATTTCTTCTAGCCTTCAGCTCGTCGGCGAGTCAGTCAGCTCGCGCCATTCCGGAATTTCTGCCGGTCAGTCGGGCGGGGTATCCTCTCCAGCAGCTAACTCGCTTACATGCTGCGAGCCTCGCGCGGTCGTGGGTACAGACTTTTTGCAACGAAAGGACGCGCGAGTCTCTTGCTACGCGAGGCGCTGCTTACGAGGACACCCCACCCTCCTTCCCACGAGCTGCTGAACTGCGTCGTGTCTCGCATCGCGACGCGCTGGGTCGAAGACATCCTCTCGTGTTACGGACAACTGCACGCGCGCGAAGCGCGCGACGCTCCGCGTTGATTGGCGTGAAGCGAGTTCACACTGACGCCCGATGGGGCGCCAGTTGTGACAATCCCCAGCTCGCGCGCGGGTGGGCGCAGTTAAGGATCTGTGCAGGGAGGTGAGGGTGTCCTCGTAAGCCGCGTCAAGCGAGCGACCAAGGAGACCCGCGACCGAGCAGAGCGAGGGAGCGTACTTAGGGGCTCCGCCAGAGCGAGTGTGCGGCTGAAGAGGACACCCTCGCCGACCACCTACAGAGATGCCAGACGAAGCGCGCCAACACATCGCGCACTATGAAAAAATCATAAAACTGAGGGGCCAAAAGGGAGTGTGGATAACTCGCTTGACACGCCTTGTACTTTTTTTGACCTCCGTTCGTCTTTGCCTATGGTACTAATCGACTAACGGTCTTATACTAGCCCGAGATTTTTTTCCACAAATCCCGAAGTGCCGGAGTTTCCGACCCGATGATATTCGAATTCGAGGAGAGCCAGTCACAAGCTGCCCGCATGAAAGTCGTGGGCGTTGGTGGCGGGGGCGGGAACGCCGTCAATCGCATGATCGAAGAGCACCTCGAAGGTGTCGAGTTCATCTCGGTCAACACCGACGCTCAAGCCCTCCTGAACTCGAAATCCGATGTCAAAATCCAGATAGGTAAGAAGCTAACTCGAGGCCTTGGGGCGGGAGCCCGGCCGGAGATTGGCAAGCAGGCGATCGATGAGAGCAGGGAAGACGTCGCGCGGGCAATGCATAACGCCGACCTCGTCTTCGTGACCTGCGGAATGGGCGGTGGAACTGGAACGGGCGCCGCGCCCGTCCTTTGCGAGCTCGCACGCGAAGCCGGCGCGCTCACCGTCGGAATCGTCACCAAGCCGTTCCTGTTCGAGGGCCGCAAGCGGATGCGCCAGGCCGAGCTCGGCATCGCCGAGATGCGAAAGAACGTCGATACGATGATCGTCGTCCCGAACGAAAGACTACTTGCCGTTGTCGGCAAAGGAATTCCGTTCCAGGACGCGCTCAAGAAGGCAGACGAGGTCCTGCTTCACGCTACACAGGGAATCAGCTCCCTGATCAGTGTAACGGGCTTGGTCAACGTCGATTTCGCCGACGTTCGTACCGTGATGCAGGAAGGCGGATCGGCTCTCATGGGAACGGGGATTGGTCGCGGTGAGAACCGCGCTATTGAAGCCGCGCAGCAGGCGATCGCCAGCCCTCTGCTGGACAACGTCTCTGTCTCCGGCGCTACCGGAGTGCTGGTCAATATCACCGGCGGCGCCGACCTGACGCTGGGCGAAGTGCATCAGATCAACGAGATCATTCACGACGCTGTTGGAGAGGATGCCGAGATCATCTTCGGCGCAGTTCACGAGCCGGCGATGCAGGGCGAGATCAGGGTGACAGTTATCGCAACGGGATTCGACCGGGATCGGCCGCAGTCGGCGACGACACCAGCTCCGAGCGTGATCGCGAGTCCTTCGCCGATCGTCAGAGGCGCGCCTGTGATTCCGCTACGTCCTCCCCGCGGAAATGGTGCGACGCGAGCACCGCTCGAGCTTCCAAAAAGAAATACTCCGACGAGCAATCCAGCAGTGACTCCAGAGAGGGATCGGTCGTCTCCTGAACAGGATCTGAGTGACATGGAGATCCCGACATTCATTCGGAGACAGATGGATTGAAGCGGGTGAGCGTACGACCGGTTGGTTATGCAATTGTGGCGACCCTTGCAGCGGTCGCCATTTGGCTTACACCCTCCCTCGAGAAGAAGCAGGTTTTTGCAATGGAGCCGGTCGTGGTTTCCCGACCTGGTCTTGAACCGGCTGATTTCCTCTTCCAGCCGATAGTTGTTGAAGCCTCCAACACAGAATTAGTCGACACCCTCGCGATCGCCGGTGTCATTCGCTCCAGCCTCTATGACGCGCTCAACGAGAGCGGGGTAGGCGTCCTTCCGCCGTCCGCCCGCCACCAGCTGGCCTGGTCACTCGCCGACATTTTCGAGTACAAGGTCGACATGAGCCGTGATTTACATCAGGGCGACAAGTTCCACCTTTTGGTAGAGCGGCTGCAGAAACCCAACGGCGCGATCATCGTCAACAAAATCCTTGGTGCGCGTCTAGCGCTGTCCAACGCGCGTAACCCGCTCGAAGCGATTCACTTCGACACGCCGGGTTCGAGTCGCGGGCAATTCTACGACGCCAGCGGGATGTCGCTCCGTGCTGCTTTTCTTCGTGCTCCACTGACGTTCCGTCGGATCAGCAGTGTGTTCGGCGCGCGTAAGCATCCAATCTTCGGGGAGTGGCGCAATCACACCGGGACCGACTACGCCGCGGCAGAAGGAACACCGGTTCGCGCGATTGGCGATGGCGTGGTGATTTTCGCTGGCCGTAAGGGCGGCTACGGCAACATGATCGACATCAGGCACCGCAACGGCATGGTGAGCCGCTACGGCCACATGCGCAATTTTGCAACGGGAATGCGACCCGGCTCTCGTGTCACGATGGGTACGACGATCGGCTACGTCGGGATGACCGGCTGGGCGACAGGCCCGCATCTCCACTTCGAGATTCGCGTCGCGGGCGTGGCGTACGATCCGAGACTGGCGCTGCAAAGCAGGGGCGGCGAACCAATCCCTGCTGGCGAGCGTCCGCTCTTCCACAAACCATAATCGAATGGCTGGCAGAATACTCCGGCGCGCTGGCGACGTACCCACCCGCTCGCTGTGGACCAGAATAAAGGACGTCGCGCTTACAGATGTCACCGCGATCGCTCGTACGGGCGCCATCCAGGGCTCGCTGGAGAAGCTCGAAGAAGTTCTTCTCGAAGCCGACTTCGGCGTTCCTACGACAATGCGCCTGGTGTCCGAAATCGAAGCACAAGCGCGTCGCGGATCCATCAAAACTCAGGATCAGTTTCTCGACACGCTCTCGAGTGCTATCGAGGCCGCCCTTCGTTCAGGCAACAGCGATTCCCGGCTCATTCGAGCGCCGGCTGTCCCCACCGTCATTCTCGTTGTCGGTGTGAACGGGGCCGGGAAGACTACCTTCATCGGGAAGCTCTCCGATCTCCTGAAGGCGAATAAGATGTCGGTTCTGGTCGGTGCGGCCGACACTTTTCGCGCCGGAGCGATCGACCAGCTTCGCGCCTGGGCACAACGTGCCGGCGCCGACTTCGTGGGTGGGAGTGCGGGCTCCGATCCGGCGTCGGTGGCTTTCGACGCAGTCGATGCCGGCATTAGTCGTGGCAAGGACGTCGTCGTCGTCGACACCGCCGGCCGACTTCATACCAGTGGGTCACTGATGGATGAGATGAAAAAAATCAATCGCGTGATTGGCAAGCGACTGGCTGGCGCGCCCCACGAAACCTTACTCGTCCTGGATGGAACGATCGGACAGAACGCAGTGGCTCAGGCAAGAACGTTCGCCGAGGCGATTCCGATAACGGGTCTTGTAGTGACGAAAGTCGACGGCACCGCCAAGGGCGGGATAGTGCTCGCCGTGCACGAAGCGCTGGACGTGCCAGTGAAATTCATCGGTGTAGGAGAAAAGGTCACCGACCTCGAGGCCTTCGATCCGAAGATTTTCGCGCGCGAGGTTCTCGAAGCCTGAATGTGCAGCACGTTCGATCCGGTTGACTTCGCGCTCTTGCACAGCGGCGGATAAATGTCGTCGGCAACGGAAGTCCGCAGTGGGAAAGTCTACCTCGACATGCCCGTCAACTATCTGAAGGGTGTCGGGCCCGTCCGCGCGGAATCTCTGAGGAGATTGGGAATCGTCACCGCTCGCGATCTCCTTTTTCACATTCCCCACCGTTACGAAGACGCGAGCACGATCAATCCCATTGCCTCGCTGGAGCCGGGCATGGATGGAACGATCATCGGCAAGGTGATCTCGAAAGGAATCATTCCCACTCGGCGCGGTCTCAGAATTTTCCAGGCGGTGTTACAGGACGAGAGCGGCATGATCGAGGCGTCCTGGCCCGGCCAACCCTTTCTCGACAGGAGCATCGAGAAAGGAGACATCATGCTGCTGACGGGATCTGTGCGCTTCTTTCACGGCAGACAACTTCAGCCGCGGGAGTACGTCCAACTCGGCAAGGACGAAGATGACGTAAAGGCTGGAAAGGTGCTCGCCGTGTATCCGGCGACTGAGGGTCTGTCGTTCAAGGTGATTCGCGGAATCATCGACACTCATCTCGACACCCTGCTTCCTCTGCTAAAGGAGTATTTGCCCGAGGAGGTGCTGCGGGCTGCCGGGCTGCCCGGTTTGCGCGAAGCCATCCGAATGGTGCATCGACCAGCGACGATTGCCGAGGGGACGCGGGGAAGGGCGCGGCTCGCGTTCGAGGAGCTTCTCTTCATTCACATCCTTCACCGCCGCGCCAACGCCCTGAAGCGGGAAAGGCGGAGCGGAATCTCTTTTCAGAACCGTCGTCAGCTCACCAGTGCTCTCAAGAACGTGCTGCCGTTCACTCTGACAAATGCCCAGACAGTCGCGGTGCGTGAGATCGTTGCTGACATGACCAGTGACCGGCGGATGCATCGACTGCTGCAAGGCGACGTCGGCAGCGGGAAGACCATCGTCGCTCTCTTCGCCGCGCTGCTGGCAATGGAGAATGGTTATCAGGCTGCGATCATGGCGCCGACGGAGCTGCTCGCGGAGCAGCACGCTCGAACGTTTACGAAGCTGCTGGGATCTCTTGGACTCGAGCCCGTGCTCCTCACCGGCAGCCTGGGCTCTCGCGCCAGAAAAGAAGCTGCCAGCAAGCTGGCCGGAACGGAGCCCGTCCTCGCTGTCGGCACGCACGCTCTCCTTCAGGAAGGGGCCGTGTTCGGCCGACTCGGCTTCGTCACGATTGACGAACAGCATCGTTTCGGGGTGGAGCAACGTGCGGCGATTTCCGGCAAGGGAGAATCACCGGACGTGCTGCTCATGAGCGCGACACCGATCCCTCGCTCACTTGCTCTCACGATTTACGGTGACCTCGACGTCAGCACGCTCGATGAGCGGCCGGCCGGACGGCAACCAGTTACCACCGTGATGCGTCCCGAATCAGCCCGCGAGCGGGTGCTTCAGTTCGTGAGACGAGAAACCGACAAGGGGCGCCAGGCCTACGTCGTTTACCCGGTAATCGAGGAATCGGAGAAGACCGACCTCAAGGCAGCTACGACCATGTACGAACAGTTGTCGACTGGTGCCTTCGCCGGGAAAGTCGTTGCCCTGATCCACGGACGTGTCCCGGCCGACGACCGGGAGACCATCATGCGCGCCTTCCGAGACGGCAAGATCGATGTGCTTGTCTCGACCACCGTGATCGAAGTCGGGATCGACGTGCCGAATGCCACCGTGATGCTGGTTGAGCACCCCGAGCGCTTTGGTCTGTCACAGCTCCATCAACTGCGAGGCAGAGTCGGCCGCGGTGCGGAAGCCTCGTACTGCTTGCTGCTTGGCAACGTTGGTGACGAAGCCGCCGAACGACTGCGAGTCTTTGTTGATACTGACGATGGTTTCGAGATTGCGCGCGCGGACCTTAGACTGCGGGGCATGGGCAATCTCTTCGGACAGGAACAAAGCGGGGAAGCAACTTTTCGGGTCGCTGATCCTGTGCGCGATGAGGCGCTGAACGTCGAGGCACGTGTCGCCGCCGAGAAACTTCTGGAGCGCGATCCGGCGCTTACCGCCCAGGAAAACGCGGGAATACGCAATGTGCTGAGCGCCCGCTACTCGCGTGCTCTGGAGCTATTCAGAGTCGGGTAGCGGATGCTTGCGGCGCTAACTGCTAGGATTCGCCAGTCGTTTCTTGATCCGCTCTAGCTCGGCGCTCACCTTGGCGAGCTCTTCTTTGCTCTTGGCGAGCTGTTCCTTCAAGGCCGCGATCTGCTCATCACGCGATTTGACGATGATGACGGTGTCCCTGATTGGGGCGACGGGTGCGGAATCAGTGGGTGCGGGTTGCGTCTGACTCGCGACCCCAGCGGCGACTGCCGCAGTTCGGCGAAGAAGAATGGCTTCCTGGCGATACGAGCCACTGGAATCCGTAGCGAGGTAAGCGTCGAGCGCTGCAATTCCGCCGTTCAGCGACCCGCGCTCGTTTGCGGGATCGATCAGGTACGCGGCTTTCCAAAAAGTGATCTCTCTCGCCTCTCGCGTGCCGGGATGTATCCTGACGAACTCGTCGAGAATCTTGTCGGCGGCGAAATAGTTGCCGCCATCGACGTCACGCCGCGCGTAATACAGCGTTCGATTCCAGTCGCTCTTCTGCTGCGGGTCGAGCGTCTGCAGATGCGCGCAGGCACCGAGTACCAAAGCAGTAACGGTTAGTGAAAGTGCTTTCGTCATCCTACAACCTCGGCCTTGCGTGCGTGCTCGCGCCGCAATTTGGTGCCCGAAGGCTCAATTGGCAGCGTCACGGCGAATTTGGTGCCCTCGCCAACGCGGCTCTCGACGGTTATCTGACCGCCGTGGGCTTCGACGATTTCTTTCGCAATCGCCAGGCCTAAACCGGTGCCCTTCGTTGCGGCCTGTGCCTGATTGTCGGCCTGAAAGAACTTGTCAAAAATGTGCGGCAGCTGTTCCGCGGCGATTCCCGCCCCGGTGTCGGCGACGGTTATGAGTACCATGCCGTCCGTCGGTCCGACAGACAACGACACTTTTCCGCCACGCTCAGTGAATTTGAACGCGTTCGAGAGCAAGTTGCCGAGTACCTCGTTGATCCGGTCTTCATCCCAATGGACCTTCGCCGGCAATTCTTCGGCGCAGTTAACCGTAAACGCAATTTCACGCTGGGCTGCCAAGACCGAGAATGTGCTTTCCAGCGTGTTGAGTAGCCGTCTCAGGTCGACCTCTCGTACGTCAATCTTGCCGCCACTGGCCTCGAAGCGGCTGATGTCGAGCAGGCGCTTGACCAGCCTGGTCAGGGAGTTCGCCTGTTTATTGATCGTCTTCAGCACTTCCTTCTGCTGCGGCGTGAGCTCCCCGTGAATCCCTTCCTGGAGGAGCTCAACGTAGCCGAGGATGACGTTGATCGGCGTCTTGAGCTCGTGCGAAGCGACTCCGACAAATTCCGCCCGCAACCGCTCCAGTTCGGCCAGCTTTCTCGCCATCGTTTGATAACTTGCCGCCAACCGACCAAACTCGGTTTCCTGGTTCGGCTTCATTGTCAGCTGATAATCCAGGTCACCCTCGGCAACGGCATGCATGCCGCGCTCAAGCTCGTATATGGGGCGGCTGATCGATCTCATCAACCAGACACCAATTGCCAGCGCGATCAGCAGCGCCACGGGCAGAGCCCCTGCCACAAAGCGTTCAGCGTTGAGCGTTTCGTTGGTCGCATCGGCAACACGCTCTCTCGTCCGATTGCGGAGCAATGTCGCGCTCACGCCAAGCGAGCTGTCCACCGCCGCGATCGCTGGCCGGGTACGCTGCTGAGAGATCATCTCGGCGACCGTGCTCCTGCCTGCTGACGCCTGCTCGTATTCTTCCCGGGCTGCGGAACGCAGCGCGTCGAGCGACGAACGGATTTGGGACGCCGAAAGGTCGAGGTGATAACGGTCCAGCGAGTCGGTCAGCGAGACCAGGCCGTCGATCTCCCGCTGCATGCGTGTGGCGCTCTTCTGATCGTGGATGAAGAGCAGCGCATCTTCTGCCCGGCGGGCGTCGTCAGTACGCTCACGAAACGATCCAAGTAGCATCGACGCCGCAAACTCACGGTCGCGCAGCAGTCGGCTCGTCTCGTACAGATGCTCGAGCGACCGGAGCGAAATGAGCAGCGGCACGATCAGCACGAGCGCGATCGCTAACAGGCCCCAGCCGAGGCGGGCGCGCAGAGTCATCTTATCGTTTCGAAATCAGCCAAGCACGTAAAATTACCGACGGCGGCAGGTGGACGGAACCGCGCTGCGATGATAACCTCATTTGATATGACTACTACTCGACTCATTTCCGTTACCCGCAATCGCAGCGCCTGTCTGGCCGTTATTGCCTGTGGGTGTGCCCTCTTTGCTTCAATTGCGACCAACGCGACAGCCCAGGTTGGCACCCCACCGCTCACCAGGGTTGAACGGCGGATCCGCGACTACGTCCGCGCTCACGAGGCGGAGCAGGTCAACTTCCTCGAAAAAGCGGTCAACATCAATAGTGGAACGTTCAACCTCGCCGGAGTCCGCGAAGTCGGGAAGCTCTTTGCTCCCGAGTTTTCGTCCATCGGCTTCGAAACAAAATGGATCGCACTGCCCGATGCGGTAGGACGCGCGGGTCATCTCTTCGCGGAGCGACAGGGGAACAGGAGCAAACGGCTGCTCCTGATTGGACACCTGGACACTGTCTTCGAGGGTGAAAGTGAAAAATTCGTTCGCCTCGATACTCTTGCCGCCGGCGCTGGAAGCGCCGACATGAAGGGTGGCGACGTCGTGATTCTGTACGCGCTGAAGGCGTTGCAGAGTGTCGGTGCGCTGGAGGGAACGAGAATCGTCGTGGCACTGATGGGAGACGAGGAGGATGCCGGGCCCCTGCACCTCGTTTCTCGACAACCTCTCATCGATGTCGCAAAGCGCAGCGATGCGGCGCTTGCGTTCGAGGAAGACGCTGGGAAGGGGACGGTAGCTCGCCGAGGTATGAGCGGCTGGCAACTCGTGGTGAGCGGCCGCCAGGCACACTCGTCCGGAATTTTCTCCCCAGGCGCGAGCTACGGTGCGATTTACGAAGCGGCGAGAATCCTGAATGCGTTTCGCGAGAAATTATCGGGCCAGCAGTATCTGACTTTCAATCCGGCCGTAATCGTGGGCGGCACCGACGTCACCTATGATTCTACGAAGATTGCCGGTACCGCCGCGGGCAAGGACAACATCATAGCGCCGCGCGTGTTCGCCCGGGGTGACCTGCGCTTCATTTCCCAGGACCAGCTCCTGAAGGCTCGCGAGGCGATGCGCGCGATCGTTGCCGATCACCTTCCCGGAACCATTGCGACGATAACGTTCGAGGACGGGAATCCGGCGATGCCTCCCACCAAAGGCAATCTCGCGCTGCTTGCGGTTGAAGATTCAGTCAGCCGGGCGCTGGGTCAGGGTCCCGTCGAAGCTCTCGATCCTGGCAGGCGCGGCGGCGGAGACATCTCCTACGTCTCCGATTTCCTCGACGCACTCGACGGGCTGGGCGTGAAGGGTATGAGATCACATACCCCGGACGAGCGTGTCGATCTTCGCTCCATAGTTCCAGCGACGGAGCGCGCGGCAATCCTCATTTACAGACTCACGCACTCGCGCTGACGCGGCGAGCCCGGCCCCGTTACAACGTAATGACTGAAATCCCTTATTCCCGAATATCGGAGCTTCTCTCGCACAGCGGACAAACAGTGCGTCTGCGAGGTTGGGTCGCGCACGTCCGCTCGTCGGGCAAGGTCGCCTTCATCGTCATTCGCGATGGAACCGGTTTACTCCAGGCCGTGCTGGTGAAAAGCGCAGTCTCGGCTGACGTCTGGGATCGATTCGGCAAGCTGACCCAGGAGACATCGATCGAAGTCGAGGGCGAGGTTCGTCCCGATGCCCGTGCGCCTGGCGGATTCGAGCTTGGCGTCACGGATCTCTCTATCTATGGCGAAAGTCCAATCGATTATCCGATTCAGCCGAAGGAGCACGGGATCGATTTTCTGCTCGACAACCGTCATTTCTGGCTGCGAACGCCAAGGCAACGCGCGATCGCGCGCATTCGGCACGAAGTAGAGCAGGCGATCCGGGATTTTTTCTACGAGCGGGACTTCACCCTCGTGGATACTCCGATTCTCACCGCTGCGATCGGCGAACGAAGCGGGCTCTTCGCCACCGAGTATTTCGACGAAGGCACAGCATATCTGGCCCAAACCGGACAGCTATACGGGGAGGCGGCAGCGGCGGCACTGGGAAAGATTTACTGCTTTGGCCCGACGTTTCGCGCCGAGAAATCCAAGACCCGCAGGCATCTGACCGAGTTCTGGATGGTCGAGCCGGAAGTCGCTTTCAATGATTCAGACGACAACATGCGACTTCAGGAGGAGTTCGTTTCCTACATCGTCGCACGGGTTCTGGAGCGTCGGCGGCCGGAGCTCAAGGAGCTCGAGCGCGACCTATTGAAACTGGAGACAATCAAGCCGCCGTTTCCGCGAATCGACTACAGCGATGCAGTAAGGATTCTGCAGGGGAAGGGAAGCTCGGTGAAATGGGGCGAAGATCTTGGTGCCGAGGATGAATCACTGTTGGTTGAGGGCCAGGACCGGCCCGTTTTCATCTACAACTATCCCAAGGAAGCCAAAGCCTTCTACATGAAGGAGAATCCGGCGGATTCGCGTACGGTGTTGTGCGACGACCTGCTCGCTCCGGAAGGTTACGGAGAGATAATCGGCGGCTCGCAGCGCGAGGACAACTACGAAAAGCTGCTGGCCCGGATCCACCAGGAAGGGCTCCCCGTCGACGCCTACAACTGGTATCTCGATCTGAGGAAATACGGTACCTTCGTCCACTCCGGGTTTGGACTCGGGCTCGAGCGAACAGTCGGCTGGATTTGCGGGATTCATCACATTCGCGAGGCGATAGCTTTCCCTCGTACGATGAATCGCCTGCGGCCATGACCTTCTAGTTTGGTCCGCCTATACTCACTCGCATATCAGGAGATTCCGATGGGATTCGAGCAATACCACGAGCCCGCGAGCGAGCTCTCCACCAGGACCCGCACGTTCGCGCGGATGATCACTTCACTGATCGAGGAGGCGGAAGCGATTGGCTGGTATGAACAGCGGCTTTCGCTCGAGAAGGATCGTGAGGCGCGCGCGATCATGCGCAACGCCCAGCACGAAGAGTTCAAGCACTTTGGGATGGACCTGGAGTTCCTGCTGCGCCGGACTCCAAAATGGCGGGAGGTAATGCAGGATATCCTGTTCAAGCCCGGCGACATTGTTGAACACGGCGAAGAAGCAGAGCATGACACTGCCGACTTGGGATAAGGCTGGCGGATTCTTGCGCGGTGAATTGTTCAGACATGATGGTGCTTTCGGCGCTCAGGCCTGACGCCAGTATCTTCGAATTCCTGGCGCACCGAGCTCGCGCCGCCTCCGTTCGTCGCTTGGTGGCGGACGCGCTCACGGGTGCCGCGACGATTGTCGCGGCATTGCAGTGGGAATTATCGGCAGAGGTGGTTGTGGGATGCACAGCCGCCGGCCTCTTCGCTTATGGCGCATGGGGTATTCTTGACCGCATTCGCTCTCGCCTGTCCAACAGGGAATGGCCAAGGGTCGCCGGCCTTCTCGATGCACTTTGCGCCCTCGCGGTCGTCGCTGGCGTCGCGGCGGCTAGCGGCATGCTGCTCGCGGTTTGGGCGCTAGCCCTCGGAACCTGGATCAGCTGATATGTAGGACAGCGATCCACGTTGTTCCCCAACAGAAGGAGATCGTATGAAACTCTCTGGTTCGACGTTGCTGGCGGTGGCTCTGTTTGGAACCGCATGCAGTGAGGCTACCGCGCCCGGAGGGCCGATCACTTCCTTGCCGCGCGCTCTTACTCAGTCGGAGACCAGGATCATCGCCGGCAGCAACGACTTCGCATTTGACCTTTTCCGCGTCGGTAACCTTTCGCAGCATAAGACCAACGTATTCCTATCGCCTCTGAGCGCATCGATGGCATTGGGAATGACGGCGAACGGAGCGAACGGAGCAACCTACGATGAGATGAGCAACGCTCTCCGCCTGACCGGAGCCACTCGCGAGGACGTCAATGGCGGGTACCAATCTCTGATCTCGCTCCTCAGAGGACTCGATCCAAAAACAAATTTCACCATTGCCAACTCGATCTGGTACAAAGAGACGTTTCCATTCAACGCCTCATTCCTCGACGAGAGCAAACAGTATTTTGATGCGCAGGTCAGCGCTCTCGATTTCACCAACCCTTCGGCGGTCGCGACCATCAACTCATGGGTGAGCGCGCAGACGAACAATAGGATCCCATCGATTCTCGACAACATCGCGCCGGAAGAGGTGATGTTCCTCGTAAACGCCATCTACTTCAAGGGGATCTGGCAAAAACAGTTCGACAAGTCGAAGACGGTCGACGCGCCCTTCTACGCCGCCGATGGCACGGTGAGCACCGTTCCAATGATGACACGAGGCGAGGGGGTCGAATACGGCGCCAATTCCGAATATTCAGCAGTAGACCTGCCTTATGGCAATTCTGCGTTCACGATGACTGTGGTCATGCCGCATGCCAGCGACATCGATAGCTTCGCCGAGTCATTCGACCGGGCGAAGTGGGATGCGCTGATCGCCTCGCTTCACCAAACCGACCTCAAGGTTTACCTGCCGCGCTTCAGAATAGAGTGGAAGCGCGCCTTGAAGGGCGATTTACAGCAGCTGGGGATGAATCTCGCGTTTTACAACGCGGATTTCACGCGAATGTCGCCGCGCGGCCTCGATCTCGTCGTCACTCGTGTTGTACAGAAGACCTTTGTCGACGTCGACGAGGAGGGCACCGAAGCCGCTGCGGCAACGATGGTCGGTATTGGCCTTACTTCAGCGCCGGTCGCATTTCGGGCTGATCGTCCATTTCTTGTGATAATTCGCGAGCGTTTCTCGGGAACGATTCTCTTCATCGGAAAAATCGCAAAGCTGCCGGCATAATCGGACTCACAACGCCCTGACGGGATTGGCACAACGTGTGGACTCGCGTCAGGCGGCCCCGTCAGGCTTCCGAGCGTTTCGCCTCCTCCCAGAGGGAGTCGAGTTTTTCCAGCCCGGCGTGCGCGACATCGATTCCGCGCTCGCGCGCCATCTTTTCGATTTGCTGAAATCGCCGCTCGAACTTCGCGTTCGCCTTGTCAAGCGCAATCGCCGCATGAACCCCGGCCTTTCGGCAGAGATTGACGACCGCGAACAATAGATCGC
>WNGI01001882.1_pt1 | contig 19965 bp, 17 predicted proteins | sample 5400621 | NCBI WGS metagenome assembly WNGI01 (sample SAMN13153374, study PRJNA577476) | soil metagenome | isolation source: 20 cm soil or saprolite under Garry oak tree replicate 1 | place: USA:California | collected 2016-06-15
TACGAGGGCAAGGCAAGTGGCGAGACGAGCCGGCTGGTCGGCGAGCGGCTCGCCTCCGGAGAAGGGCTCTACCAAGTGGATGCAGCGGCATTGCGGTCCGCCAATCCGGACCTCATCTTGACCCAGGGATTGTGCGACGTCTGCGCCCCGACCCTCGGCGACGTGGAGGAAGTCGCGCGCCGCCTGCCTCGATCGCCCGAAATCGTTTCGTTAGATCCGCACACGTTGGAGGACGTCCTCGGGGACATCGCGAACGTCGGCCGTGCTTGCGAGGTCGAAGGCCGCGCTCACGATGTCGTGGACGATCTCCGTGGTCGAATCGAGCGCATCGCCGAACGGGCCGCCGAGGCGGAGGCGCGGCCGACCACGCTGTGCCTCGAATGGCTCGACCCTCTCTTCGTCGGGGGCCACTGGGTCCCCGAGATGATCGACCTCGCGGGAGGCGTCGACGCCCTCGGTCGACCCGGAGAGAAGTCCCGCCGAATCTCGTCCAGTGAGGTCGAGTCGGCCGCGCCCGAAGTGGCCGTCCTCATGCCATGCGGATTCGATCTCGATCGCACGCGGACCGAGGCGGGGGTCGTCACGCACACGTCGTGGTGGGCCCACTTGCCCGCCGCTCGAACCGGGTGCGCCTGGCTCGTCGACGGTTCGAGCTACTTCAACCGGCCTGGGCCGCGCCTCGTCGATGGCCTCGAGATCCTCGCGCACATCCTCCAGCCGACCCTCTTCCCGAAGATCCCTGCGCCGAGCGATGCGCAGCCGGTGTCGTGATGGCGAAGCTCTACACGCGGGCGGGCGACGCCGGCGAGACCGGCCTCCTCGGGCCGGCGCGCGTCTCGAAAGACGATCCCCGGGTGGAGGCGATGGGGGCGGTCGACGAGCTCAATGCCGTGATTGGTCTCACGCTCGCGGCTCAAAAAGAGAATCGCATTCGGGATCTCCTTCTCAAAATCCAGGACGACCTCTTCACCGTTGGCGCGGAACTGGCCATGGTCCCTGGAACGGCGGGCGCAAAGGTCCCGCGGGTGACGCACGAGCATGTCGCGCGACTCGAGGCCGGGATCGAAGCGTTCGATGTCGGGAGGATCACGGAATTCATCCTCCCTCGCGGCTCCGAAGACCTCGTCCGGTTGCATTGGGCCCGGACGGTCGCCCGGCGGGCCGAACGACGAGTCGTCACCCTGTCGAAGCACGAAACCCTCAACCCGGAAATCTTGCGGTACATGAATCGCCTATCCTCCGTCCTCTACCAAGTGGCGGTGTGGGTGCAACGGAAGAGCCGGAAATCGCCCGAGCATCCCTCGTACGAGCCGTGACCTCGGAACCTTCATCTCGTTCCGGCCTTTTCGGAGGCGCACGCCAGCCCATGGCGAGACGGAGCCCGGTCGATTGGACCGCGCCTCCTATCCGCGCTCCTATTAGCGCTCCCGTTGGCGCACCTGTCGGCGTCAAGACCGCGAAGTTCTGCCCCTCGTGCGGCATGCAAAATGAACGGATGATGAACTTCTGCACCGGCTGCGGCGCGCGGCTCAGCGACCCGACGATCTTCGGGACAAAGGGCTAAGCGCGTTGGGTCCATCGCGTGCTGTCATGGGCCTCGCCTTCACGAATCTCCTCGAACTCGAGGACTTGGCCCGCGCCAAAGTGCCCCGGCCCTCGTTCGACTACATCGCGGGCGGGGCGGAAGATGAGGTCTCCCTCCGTCGGAACCGCGAGGCCTTCGCCAAGTGGGCCCTGCGACCCCGAGTCCTCGTCGACGTCTCGAAGCGAGACACCTCGACGTCGGTCCTCGGTCAACGGGTCTCGATGCCGATCTTAGTCGCGCCGACCGCGTTCCACGGGCTCGTCCATCCGGAGGGGGAGGTCGCAACGGCCCGAGGGGCCGCCGCCGCGGGGACGCTGATGGTCGTGAGCGCCGTCGCGACGAAGGACCTCGAGGAAGTCGCCAAGGCGGGCGCCGCGCCGCGCTGGTTCCAGCTTTACGTCTGGAAGGACCGAGATGTCACGGCGCAGCTCGTGAAACGCGCGGTGAAGGCGGGATACGGAGCGATCTGCCTCACCGTGGACACGCCGGTCCTCGGTCGTCGCGAGAAGGACGAGCGGAATGCGTTCACGCTCCCGCCCGGCCTGAGCATCGCGAACGTCCGCCTTGCAGGGCTCGCCGGGTTGCCCGCCTCGGAACGCGTGGCTCCGCTCGCTGACGTCCCTCCCGATCGTCCTGAAGGGGATCCTGACCGCCGAGGACGCGACCCTGGCCGTCGAGCACGGCGTGGCCGGCATCATCGTCTCGAACCACGGAGGACGCCAGCTCGATTCGACGGTCGGGACCCTCGAGGCGTTGCCCGACATCGTCGCGGCCGTGCAGGGGCGGGTCGAGGTCTTCATGGACGGCGGCGTCCGGCGAGGGACCGATGTCCTCAAGGCGCTCGCCCTCGGCGCGAAGGCCGTCCTGATCGGCCGATCCATCCTGTGGGGACTCGCCCTCGGAGGCTCGGACGGAGTCCGGCGCGTCCTCGAACATCTGCGGGGCGAACTCGAACTCGCGATGGCCCTTACGGGCCGCGCCGCCATCGCCCAAGTCGATCGGTCGCTGATTCAGCGGGTCTAGTCAGACTCGACCTTGGAGTCGAGGAACTCTAGGAGGATCCGAACCGCCTCCTCGTTCCCCGTTGGTCCGGGAGGCAAGCGGCCCACTGCGAGTTTCTCGACGATGAGTTCGCGGAGTCGGGCGAGGTCCTCGTGCCGGTAGCCGAGTCCCGCCGCGTTCCGCTCCGCCTCGACGTGCCCCTTCGGCGGGATCGCGATGATCGGGGTCCCGGCGGCGAGCGCTTCATTCACCGTGCCCTTGCCGCCCGTCGTGATGACGAGGTCCGCCGCGAGGACGTAGTCCTGCAGGTTCGGCAGGAATCCGAAGGTGTACACGCCAGGCGCGGGATCCACCTTCAGCCTCGGCCCGCTCACGACGACCATCGAGACCTCGTCTCGGTCGAGGCCGCGAAAGGCCTCGATGGCGGCACTGAGAAGGTACTCTCCGATTGCCGTCCCTCCAGCGGTCACGAGGATCGTCTTCTTGCGAAGGAACAGGTCCTCCCGCAATTTCTCTCGGGAAGCGCTGAAGGGGCGTACGACCGGAGCGATCCGCCGGACGTTGGGCCATGGTGGGGCGTCGTCGAACGCGAGGATGAGATCGACCTGACGGGCGAGGGACGAAAACCACCGGTTCCCGTACCCCTCCAGGAGCCGCGAGGCGGGGTCCTGCGCGAAATCGTGACGGAGCGTGTTCACGATCATCGCGGTCGGAACGTTGTGACGCAGGGCCTCGCGAACCGAGGCGACTTCTCCGTCGGAAAGGAGGAACCGGTTGGACCTCCAATCTCCCTCCCGTCGGAGGAACCTCCGGGTGACCCGCAGGTAGCGGGCATACTCGACGTACCAGCGCCATACCGGTTGGAGGACCCCGTCCTTCGCGGGCCAATCGGGGGCGGGCGGCGCGGTGAGGGCATCGAACCCGCTGGCCACGACGAGGTCGAGGGCCGGGACGCCGGCCAGGAAGAGGAAGTAAAGATCCTCGCGGCGGGCCTGCATCCCGCGGGCGAGGGCCACGGCCCGCGTCGCATGCCCAAGACCTTGGGAATGGACCGCGAAATACCCCTGGATCTCGCCCACGGACTCGCCAATCATCGGGTTGCAGAAAGACCTTCGGCCGGCCCGCGGTCGGCCACGTTCGCGCCCCTCCCACGAACGCCTTTAACCGCGAGTGCGTTCCGACGGCCGTGGAGCTGTCGGCCCTCGCGAAGTATCCTTTTCTCCGGGAGGCGTCCGCCTTCATCCGCTCGGAAGGCGTGACCCTCGAGGAACTGCTTTCCGAGCCCGCGTACGCCCGCGCGAGAGCCCTGGGGCGGACCCGCGTGCACGAGGCGCTGGAAAAGGGCCCCGAATCCCCGCGGGTCGCCATCGCGCCCGCGGATCAGCTGTCCCAGCTGCTGGCCTATCCCGTCGCGAGGATCCTGGTCTCCGCCCTCGGCGACACGTACCTCACGAGGCGCTTCGCGCTCCGGGAGGCCATCGCCGCGGAGGGCCTGCTGGGGCAAGACTCGGACGAGGCGATCTTGCACGTCGCCGCCGAACTGCCGATGGATCTCCGCCGCGAGGACGGAGGATTCCGCATCCACTTCTCCGATTTCCTTCGGTTCACGAACACGATGCGGGACGCCCCCTGGAAACTGATCAACCAGCCGCTCGAACGTGGCTACGTGACGCTGCGCCGTCAGAAAGCGCTCCGGGTCCTGCGGAATGCGGTCCAGCGGCACATCGAGCAGGGCCTGCCCCTCCCGGTGAACGACGACATCGTCGCGGCGTTCAAGTCCGACCTCTCGGAAATCCGCGGACTCCTGGAGGCGAAGAAGGCCACCTTCAAGGCCGAGGACATCGGGAAGGTGAGCATCACCCGCTTCCCGCCGTGCATGTACAATCTGCTCGCGCAGATCCAGAACCACGAGAACGTCCCCCACATGGGCCGCTTCGCGATCGTCGCGTTCCTCCATCACATCGGCCTCGGCAACGAGGAGATCTTCCGCGTCTTCGGCGACGTCCCGGACTTTGCGGCGGACGTGACGAAGTACCAGATCGACCACATCACCGGGGCCTCGAGCCCGACGGAATATACGCCGCCCGAATGCTCGACGATGAAGTCCTATGGGATCTGCCCCGGTCCGGACCGCATCTGCCTGACGATCAAACACCCGCTCTCCTACTATCGAATCAAAGGACGGGAGCGTCGGCCTCGGGGAGAGAGCGCGTCCACGGCGACCTAGGCCGGGAACCCGCGCCAGATTTTGAGCGCCCTTTGGACCGCGGTCACGTTCCCGAGGATGGCGAACAGGACCATGAACCACTCGAGCGGACCGAAGACGGCCGCACCGAGGCCGACCGTCACGCCGCCCGACGGCGCCACGATCCACTGGATCAATCCGCCGAGAAACAGGAGCACGAGGCGGTCCGCGCGGCCAAGGATCCCTCCGTACGCGCGGCCTTGGCCGACGGCCTGGGCCTGCGTCCCCATGTACGAGGTCAGGAGCACGCCCAGGAGGGCGAGGGTCCCGATGGACAGGTGGCAGTACATCGCGTTGAAAGAGACGCCTCCGAGCATGAGGACGTCCGCGTAGCGATCGAACACATGGTCCACGAAGTCGCCGCGGGCGGACGCCTTGCCGGCGAGCCTGGCGATCTTCCCGTCGAGGGCGTCCAAGTAGGAGTTGACGAGGATCAACAGGAGGGCGAGGCCGAGGAAGCCGGCTCCGCCGACGTAGAAACCGATCCCCGCTCCCACCGCCGCGAGGAATCCGGCCCACGACACGGCGTTCGGATTGACGCGGATCATCCGCCTTGCGACGGGGACGAGGAAACGATCCGCCAGGATGCGGTAGCGGTCTAGTACCAGGACAGCACCTCGTCGCTCCAATCGACCGACCCGGGCTCGTGGCCTTCGCGCTTCCCTTGGAGGATCGCAAGGACCCGCTCCGCCGTCTGCGCCGCGGTCGTGTTCGAGGTATCGATCTCGAAGACGAAGGGCAACCGGCTCGTCGCTTCCTGGAGGATCACGTCGATCGCTTCGGCCTCGACGTTCTCCCGGACCTTCGCTTCCGGCCAGCCCCGCTCCTCGAGCCGTGAGCGGAGGACCGACGGTCGGCACCGCAGGACGATGGCCAGGTTCACGTCCATCAAGTGGCTGTAGTGGCCCTTGAGGAAGGCGATCTTGGCGGGGACTCGGACGGCTCGTCGGAGGGCATCCACGTCGATCTCGTCGGTCTGCCGGGCCTCATCCCTTCCGACGATCAGGCCCTCGCGGCGCGCGAGCTCATCGAGATCGATCACGACGTAGCCCCGTCGTTCGAGTGCCACCCCGACCGAGGACTTCCCCGTCCCAGGTGTCCCGGTGAGAGCGACGTGCACACCGTCGCAGAGTCGAGACCGCGATAAATGGGTTGCGGCGGAGGAACGTTGATATGGCCCATGGTCCTCGTTTGCCGGGTTGACCGAGGCGACGCCGTCCCCCGGACCTCGCTGGCAACATGCTCTCTCCCTGCTCGCAACTTTCTTCCGCGTCTTCGCGCCGCTCCTCCTGGTCATGGCCGGCCTCGCGCTCGGCCTCCTTTCCCTGACCTCGGACCAGCGGACCTACTATTCGAACAACTACACGGGGAGCGCCGGTCCCGGCAATGCAACGATCGATCTTCCCGCGGTGAGTCCCGGACTCCTCCAGGTAACCGACGTCACCGGAGCCTGCGAGCTCCGCGTCTACCCCGCGACCGATGCCGAGGCCATTCGGTTCAACCAGACCGGAGCGCTGCCGGCCTCCTGGTTCGGCTGCTCGAATCGGACCGTGACGACCTCCGGTCAGGTCGCCCACCTGATCCTCCTCAACGTCGCCTCTTTCTCGATTCCCTACGAGATCAACGTCGTCGCCTACTCCGTCACCGTGCCGCTCGGATGGTTGGCCCTGCCCGCGACGGCGCTCGTCCTCCTGGGACTGATCAGTTTCCTGCCGAGGATGATGGCGGGAGAGATCATGCGATTCCGGGACGAGTTCGGAAGGCCGAAGAAGAGAAGATAGGAAAGGAAAGAGAGAAAATGGAAAGGTCGGGGGCCTTGCGGGCCCCCGAATTCACGCCTAGAGCTCTTCGGGGCTGTCCCCGGACATCTCTTCGGGCGACTTGCCGCCGCCCTTGCCGCCGCCACGGCCGCCACGGCGCATCAGCATCGCAACGCTGATGATCGCGACGACCACGCCGACCATCGCAATCCCGATCGACGCGTACAGCAACCCGGTCAGCGAACTGATCTGCGCGTTCGCGCTGGCCAAGTTGTTGTTCGCGGTCGTCAGGTCGGTCTGGAGCTTCCCAATATCAGCGTTGACTTCGCCGATCTTGGTGTCCAGCAGCGACCGGAAGCAGATGACCGCGGGGATCACCACGAACGATTTCGTGCTGATCACCGGGACGACCGCTTCCCGCCCGACCGTGATCGTCCGCAGGTTGTAGGCTCCTGGGATCAGTTGGCCGGTCTGCGTCTCGTTCAAGACGATCTGCCAAGTTCCGGTGCCCGCTGCCGTCGGCACTCCCGCGAGCAAGGCCGCGCCCGAAGCCGGGTTCACGATCAGCCAGTTCATGTCGACGTTCGCGTACGGCGAGCCCGACACCGAGGTCGAGATGTTCACCGTCGTCGCGAAACCTGGCGCGACCGTGGGTCCGCACTGGCTCGAGATTGCGCCGATGCTGACCGACGGGATCTTCGGGGTGACCAAGCTGGCCCAGTGGTCCGCTGGGAACGGATAGTTCGGGTTGTTTGCCAGGACGACCTGGTGCGCGGCGATCAACGCGGGTGTCAACGTGTCGAGCATGTACGGGCCGTTGCTCGGGTAGTAGTGGAGCTTGGCGGTCCGCCATGTGCTCAACGAGTTCCATCGGGACGTGGCATCCGCGCTGGAGATGGGGAATGGTCCACTCGCGAAGCCCGGCGGGACCCAGGTCGACGTCACATTGCGGTCCGAGATCTCACGGTCCATGAAGCCGACCGACGCACCCTTCGTGACGTCGAGCGCCTCCTTGCCGTCCGTCGAGGCCGTGACCTCACTCACTCGAGTGTTGTTGTGCAGCACGGTCGCCATCGCGAGCTCACTCGCTTCCCAGGGAATCGACGGGAAGAAGTCGGCGGTCCCTGCGATGTAGCTCGGGTCGAGGTGCCAGTAGTTGACGTAAATCTCGAGGTGCGTGGGGTCGACGACGTTCAGCCCCCGGAACGTGTTGACGAAGAGGCGCGTTCCCGGCAACGCCGAGTCATGGTCGACGGCATCGATGTCACCATGGTCGCGGCGGAAGCCGAGCGAGATCGCGTACAGGACGTCGGACATCGTCATGTCGGTACCGTCGTGCCACTTCCCGAACGTGAAGGTGAAGGTCACCTTCGACAGGGACTTGACACCTGCGCCCACCTGTGCCCACCCGTTCGAGGTGGTGTCGAAGGTGTACGAGGTCGACGGGACGTCCATGGTCCCGGTTGGGCCCGCGGTCGCGACGTCGAAGGCGGACCGGACGGGGATGTACTTGCCCGTGTGCGGATCGAGCCATGTTCCGTAGTCGGTAAAGGCCGACCGGACCAAGTCATCGTACAGCCAGCCGAAGCCCTGCCACGGTTGCCACTGCGACAGGAACATGAGGCGCTGCCCCAGCTTCAGTTGTCCGCCCACCGCGGGGTTGCCGTTCGCATCATGGAACGCGGCGCTGCGGGTCGTGAAGAAGCTCCACGGACCGCCCGATAGGTCGTAGGCGAACGGCGCGAGCCGCTTACTGTAGGCGAACGTCGCACCAGCGACCGTCCACACGCGGATGCCCTGCTTCAGGGCGAGGTCGATCGACTTCTCGATCAAGCTCTGCCGATCGGCGAGGGACGTGTATTCGGCGTACAGCAGCTTGTGGCACACGTCGGCGAGTTCGGGATCAGGGCGATACGGTCCACCGGAGGTGTACCAGATCGCACTGCCCTCTCCGCCGCAGAGGTAGAAGTCCGGATCGGAATCCTGCCACGCGACGAGGGCCGTCTGAGCCCAGCCTTCCGTGTACAACTGCCATAGCCCCGTGTCCGGGGGACCGTTGTAGACGATCGCGAACGCCCCACCGCCGCTCTTGGGAATCAGGTTTGCCGTGAATCCCATCGTGTTGATCTGCTGGGCGACGTACTGGCCAATCTGGAACCGGAGGTCTTCGATCCGCTGAACGATGTTGACGATGATCGGTGACCCCAGATAGTTCCAAACGCCGCTGTCGAACGTGACCCCGGGGACGCCCGCGAGGGCGTCGAAGATCATCGTCCGAGCGGTGTCGGGATTGTAGGCGTACTTGAGTTCCAGGTTGTTAAAGAACAACGCATCGCGACCGTATTCCGGCGACTGCGAGAACCACAGCGTCGTGTGGGTGATCGCGGTCCCGCCGAAAATCTCGCGGGCGATGTACGCTCGATCCAGCAAGTAGTTCAACGCCTCTCGGACGGGCCGATAGGCGAACGGATTGAATTTGCCGGGTGCAAGCGTCTGGTTCACGGGAACTGGGTTCACGAAAATCGGATCCGTGCTTCCAGAGACGTCGATCGTCGAAAGAGCCGAATTTTGTTTCGCGCTCTGGATATCCGTCGCGGTCCTCAGCTGGAACATATAGAGGTCCATTCCGCCCGTGCCGTTATTTTGCAAATCGAGTAGTGCCTGTGCCTGGTTTGGTTGTTCACTCCAAATAACAGAGTCTGCCCAGCCGCCCATGCGAGACGTCGCCGCCTTGGCGTTCGTGGACACGACCACGAGTAAGGCGCCGACGAGCACGCTCAGCACTAGCAGAGCTGCTATCAACTTCTTCATATCGTCTCCCCTAGGGCTCGGCGAAAGAAGAGGTTCCTCCTCTCCCTCCGAGTCACCGCTAACCCGCCCTATCTGGGCCACCGTATTTAGTGTTATCCCCGCAACCGCAAAATTCAAGGTTGCATTTCGACAACCGTCCCAAGAAAAAAATGCGTTCGTGCGAATTTCGTCCCAAGCCACGACCGGCCCAGCGTCGTCGCGGTCGGCATCGATGGATTCAAGTTCGTCGGAGACTCCGTATCGAATCGGTCTCACATGCGTCGCGCAAGTCAGGTGAGCTCGAAACGTCGGGTCGAAACCAATCGCTCCGCGATCCCCGTTGGGATCTTGGCGCTCATGCTCGTGAGCCTGGTCCTGTTCGTCACCCTTGGTCCGGTGGACCAAGTTGCGAGGGCGGCCGTGCCACCGTATGCATGGAGCGTATCCCGGGTGGACCCGAACGACGACACGGGGCTGTTCACCTCGATCGTCCTCGACGGCAGCGGCGAGCCGTACATTTCCTACATTGATGAGACCCTTGGAATCGTGCGCGTCGCACATCGATCCACAAGTAATTGGACGACGGAACCCGTCGCGAGCGTCGGCTCATCGCAGGGCAACACAAACTTGGCCTTCGGGCCCAACGCGACCTTGTACCTCTCCTTCGTCGCGGGAGAATCGCACGTGGTCGAACTGGCGACACGAAACGCATCGGGATGGACCGTCACCCCGGTCGACCTGGGCTATTCGGAAGGGTACAACCGGCTCGTCATCGACCCGACCGGACGGCCGATGCTTTCGTACACGGCAAGCAACGGTTGGCTGCGGTACGCGGTGAGGACGGGCACTACCTGGGCGTTCGAGACCGTCGATCGGACGACGGTGATTTCCCGCTACATCGGGCTTGCGGTCGATGGCTCCGGCGAGCCTCACATCTCGTACTACGGCAACGGAGTCTTACGATACGCCGCCAGGGTCGCGGGGGTCTGGCAGACCGAGATGGTGGACCCAAGTCCGTACGCAGGTTGGTATTCCACCATCGGGCTCGACTCCGGCGGAGCGCCGCATATTGCCTACTACGACAGCGTCAACACAACCCTCCGATACGCCGAGCGCGTCAACGGGACGTGGGCCATTTCGACAATCGATGGCAACGACGATGCCGGGTGGGACGCGAGCCTCGCCATCGATCGCTTCGATCGCGTGCACGTTGCCTACTACGCTCGGCTGGTCGGCGAGCTCCGCTATGCGATTCGGACGCCCGCCGGTTGGATCCGAGAGACTGCGGACACGGGAGGCGTGGTCGGGTGGTACATAAGCCTCGCGGCGGATCGCGGCGGGCTCCCTCGCATCGCGTACTACGATTGGACGAACGGGGACCTCAAGTATACCGAGGGGGCCATCGCGCTATCCGTCCGGACGCATCGTCCCCTACAGACGAGCGTGCCCCGAACAACGTTGGAGGGGGAGATCGTCTCCTTGGGCACCCACGCCTCCGCGGAAACCCGCTTTGCGATCCGCCCCGCGGGGACGACCACGTGGAATTACACCGCGCCGCAGGTGACGGATCACGCAGGCCGGTTCACCGTCACGATTTCCAACTTGACCGCGGGCCAGCGGTACGAGTACCGCGCGGATGCCCAATCGGGCAACGAGACCGCCACGGGAGACGTCGTGGCTTTCGTTGTCCCCCTCCCGCTTCAGCCCGCGCCGCCGTACTTACTCTTCATCGTCGGAGGACTCGGCGCGGCCGCATTCGTGGTGATCGCAATTTGGTTCTTCTACCGGAAGGGGAGGGCGGGCCGCGTCCCGATCATTGAGCCAGGTGGCACGCGACCCAGTGTCCCGGCCGCAGTTCGCGGAACTCCGGATCGACGACATCGCAGAGGCCGGCCTTCGCGATGGGACACCGGGGATGGAAGTGACATCCGGACGGCGGGTCCACGAGGTTTGGCGGTTCACCAGGAAGCGCTTCTCGGAGCGAGTGACGGTTCGCCGGATCCGGGTCAGGGATCGCCTTCATCAGTGCCATCGTGTACGGATGCAACGGCTCGCGGAGGACGTCGCCGACGGCTCCCTCCTCGGCCAGCTTTCCTGCGTACATGATCCCGATCCGATCGGAGAAGTGCTTCGCGGTCGCCAAATCGTGGGTGATGTAGAGGAACGAGATTCGGAATCGGCCCTGGATGCTGCGGAGGAGTTTCAGGATCGAAATCCGGACGGATGCGTCGAGCATGGACACGGGTTCGTCCGCGAGGATGAACTCCGGGTTGAGGATCATCGCCCGGGCGACGGCAACGCGTTGCCGCTGACCGCCGCTGAGCATGTGCGGATACTTCTGCGCGAAGAACTCCGGAGGATTCAATTTCACGTTCTCGAGGGCCTTGTACACAGCCTCGCGTCGCTCGTCGGGATCCTTGAACCCGTGGATGATGAGCGGCTCCTCGATGATCCGAAAGACGCTGAACGCGGGATTCACGCTCGAGTAGGGATCCTGCGGGATCATCTGCGCCTTTCGCCGGAGCCAGATCAACTCCTTCTCTCGACGATGCGTGATGTCCTGGCCCCCGTACAGCAACTGCCCGTCCGTCGGCTCCAGGAGGCGGATGACCGACCGGCCGAGGGTCGTCTTGCCGCAGCCGCTCTCCCCGACAATCGCCTCCGTCTCGCCCCGCTTGATCGACAGGGTGACGTCGTCGACCGCCTTCAACGGGATCGAGCCTTTCAGCAGCCCGAGGCTGATGTCGTACCATTTCCGAAGGTTGTGGAGCTCGATGATGTTGGCGGATAATTCCGCTTCCGCCGGCTGAGGACCGACCTCAAGCTGGGATGGTATCGTGTGCCGTCGCCTCCTGCACGAGCCAGCATGCGGCCCTCCACTCTTCGCCGATCAGGGGAGGCGGCGCGCCTTCATGCAAGGTCACGGCGACCGCCTTCGTCTTCGCGTCGACGGACCGGACCGATTTCAGGAACGGATTCGTCTCTCGGCCGGACTTCACGAATTCGGAAAAACTGGCCGCAAGGGTTTCGGGCGAGTCGGAATCCGCTCGGAGCACGACCATCTGGGTGCCCCTCGCCTCGACCTCGCTGAATCGCGGGAATCCTTCCTTCCCCTGCGTGGTCGCTTGGAGGAGGCGCAGGCGATCGACGAACTCCTCCGCGACCCACCCGCACTTCTCAAAGGCGACCGGACAGCGGAGGTGGAAACGGCATCCCGGTGGCGGACGGGTCAGGTCGGGCGGGGCCCCAGGAATGAACTCGGGCGCGTCCTCGCTCCGGAGGCGCGGGACGCTCGCGAGAAGTCGTCCGGTGTACGGGTGCTTCGGGTGGACGAAGACGTGGTCCGCGGGCCCGATCTCGTCGATCTCACCGGCGTACATGATCGCGACGTGGTCGGCGAGGTCGCTCGCCAGCCCCAGGTCGTGCGTGATGAAGATGTACGAGAGGCCTTCGGCGGCCTTCATCTCCTTCAGGAGGTTGATGATGTTCGTTTGGGTCATCACGTCCAACGCGGACGTGGGCTCGTCCAGGATGACGACCTTGGGTTTGAGGATGAGCGCCATCGCGATGACGACCCGCTGCTTCATGCCCCCGCTGAGTTCGTGGGGATACCGACGGGCGATGTCTTGCGGGAGGCCGACCCGTTTCATCGCTGCGACGGCCTGCTCCATCGCCTCGTCTCGATCCACGTCGTAATGGACGATGAGAGGTTCCGCCACCTGGGCGCCGGCACGCACCGTCGGGTTGAGGGCGTTCAGGGCGCCTTGGAGGACCATCGAGATGCCTTTCCACCGGACCTGTTTCCGGAAATCCTCGTTGCCGAGGGCCATGATGTCCTGGCCGTCGAACCAGATCTCGCCCTCGTAGCGCTCGACGTTCTTCGGCAGGAGACGAAGGATCGCGTTCGCGGTCGAGGTCTTTCCGCATCCGCTCTCGCCGACGACGGCGATCGTCTCGCCCTGCTCCAACTTGAAGGAAATATTGTCGACGGCGTGGACCGCGCCGCGGCGGGTTCGATACCAATAGATGAGATTCCGTATGTCCAGGACTGCCATGGGAGGAATCCCCTACTGCTCCCGCAGCCTTGGGTTCAGGACCTTGTCGAACGCGTATCCCAGAAGGGCGAACGCAATCGTCGCGAAGATGATGCCCACGACGGGGAAGACGATCCACCACCAGAACCCGTAGAACAGGGCCCCGTTGTTGTACGCCAGGCCGAGCGTATGGCCCCAGGTCGGCAAGACCGGGTCGCCGAGACCCAAGAAGCTCAACGAGGCTTCGAGGAAGATGAACGCGGGGACCGTCAGGGCGATGAGGGCGAAGGTGTAGGGCATCACCCGCGGCAGGATGTACCGGAAGAGAATCCGAGTCTTCTTCGCGCCATAGGACCGAGCCGCCTCGATGAACTGCTCTTCCTTCACCTGGAGGACGATGCTGCGGACGACTTTCGTCGTCGATCCGACGATCCCGAAAGCAACGAGGATGAACAGGATCGCGACGATACTCGGACGGTAGAGCAAGGAAATCAGGATTAGAATCGGCAAGGTCGGGATGATGAGATAGAAGTCGGCGGCGCGTTGAACGAGTTCGTCGACCGCCCCTCCATACCAGCCAGAGATGGCGCCGAGGATCATTTGAATTAGCACGACGACGAGGGCCCCTGCCGTCCCGAACGCTAGGGCCACGGGAGCGCCCCACAGCAGGCCCACGAGCAGGTCGTGGCGCGCGTCGTCCGTCCCTGCAAGCCCGAACACCGTGCCGAAGACGATCCCGCGAGCGTTCGCGTCGTCTGTGTTCTCGAATCCAACCAGCTCGATTCGGAGGCTGTAGTCCCCCTTCAGTACGTGCGCGGTGCTCTTACTCAGCATGCTTCGATCCAACTGAGCAAAAAGGAGGACTTCGGGCTGCACGTAGAACTGAGGATCGTACGCTTCCGCGCGCGTCGTGACGTTGTTGGCGATGAGCCACTCCCGCAGATTGTCGAGGATCTTGTAGGAGGGCGTGTCCTTGATCGGCTGCGAAACCGCATACGCATTGCTCTTCGTGTTCGGGAAGCGATTGATGTCGGTCGTGCTCAGCCGTGGGGTGTCGTCAAGGAGGGTGAGGTTCTTGTTATCGGGACGCTGAAAGATGACTGAAATCGCCGGCGGCTTGGACAGGTTCCCTGCCTGGGTGAACATCGTGTTGAGGTACACCGTCATCTCGGACGGGAAGTCGTCCGCCTGGAAGCCGAAAGTCTTCTTGAGGCCGAGGAATGTGAAATTGTTCCAGTTTCCCTTTCCGTCGCTAACGTTTTCGGTCGTCCGGAACTTCAGGAATCCGCCCGGGGTTCCCGCGGGCGTGAGGAAGATCGTCCTAGGGAGATGTTTCCCACCGGAGAACACCTCGGACCACTCGGGAGCCGCCAGTTTCGGGTTGTCCTGCCACGCGTCCGTGCCTCCCCACGCCTTGATGACATCGTAGGGAGCGAAGACCGGGACCAAGATGGCGAGGAGGATCAGGAACCCGAGCATCCCGGTCCCGACCATGCCGCTCTTCGTGCGGACGGCGTCCAGGAGGGCGGCCTTCAGGCCGATCGGAACCGGTGCCGCCACGCCGTTACCTCCGCATCGCCTTGATCCGCGGGTCGAGGAGGCTGTAGGTGAGATCGAGGCCGAACACAGTGAGGACCAGGAGGAGGGCGTAAATTGTGGTCAGGCCGACGACGACAGGCGCGTCGAAATTCGAAATCGCGACGAAGAAGAGCTGGCCAAGTCCCGGATAGTTGAAAACCGTCTCCGTGATGATCGCGCCGGTCCACGCCGCGACCAACGTGAGTGCCAAGGAGGTAACGATGGGCGGCGAGGCGGCACGGAGGACGTACTTGTTCAGCACGTCGCGCTCCTTCAGCCCCTTCGCCCGCGCTGCGAAAACGAAATCCTCGTCCATGACCTGGAGGACCAGATTCCGCGTCGTGTACGACCAGGAACCGAAGATCGAGAAGGCGACCGCGATGGCCGGGAGCACCATGTGCCATTCGATGTCTTTGTAGTAATCGTACGGCATGATCAGCCAAGCCGCTGCGACGGCCAATCCACCAAGCATGACAGCGTAGCCAATCCGGCGATACTTCGCGCGGACGTAGGAATTGAAGAAGAAACCGCCGAACAACATGCCCATCGCAATGACAGGAGGAAGGGCGTCCGTGATCGGCCCTTGCGGCGGGGGAGGAGCGCTGACCCATCCCGCGGTCGGGAAGATTCGCCACGTGAATCCAAACAAGAGGATGAACAAGATCCCGTAAACCCACGGCGGGACGATGAACGTGGTAACGGAAAGGACCGTCAGCCCTCGGTCGAAGGGGGAGAGCGCTTTCCGGGCCATCCAGAGGCCCAGCCAAATCCCGAACACCGCGGCGACGATGTTCGCGACCGTGAAAAGGACGAGCGTCCGCGGAAGGCGTTCGAAGATGATCGCTCCGACGTCGCGGGAGCCATCCGAGGTATGGAGGTTGATCGCAAGGCCCAGCTTGAATTGCAACGCGTCGATCGTGTACCGGAACGACTTTGCAACGAACGGCTCATTGAGCCCCCGCGCCTCGATCGTCGCGTTGTAAGTCGTGTTGAAAATCTCCTGCTGCTTCTCCGGGGGAAGTTGACGATAGTGCTGGTCGTTCGCATACCGCTGCCGCAGTTCGAACTGAATCTGATCCTTGAGCAGCTTGTCGATCACGCCCCCGCCGTTCGCGATGACGACGGTCGCGTAAATGGCGAGGATGAATGTGATTGTGAGGAACAAGGCTCTCTTTGCGAGATGCCGCACAACCCCCATTCAGTAGAACAACGTTGACACCCGATTTAACCCTTTTCAAGCCGGTACGTTGGCCTTCGGCGTTCGGCCGAGTCGACAGCGGGCGGGAAGGACCGAACAATCGTGAAACCAACGACGCGTTCATCCGCTCTAGGCGGTCGGGACCGCCGCCGCTCGAGCGAGCCGAAAAAGCTGGACGCGGAGGAGGCTGTCGGCCTCTCGCTCCCGCCACTCGTCCGCCACCTTCGGTTTCAAGACCACCCGGAAGGGGAAGTCGTAGGAGACGTCCATGAGGATGAGCGGTTCCGGAGGAACCGAGCCGAAGTCCCGACGCGTTCCCGCCAGGGCTCGACGGAGATCGTCGAGGGCGACCTCTTCCCGGGCCGCGGCGGCCATTCCGGCGACGATCCGCCGGACCATCCCGCGGCGAAAGGAGCGGGCTCGAACGTCAATCAAAATCGCTCCCTCCGACGACGTGACGTCGATCTCGTCCAACGCCAGCTCGCCGAGCGGCTCCTCCTTCGTGAACGATTGAAAGTCGTGGACTCCGACGAATACCGCCGCTGCCTTTCGAAGGAAATCCACCGGGATATCCTCGAACAGGTAGTACCGGTACCATCGCTCCAGCGCGTGCCGGGGGTGAAATCCGTCGGGGACGCTCGCGACCGCCCAGGCCCAGACGTCCCTGGCTTTGTCGTTGAAGGCGCCGAGCACCGCCTCCGGTTCGAGCGAAACATCGAACGCGATGACGTTCCCGATCGCGCTGACCCCGCGGTCCGTCCGACTCGCGCTTCGGAAGAAGGCTTCCTTGGGATCCCGAATCAACCGAGCGGACCGCAAGGCGGCGATGCATTCCCCCTCAATGGTCCGCCGATCCGGCTGCCGTTGATGTCCGTAGAACGACCGGCCGTCGTAGGCGATCTTGAGGGCGACCCGCATGCCAAGGAATATCCCTCGTTGGATATATCGAGCGGATGTGGGGCCCCGGACTCGGATCGTCTTGGTCGAGCCGAAGAACGAGGGCAACGTTGGCGCCGTCGCGCGCGCGATGAAGAACTTCGACGCAAGCGACTTGGTTCTCGTCAACCCCTGCCCGCTGGGCATCGAGGCCCGTCAGCGTGCGATGCATGGAGTCGACATCCTCGAATCCGCGAGGGTCTTCCCCGACCTGGCGTCGGCGCTGAAGGATGCGGATCTCATCGTCGGGACCTCCGGCATCGACACGGAGAGTGAGAAGCGATTCCCGCGCATCGCGATCGGTCCGCGGGACTTGGCGATCAAGGTGCACGACGTCCAGGGGACGATCGCGCTCCTCTTCGGCCGCGAGGACTTCGGCCTCCTCGATGAAGAACTCCGCCAGTGTGACTTGCTGGTGAAGGTCCCCGCGTCGACGGGCTATCCCATCCTGAACCTCTCCCACGCCGCGACGATTCTCTTGTACGAGCTATTCGCCCCGGCGACCTCGACGAAGGTCCCGCGCGCGATGTCGGGCCTGGAGAAGGAGAGACTCCACGCGGCCTTTGCCGACCTCCTGAGGGCGACCAACTACCCGGTCCACAAGGTCGCGCGCACGAAGATCATGTTCCGCCGGATGATCGGCCGAGCCGTCCCGAGCGCTTGGGAGTTCCACGCGTTAATGGGCGTGCTCCAGAGGGCGACGAAGCGAATCCGACGACTCGAGGAGAACCGCTAGACGCCCTCACCGCGGCGGATGATTACTTGACGATCCCGATCCCGAGGCTGTGGTCCGTCTTTTCCATGCTCTTTCGGCCGTCCTTCTGGATCTCCAACATCGAGCGGATCGCGTCGATGTTCTCCGGGACCACGTCGGATTCTTGGTGGACGGCCTGGAAGTAGAAGAGGCGCTTCCCGTCGGTCATGTGGACGCCATCCCTCCACACCGCGATCTCGTACAGATCGGCGCGGTTTCGCGACAAGTCCCGCGCGAGCTCCATGATTTGGGCCGTCGACCTCACCCCATCGGCGCCGGAGACGAAGGCGACCCGCGGGAAGCGCTTCCACACGTCGAGGACCGCTTCTTCGGTCGTCGCCTTCTTCAGATCGACGGCCACGGCGTGAACGTGCATGATCGTCGTAGGTACCTTCAGCGCGATCGTATGGATGTTCAGCTTCGGGAGGACGCTCTGGACATCGGGGCCGTGATGGGACGGCATCTCGAGCTCCGGCTCGATCGCGTTGATCGGGCCTTTCTTCGAATCTCCCGGATCCGTCGCACGGCGCACCATGACCGCGAGGACATCCGTCACGCCGAACTGGGCGTCGAGAGGATAGAGCGTCCGGATGAGGCCCGTCGTGTTGCACGAAGGCACGCGGACGAACTTGGCGCCGAGGCATTCCTCGTAGTTCGCCGCGGCGTTGAACGAAAGATTCGTCAGCGAGTGTTCCTCGCCCCCCTGCCAGATCGCCTTGACGCCGGTCTTTTCGTACAGGGGCTTGTATCCGCTGTCCTCCGGGGTGCAGTCGACGACGAGGTCGGCGGCCCTCGCGAGATCGTCGAGGGCGCCGGAGACCTTGACGCCCGCCTTCTCGAATTTCGCCCCGGCGTCCTCGGTGGCGGCATACAGCGCATACCCCTTGCGGATGGCCATCTTGGCCTCGAAGTCGGGCCTGGCTTTGGCCACCCCGACGACGCGCATGTCGTCCTGTGCGGCGACCGCGTCGGCCACCCGTTTCCCGATCGTTCCGTATCCGTTAATCGCGATCTTGGCGGTCACCGGCGGGGCTCCGATGAACCGAACGGAGTCACCACTAAAAAGGTTGTGCGAACCGCCCGCTCCGACGCTCGCAAAGCCTATTCCGTCCGCCTCCGCATACCGGCCGCATGAACTGCTATTACTGCGACAAGCCCGCGCGGGCCATCTGCCGCTTCTGCGGCGCTGCCGTGTGTCCGGACCATACGAGGGCGAACCGGTTCGTGAGCGGTTGGGCGGCGGAAGGCCGGGCGGACAACATCGTGGTCTTCAACGCAATCTGGTGCGGTCGCTGCGCGGTCCAGCCTATGTACATGGCCTAGCGCGCCGTCGCGCCTTTCGAATACAGATCACGCCGAATCCGGGGCACCATGGCCATCAACACAGCGGACTCCGTGAGGCGTCGGCGGTCGAGCCGTCCTTCCGTCAGGTGGCCGATGGCCCCTTGTTTCGAGCCGATGCCGCGGATCCCGGTCAGGCGATCCATGGCCTCTCCCACGGTGGAGCCGGCCTTCACCTTCTCGAGGACCTTGGCAGGATACGCGAAGCCGGGTCCGTGGCCGACCGTGAGGCGGCCGGAGCGGTCGACGACCGCGCAGTATTGCACGTCGAAGTAATCGGACAGGACGGGAGACCAGACCAGGCCCGCCTCGATGCCGACCCCGAGATCGCCTTCGCGAATGGCGGCCTTCGCACGGTTGATCGCCCCGCGGACCGCCTCGTGGTCGAACGGTTGGTCGGAGACGTCCGTGGGGACCCGCACACCCCGGACCTGCGCGGGCAATCCGAGCGCGCGGAACACCTCCCGCACGGCCCGGACCTTGACCGGATTCCCCGAGCCGACGAACACTTGCATGGGCTTGAGGCGGCGGCCCCGGCGGTCGATCAATCCCTCCCGAATCCGTCGGGAGGAAATCGGGAGACCGTCTTGCGCGAGCACCATCGGGACCGCGCGGATGGCGAGGCGGCGCAGGCCTTTCGCGGCGCGCGCGTCGTTCAAGGTGAGGGCGACCGGCATTCGTTCGGCGGAGACGACGAGCACGTCCAGATCGGGCAGGTCGTCCGCGGGTCCGAACGGATCGT
>WNGI01002015.1_pt1 | contig 19957 bp, 10 predicted proteins | sample 5400621 | NCBI WGS metagenome assembly WNGI01 (sample SAMN13153374, study PRJNA577476) | soil metagenome | isolation source: 20 cm soil or saprolite under Garry oak tree replicate 1 | place: USA:California | collected 2016-06-15
TCGATCGCGGCACCGTTGGGAAGGGGGTAGACCCAGAACGGCACGAGATCGGTCGCCTCAGCGCGTCGCTCTTTAACCGCCGCATCGAACAGCGATTGCCATGGGTCGGCGTCCGTACCACCGAGACCCGCTGCGGCGTGCTGCGTCGCGACGTTCTTCCGCACCGCGTGACCTTTATAGCGGTGCACACGGCCTTCGCGCTGCTCAAGATCCACCGGGTTCGACGGTAGGTTCCAATGCACCACGGCATGGCAGTAGGGATGAAAGTCCAACCCCTCCTGCCCGACTGAGGTGCTCACGAGTACAAAGGGCCAAAACGGAGAGTTGAACGCCTTACGGACCTGGTCCGCTCGAATTGCCGAACTGCCTTCATCCGTCTGATCCCGGCCGAAGGCCAGAGCGAATCGCGTTCGCATGGCATGGTCCTCGCCAAATGCTACCGTCCTTCCCGAGGCAGAGATTCGGATATCGTCGACTCTAAGGACCGAGGTCCGGATGGAGACCGCGAGAGACACCTCGTTCGACACTCCCTTAGCGATGGCGACGGGATCGCTCGCGAACGCCTCTCCCTGTTCTCGCAGGCCGTGCGCGAATTCGTCCAAGACCGACTGCAAACCGCCTCGAACGCAGTATTCGAGAACCCGTTGCCAATAGGGCTCTCGATCATCTTGCCCTCGAATTAGGGCGATCGTTTCCGGTGCATTGAAGAGTGAACGCAGACCCCATGCCATCCGACCCGCGGCATCCCGTACTTCGGGAGTTCTGAGCGCCGAGTCACCGCCACTGACCCGACCAAGGGCCCGGAGCGCCGCCACGCCAGGGCCGGCAAGCGCCATCAGCGCCAGGACGTGGGCCAGGTCGTCGGGCTTGCGTCCGAGCGAGACCTTCCCGGTCACCAACTCACGGGCACGCTCCACGTGCTCGGCCCAATTGCTGTCGTCTTGGTCTTCCTCGCTTGCCATGGGCGACCACAACTGCGCTAGATCACGCCGCCGGAACCACGCGTTCGTCTCTGCGTCACTCTCCGCCCGATCCAAGAGCAGCGGCGCGGCCCAGTACCACGACTCATCCGCTGGCCCGCGGTCCGACGCCTCAGGCAGGAAAGAAAGCTGAACCTTGAGGCGCTTCTCGAAGCGCCCCAGCAGCTGCTCGGCGCTAGCCATTCCTGGCGGTAGCTTGAGGTCCCGAACAGCGGCGATTGGATCGTAGTCTCGAGCGAGCACGATTGACGAGTACAGCAGCCCCAAGACCGGCATTCCTGCGGGCCGGCCATCACGAAGCGGGAACGTCAGCAGGGGCCGACGCCCCTTCCTTGCTTCAGGCGTGTTTCCAGGCTTCTGCTCGTACGATCGAATCATGAGGCGCTCGGCCTCATAACTGAGCACGCTGGCGGTCGCCTTCGGGACGACCCGCCAGGCCGAGAAGACGAGCCGCTTGGTAAAGGAGCGCAGCGCGGGCTCCGCGAACGCACCCTCGAGCTTGTAGTACGGAAGAGACGGCGGGATCCAAAGCACCTTCCACGCTCCACGCCCCAAGGTGTCTTCCGTGAGCCAGCGGAGCCGAGCGCCAACGCTATCCAGGCCTTCGTAAGCCTTGACGCGCTTCCAGGGCAAGAGAACGCCTTCAACGCCCACTGCCTTAGTCACAGCGACACGCTTTTCCGAATCCCTAGCCGCCGTCGCGAACTTTCGCTTAAGGAGGTAGTCGTCCATGAAGTTCAGCAGATATGGGGCTGACTTCCAATATTCGAGCGTGTCGCCGTGCTCGGCGATGTCAGCAACCTCCTGATAGGCTCGGTAGGTCAGAGGCTCATGCGGCGCGATCGTGGTCGCTCCGGAGGCCATTTCCCGCAGCATTCCGTCACGACTTTGGGAGACAGCAAGCCGCTCGGTGCGAACCATGACGCTCCGCAGACTGCTCTCCAGCCTTTCCTTAATTCCTTGCAAACCAGCGCCACCCCCTCCGCCAAGGCGGAATAGCTCGTGCCGGTACTGGCCGAGGAGCGTCTCCACCTCCTGGGTGCGGCTCTCATTGTTCAAGAGGAATCGCAGAGTGCGAACAAAGTCAGCATAGTGGTCGTCCCCATCACCTTCGCCGCTGAGCGTATACATCTTGTAAGGAGTCGCGGACAGTAGAAGAACCCGCGCATCTGAATTCTCACCGCTGTACTCAAAAAGGTCGCGGGCGAGGCTGCTAGCCAGGTCTGACCCGTGGAGGATCTGTTTGAATCGCTGGAACTCGTCCAGAATGATCAAGTCTGGCTCAAGCGCATGGACGCAAGTCAGAGCGAGTAGCTCCCGCAGCTCCCCGATCAACTCGCGCCGCGTCTTGTGTTGATCGATCGGGATATGCTTACGACTGTACTGAAACTCGGTGCACAAGTTGTCGAAGCGATCCCTCAAGCTCAATTGCTTAGTATGCTTCGCTGCTTTTTCGTGGGTTCTGAGCGCCTCGTGGAAGTCGGCTTGAAGCACTTTGTCAACGCGGCGCTCCCGACGGAAGGACTTCACGGAATTGCGGAAGGAGTCCGTGCGCGCATTCCCTTCCAGCACATTTAACGATGAACGTCCCTTGAGACCCCACTCATCGCGCAGTAACCAATACAGCAAGGCCCGTTCCTGCCATCGCCCCATCTGAGAACGAGGCTCTAGGGACGTGCCGGGTGTCAGTGAAATAAAGTTGGTGCGCTGGCGTCTCAGGTTCTGGACCTCCACAGGCAACATCGTGATTCGCGAGGCCAGAACGAAGTCGCGACGCCCCGTGACGTTCAAGCGATTGATGTGCGTCGGAGGAGAATCGAGGTACAGCCGCCGGAACACGTATTCCACTGTGTCGCGCTGGAAGTCCTTCAAGCCCCGGAGCACAGCGTCAACATCTGGGGGAGTTTCACGTTTCTGTCGGCTCATTTGCGACTTGCTTGGCGCGCAGCCCAAATCGGCCCCCACGCTTGCTGGAAGTTCTCCGGCAGGAGCTTTTCGGCCTCCCCATCCTGCCCGAGTTGCGAGATGAGATCGGCGATGGAATCGAGCTTTGCTGGGCTGCGGTGCAGGACGCGGAGGAGTCCCTCCAACAACGGAACGTCCTGGCCGCGGGACGCTTGGCCGGGATCGGGACCGTCCCCGCTTTGCGTCATTGCCGCGTTCACGGCATCCCAGTCGGCCTCATCCGCTAGGAGTAACAGCAGGAGCCGTGTGACCTGGGCGCGGTCGCGCAACATCGCTCGAAGCAGGGCCTGCTGACGATCCGCCGGCGCACCCTCGAGAGGCAAGTTGAGCACGAACCGAGCTTCCACGCTCTTGGTGCCTTCTTTGGCAATCACGTGGAACGCGAAGAAGGATGTGAGTCCTTCAAAGGCAACCCGTCCAAAGTCCGCGATCGTCGTACCCGAAGTACTCACCGTTTGGGCAGCCACGTCCTCCCGCTGCGTGACGGGCCAGCACCGCGCGGCCACGCCACTCGGCAGCCTCAAGGCCGTGGAGGCGCGAAGCGTAAACGCGAAGAGGTCTTTGTCTGCGCGTGCCGCAGCGACCATCCGCGCGTCCGCCAGGGTACGACGCGCTTGCTCCAAGCGCTCTTCGAGACGCTCCAAGTCGGCGTCCACCTTTGTCACATCACCTGAAACGTTGTATGCCTCCAACAGATCCAACAGGCCCGTGCGATCCTTAGTTCGCTGAAGAACTGCCTCGACGCCGGCGTGGGAGCGGCCGCCTCTCAACTCCACCAAGAATTCGACATTGCCGTTGAACGCGGCGTTGGTCGCGTTGGCAGAACCCAACCAGATACGCCCGTCCCTCCCAGCGTCCGCAACATAGACCTTAGCGTGAAGACCCCGCAGCAGTCCGTCACCAGACGGCTGGACCTCTTCATCCTGCACCTCGCGATCAGCATCCAGCGGCAGTGTGTAGACATGCTTGAAGGACTTCAGGCACACACGTGACACGGCGTCCAGCTCGTCGAGACGCGAAACTAGAATGTGCCCCTTGGTGGCATGCGTGAGGCGCTTGAGGCAGCCCGGTTCCATAAACGGCGAGATTACCAGCATCCGGTCATCGACGTCCTCGAATGGCCACGAGGTGTAGTCGCCGACGCCCAAGGGCCAGAACGCAACGTCTGTGAACCCCTCTGGAAGCGCAAACCGCACTTTGCGCAGCTCACGCTGGAACCGGTCGATCATCTTGCGTAAGGCTGGAGATGGCGGCCGCAGGCACATTCGAGGCAGCGCGGCGACGAAGTCAGCGAGCGGATGATTCGCTGCAATTGCGTTCTGTCTGTCGAGTAGCTCTCCATCGAGAGTCACGATGACGTCCCAACAGCGATCAGCCGTCAGGTTGCGACTCAAGACCAGTACGCGATAGCGAATCGGCGCCTTCGGGGCCGAGTAGCGCACGACCCACACCTTCGGGTGGAAGGCCCTACTGGGCTTGGGAGCTCGCACTTCGTGCACGCTCTGCTCGAGCATGGCAAACAATAAATGGTGGTCGCTGGGGACCGCGATGCGGCCCGGTTCGCAGAAGACGGCGAGTCGATCCGAGCAGCGGCGTAAGGACTCAAGGATCATGAGCGGGTCTGGATGCGCTGCATCCTCCGCGGCTTCCCAATCGAAGCGCGCAAGAGCGATCGGAGCAGCAACAAGGGACACCAAGTCAAGCGAGTACGTGGTGGCGACGGCGTAATCGAGTGAGTAGCCCTGCGACGGTCGCAGGGAGTCGGAGAGGAGGAAGCGATCCTGTGGGTCGAGCATCGACTAGACGGTCAGACCGCGCTGGATGTCGGCCACAACCATCTGCGCAATGCCCCACCGGTAGTCGATCTGATTCGCTCCTGCCGCACCCCTCCACGACGCCAGGGCCTGGCGGTTGTCGAGGCGGGCCTGCGGTCCTTTCAATGCGCGCTCGCGCCGATGAATGAGGTCACGCGCTCTTTGATTCGTGCCGATCGCCTTCCCTTTGGTCGCGAACATCAGGTCCAACCACTCGTCAACAAAGTGACGCGCGGTTGGCCGCAGCCGAGCATCGGTGTCTGCAATGAGGGTCCAAAAGGCCCTGCGGTCCCAGCGCGTAAAGGCGGACCAGCGTCGCTCGAGTGCCAAGCGCCACTCACCGAGCGCTTCGGCGTACTGCTTGCGTCTCGGGGGCGACGGTTGCTTTTCGGCCAGCATCAGGTTGTAGAGCAGCGCCGCGCCGTGCATCAGTTCAGAGAAGCAACGTGCGTGTTCAAGTGCGCCGCGAATAGAAGGAGGGAACTGACCAAACTGAGGGTGCATCCACGGAAAGGCGGTCGCGTCGGACGGCTTCGCCTCGCTTACCAGGAACGCGAGGAGTGACGTTGGAGCCGTGCTGAGGATGCGTTCGCTCAGGTAGTCCGCCTCCACGCGAGCGAGGACGAACGTCGCACCCTTTGGAAAGCCTGACGGACACGGTGGGAGCGACGCATGCCAGTTTGGGACGAGCCGCCCCCCTGCAGGCTCATGATCCTCGGTCTGCATGTCTGCGGCGTCCTTGAGCCTCTGGTAGTAGCGGTCAAGCGACCGATGGTACTGATCTTGTGAGCCCGGAAAAAGGCGAATGCCTAGGCGTTGTAACCCCTGCCAATAGATGTTGCTCGGCAGGCGCTTCAGGGTCTCGCGCGCCTGCACACCAATGACCCCCTCCTCCTCCTCGACCTTGACCAACTCTTTGATTAGCTCGATTTCATCGCGACGCGCTTGCTTCGCGGCGTCCGCCGAAGCGACATGCTTCCTTTCGAGTTTCAAGTACGTCCACGGGACGAACAGGAAATACCGGGCCCGCCGCTGGATGGTGCTGGTTCCTGGAAAGAAGAGATCGGCCAAGGCGTCCCGAATCACACCGAGGCCCAGTTCGTCTCGGGTGTCGCGCTCCTTGAAAAGCGCGATTACGTCGAGCGCGCTGCGGCGCTCGGCCTCGGAGTAGGCCAGCCACCCGATGGTAGACATGCTTAGGGATGTAACGTATCTCTCTCACGGCGCGCGGCAATTCAGTTGAGCAAATGGTAGGCTGGGGGTGCGACACCGGTTCCAAGGACTGGGGAGACAGATGGCGAACACGCGAGTCCAGCGAGTCATTGAGCAGTGGGTGCGCGACACCTGGCTGCGGGGGAAGTATCGGCGGCCGTTCTCCGCCCAGAGTGTTCGCCTCACCTCGGGGGGAACCTTCGCCTTCGATGCGGTCAGCGATGACGGGCGCGTTGTCGCTTGCATCTCCACCAGTTCGGCGCGGACAGCGTCTGGCAAGCAGGGAGCCGGCAAGATTCACAAGATCCGGTCCGACATGCTGTTCTTACTGCTGACCAGGGCGAGGCGGCGACTCGCCTTATTTACGGAGCCAGACATGGCGACCTTTTGGCGACGTGAGCAAACGAAGGGGCGTTTGCCCAAACAGATCGAGGTGGTACTTGTACCGCTACGGGACGTTATGCGAGTGGTGCTTCGTAAGGCACAGAGGAGGTCCTCTCGGGAGGTGAGCCCTGGCTAGCCGAGCGCTAGGTCACTTGACGCCAAACCCCTTGACTAACCCCTCCAACGTCATGTTCTCGGCGATCGCCGTGTGCGGAATCAGAACGTAATTCCATTCCTTCCCGCCCCACGTTGCGGCATGATCGCTGGCCCGCTTACACCACAAGACCGCGGCATCACGCTTCGCCAAAACTTCGGGGTCGGTCATCTGATTTGCCGCCTTGGGCTCCAGCATGTAGATGCGATCCGCCGTTTCCGCAACGAAGTCGGGCTGGTATTCCGGGTGGTCTGAGCCAAGCTTGTAGAAGATTTGGAACTGCCCTCGCGCGGGACGGAACCACTTGGCCCCTTCCCGTTCGAGAATCACAGCCAACTGCCGCTCAGAATCAGATCCGAACTTGGTTACCGGGTAAAGGCAGCGGCTGAACCCACCGAACAAGTATCGAGCCATGTTGGTCTTGTCGGCCGGCGACACACGATAATCCAACGGCGGCTCGCCCGCCGTGGCGGCGTAGGCGCTCGGCTTGAGCTCAGTGAAGCCCCTGGTCACCTCCACGTCGTACTCCACCGCCTCCTCCCAATGGTGGTGCTGCATCTGCGCGTGCACGAAGTCAGCGATCTGGCGTTGATACATCTGAAGTACCCGCCGGACCTCGTCGTCCTTCAGGTAACCATTAAAGTGACGGACCACCTGGGCCGCGAGATCGTATAGCAGATCGGCGTGATTGTCGTACGCTACGTCATCGAAATCTACCAACCCCCGAACGACGTAGTCCTCCAACCGCTTCTCGTCTATGCCCCCGCCGCCCGTGCCGATGACGTCAACCTGGCCCGTCCGCAAGTGCTGTGCCCACAGGGTGTCTGGCGGAGCCTCGAACTTGAGCGTGCCGAGCTCGAGTTTGAATGCCTTGAATCCCGACCGCACCTCGCCCCGTGGTACGACAACGATCCGGGGAATGTCTATGGTCCTTTGCACGACGAGCTCGGCTGTTCTGGCAACGACCGCAGCGATGTCAGGCCTCTTACTCAAGCCCTCGATCTCCATCTGGGGCGGCTGGTATCGCTCGGCGACTTGCTTGACCAATTCGGCCTGAACTTCAGCCTGATTGAGATACGTAACACTCGGTACGATCGCGGGCGCGCTCTCCATTCGGCGAATCATGTCGTACGCAATCCGCGCGACCTTTTGATCTTCGGTGTTCGCAAACGCCAGGGTCTCGCCGTCACCAGCCACCTGCGTGCTCGCGGTTGCTTGCTCCGGTCGGAGGACGAGGACATTGGCAAGGCGAGAGGGAGCTACCACGGTAACAGTCCGTTGAACAAGTTGGCCCGCCGTCAAAATCAGCTGCTTTACATGAACGGGGGAGTCTGCTTGATTCGCGTCGTTGACGATCTCCTGGAACCTGTCGTGCGCCACGATGTTGAGGCGATCGACGGCCGTCACTCCAGTGCGCTTTCCATACGGCAACCGGAGGCCTCGCCCGATCGATTGCATGACCAGCGTGCGCGCATTCGCGGCCCTGAGCGGCACGATGGTATAGAGATTGGTTACATCCCAGCCCTCCTTCAACATGTTCACGTGAACCACGATTTCCGTCACCTCATCAGGCTGTTCCACCTTGAGCAGCCGCTCCACCATCTCGTCCTCTTCTTTTCCGGTCTTGCTTGAGTCCACCTGGATTACTTTGTCCTTGTAACGGCCGTCGAAGAATTGGTCCGACTGGACGAGCTTCACAAGCTCGCTCGCATGGGTGATGTCCCGGGCCACCACTAGTAGGAACGGCTTCACGATTACGTTGCTGGTCTCGCGGGCGTAAGTCTCGAGCTCCGCTTTGACGATTTCGTGAAGTCGGACCCCGTCCTCAAGCTTGAGCTGCTCGATTGCGTTAGGCGACATCCCCGCAGGGTTGAAGTTTTCCCGCGTGACCACAGCGGGCTCTTTGACGAAACCGTCTGCCATTGCCCTGCCGAGCGGGTAGTCGAAGATGACGTTCTGGAAGGGTACGACCTTGCCGCCCGTGCCTTCCATAAAGGGCGTCGCGGTCAACTCCAAACCAAGGATGGGCTTCAACTCGTTGATCGCACGGACGCCGGCCGATGCCCTGTAGCGATGGGACTCGTCCATGAGCAAGACTAGGTCGGGGAGCCCGGCCAGGTAGTCGAAGTAGCTCTCCCCGATGTACTCCGACAGGCGCTTGATGCGCGGCGACTTCCCGCCGCGGACTTCAGTGTTGATTTTTGAGATGTTGAAAATGTTAACCTTGCACGGCAGCAACTCGTCAAATAGCGAGCCCGCCATTCCTTCATAGTTGTCGCCCGTGATGATGGCCGGTGCCGCAGTAGCGAACTCCGCGATCCCCTTGAAAACGTACTTGGGGGTGTTCGGTGTGAAGTCAGCGATCAGCTTGTTATAGATAGTGAGGTTCGGGGCCAACACGAAGAAGTTGTTGATGCCATGTGCGAGGTGCAGGTAGCTGATGAACGCGCCCATGAGTCTGGTCTTGCCGACCCCCGTGGCCAACGCGAAGCATAGCGAGGGGAAGGTCCGCTCGAAATCGATCACGCTCGGGTATTCGGCGCGGATTACAGCCAGTGCCGCAGCAACATCTGTGTCCTTTTTCGGCGGGACGATCTCCGCGACGCGGGCAAGGATCTCAAGGGACTGCCGCTGCGGAGGCCGGAGGCTTAGCCGCCCCGCGATAGCGTTCAAAAGCCAGGTCACTGGTTCTCGGCCTGTGCCCCCACCGGGTTCTCTGCCTTTGCCCTAACGAAGAGATCCTGCTGACCCGGTTTTGGCGGGGCCTTGGGCAAGTTGTCGACATTGAGACTGTAGTCATCATGGCCCCACTCACAGCGTGACAGCACCTGCTTCGGGATCTTCTTCACGGTCAAATTCGGCCATCCATCCGCCTTGCCACGGAATGCCGAACACAGTACCAGGAGCGACCGCTCCGACCCCACGTCGTCACTCAACTGCTGGAGCTGCTCGGGGCTCAGGTTCTGAGTCGTGATGTAGATGAAGTCCCGCTCGGTCGAGTACCCTTGCTGCCAGTACACCGAGTCGCTGGGGGCGTACGTAAGGCCTTCAAGTTTGCATAGGGCCTCCGCCAACATGGCCGCATTGAACTGCTTACTGATGACCCAGTTGCCCCACTTGTCCTTCTCAAGCAGGGACGGGGCGAGGCGGTAGTAGCGGAATCCGCCGCCGCCACGCCAGTTCGACGCCTGCGTGACACCTCCCCGATCTGCACCGTCGATCACCTTGCGCAGCCGCGGGATAATGTGCGTGTGACAGTGGTCGCCCACTTCCACCATGATCCACCGACGGCCCATCTTGTGCGCCACCGCGCCGGTCGTACCTGAACCCGCGAACGAGTCGAGAATCCAGTCCCCGGCAGAGGTGGCCATCTCTATGAGATAGCGCAGCAGGCCCTCCGGTTTTGGGAACTGAAACTTGTTCTCAAGACCGAACAGGGCGATGCTCTCGTACGTCCCGTGCTGGGTGTAGAAGCCGTCAATGATTGACGTTGGCTTGGTCCGCCGCTCGTCACCCTCCTCATCACGTAGGTATTGCTTGTACGAAACCGTGACCTTATCGCCACGCTCCGTGAAGACGATCCCGTTGTTCGCCATCGCCTTGGCGACGCGTTCCTCTGACCACTGCCACTGCTTCTCGGGCCATATGTCTTTGCCTTTGTACTTGATCGCATACCGCAGGTTCGGACGTTCGTCGTTGCTCGTTGTGGCCAGAGGTTGGAGCCGATAGGGCCCACGCGTAGCGAAATGCTCGTCCTTGAGCTTGTAGTACTTCAACGCCTTGGCAGCAGGTGGCAGGAATAGTGGCGGCACTTGCGTGATGTCTTTTGCATAGCAGAGGATGTATTCGCTTTGATTAACCACAAAGCGAGACTTGGCACCTCCTCCATAGCTCTTCTTCCATACAAATAACTCGACACGGTTGGCCCGCCCAAAGACCTCATCAAAGAGGACGCCGCCGTAGAAAAGCTCTTCATCGTCAATCGAGCAGAAGATCAACCCGTCGTTCGTCAGCAGACGCTTAAGCAGCTCGATCCTGTCTCGCATAAGGGAGAGCCAAATTGAGTGCTCCACGCTGTCGTCATAGTGCACGAAGGCTGCGCCGGTGTTGTAGGGCGGGTCGATGTAGACGCACTTGATCTTGCCTGTGAACTCCTGTTCCAATGCCTTGAGCGCTAGGAGGTTGTCACCGAAGATGAGACGGTTGTCGAACAAGTCGTTCTCGGTAATGCGGTGCCGCGCGTGGTAAGACCGCTCTGGATCCTCGATTAGCACGCGAGGCTCCAGCTTGGGCCGGTTCTCTTTGCCAATCCACGTCAATTCCAGCTTCTGCTTGCGATCGACACTCATGAAAGGATCCAGCGAATGGTGAAGACAGGTCTCACCTCGGCTGTCTGATTGAGACGCCCTTCGATACTCTCCACGAGTTTCTCCCGGCGAAGATCAATACCGTCTTGCTCATTAAAGAGAGACTTCCGCTTAGCCGTACGCTGCTTCTCCAGCGTCTTGACTTGCTTTTGGGCCGCCAGTTTTTCTTCCAGCGTCACGGTCATCGCCGCCGCCCTACGAACCTCCCGCAGCTGCCGGTCGAGGTCCTTGATCTCTCGCTCAAGGCCAAGCTTCAGGTCCTCCGCCCAGCCATCGAGCTTGTCCACCTCTGCTTCGAAGAACTGCGCGTTTCGGCCAGAAATGTCGCGGCGAATCGCATTCTGCCGCTCCTGGGCGACTGCGTCTAAGGTCTCTACTACACTCGTCGCCGGTCTTGCAGGCGGGCCAATTCTTCCCGGCACGGTCAGCAGGCGGCTGGCCACGTGATCTCCGACATTGCCTCCAGAGTCCGTGATGGCCGAGAAGATCAAGTAATCTTCCACCTGGTCAAGGGCGCGGATCGTGAATAGTGACAGCCTCAGCCACCCCGACTGGCCCACCAAGGGTTCGAGCACGGTCACCATGCCCTCATAGGCACTGTAGTCCAGCTGAACCTCAGCTGGCTCGAGCGCGCGTGCTATAGCCCGCGCCAGAACTGCCTCGGCCAAAGGGTGCCCAAGGCGGTAAAGATGGGCCTCGCCGGACCGCCGTGGCAGCTCATATAGCCCCAAGGGAACCTGGATTCCCTGATCCGCAAACGGATTCGTCCTAAGCTTGAAAGACCCATCGCCAACGAACTCCGTGCAGTCCGCCAGCTCGTGCTGGGTGAGCTGCATTAATCGGCGCTCGACCTGATTCAACAGTGCCTTCGACGCTTCGTCCCGCACCCGAAGCTTCTCACGCACTTCGTCGTCGAAGTTCTCGAGTAACTGTCGCCGAGTGCGCGTCATAGCCTCGTCAATCTCAAGGCTCAATTCCAGCTGGAGTTGGTCGAACGCTACCCTAATCTCGGCTGGTTGGCGGCAGCGCTGATAGATGTCCGCAATACGCTTCTCGAAGTCCACGCCGGACTCGATGGCTCCAAGAACCTCGTCGCTTGCACCGAACACGCCCTCAAACAACTGGAACTTCTCGGAGAGCAGCTGGAAGACGCGTTGGTCGGCTTCGTTCTTCCGATTCAAGAAGTTGACCACCACGACATCGTGCTTCTGTCCATAGCGGTGGCAGCGACCAATTCGCTGCTCGATGCGCTGCGGGTTCCACGGAAGGTCGTAGTTGACCACGGTCGAACAAAATTGGAGGTTGATACCCTCAGCCCCGGCCTCCGTGGCAATCATGATCTTGCCTTCTTCACGGAAGTAGTCCACGATCGCCGACCGCATGTCTGCCGTACGCGAACCCGTCACCCGATCCGTGCCCGCATGCTTGGCCAGCCACGCGGCATAGATCTGCTTGGACCGATCGTCGGTGTTTGAGCCGTTGAACAGAACGATGCCATCGGAAAACGGACTGTCGGCCAGGACCCGGAGCAGGTAATTCTGCGTCCGACGAGACTCGGTGAAGATGATCGCCTTTTGTTCCGCACCTATCTCAGCGGCCTTCGCGAAGGCCACGCGCAGGGCCTTTACCAATGCTCGTCCCTTCGCATTGTGTTGGATCGAGCGCGCGAGATCGGCGAAGGCGTCGAGTTCCGCGATCTCGGCTTCGACCGCCGCCCGGTCGGTCGCCGAAAGGGGCTCTTGCGGCTCGCCATCCTCCGGCCATTCCTCAGCCGTCGTGTCCAAGGCCTCGTAGTCGTTCTCCAGCTCCGTCTCGAGCGGCGCCTCGCCAGACTGTTTTCTGAGCCTCGCCTTGAGGCGCGCCGACATAGCTGCGAGCGCCCCCGCGATGGCGAACGTGGACGATGCCAGCAGTTTCCGCAGCACCAGCGTGACCAGGGCTCGCTGGCTTGCCCGTAGGGCTTGCAGATTCGGGCGGCGCAAGTATTCGGTCACCGCGTCGTACAGCCGATCCTCGCTCTCTTCCGGTGTGAAGTCCTCAACGAGAGGTAACCGTCTGGTGTACGGGATGTATGCCGCCACCTGCCGACGCAGTGTACGGTGGCAGACGGGCTTCAGGCGACGCTTGAGCGCGTCGAACACTTGTTCCTGGCTCGCGTTTGAGAACTGTTCTTTGAAGCTCTGGAGACTCCCAAAAACCTGCTCGTCGATGAAGCTCACAAGACCGAATAGCTCTAGAAGCGAGTTCTGCAACGGCGTCCCGGTTAGTAGGAGTTTGGGGCTGTGTGCCAACGCCTGCTTGAGCGTGTTGGCGATGACGTTGGACGGCTTATACACGTTCCTTAGTCGGTGCGCCTCATCGATCACTACCAGGTCCCACCTTGTATTGTTGACGTCCGCCGCCTTGTTGCGCGCGAACTGGTATGAGCAGATCACTACCGTATCACTCAGCTCGAAAGGCCGGAACCGCCCGACCTTGATGGCCGCATTGTACGAGCGAGTCTCGAGAATCGCACAAGGTAAGAAGAACTTCTCCGTCAATTCTTGATGCCATTGCTTGCGAAGATGGGATGGAGTGATGACGAGGATGCGCCGCCTGCGCTCGGCCCACCGCTGCGAGATAACAAGCCCAGCCTCGATCGTCTTTCCCAGGCCGACCTCATCGGCCAAGAGCGCGCCTTTGGAGAGTGGCGAGTTGAATGTGAACAGAGCTGCATCAACCTGGTGCGGGTTTAGATCAACCTGTGCACTTGCGACTGCGCCAGCCAGTCTGTCTGGATTGTCGGACGCGCAGCGACGGGTCAGGTCGAGGGCAAAGTACTTGGCGTGGTAGTCGGTAAACCCCATGGGCGACCCTACCGCACTCTCGAGCTGCCGAGCAGCGACCGACGCATCACGAACTCCGGGGTGGCGTCCGAGTGTCGCACCGCAAAGACGAGTCGGCGCGACCATCCAAGGTCGATCTCGACCACGTCATGAGTCGCATCGGTCGCGACCTTCCAGGACTTCCCCGTCGTGGGCTCGCCGCCGTTAGCGACGATGGAAGCCCCAATCAGGGACTCGCTGGGATCAGCGACCGCCGTTAGATGACGACACGTAGCGCAGCGTGGCTCCCCCGAAGGCAGCTCGCCGAGGCAGATCGACCTGCCGCACGACCTACACGCCCTGTGATGCTCCTTGCATGTCAGCCGCCGGCACGCTGGGCAGGCGGACGTCCCCGTGAGACTGTACGACCGGTGATCCACGTGACACACTGAGCGGTGCTTCTCGCAGCCAAGGTCTTTACCGCTGTCGTGCATCCGGGCCAGATGCGTCGAGCAGTACTTTTCGCCGTCGACTCGACACACGCCGCTGTGCTCTTCGCAGACGGCCTTCCCGCATGAAGTGCACGGGGCAATCTCGTCGCTCGCAAAGATGACATGCGCCTCGACATTACACTGCGCACGATGCTTCTCGCATGCGAGGCGGCGACTGCGGTCAGCGCGGCGAAGGTGCTTGGAGCAGTGGACTTGATGGTCCACCGCGCACAGGGCCTGGTGATTTGTGCACACAGACTTCTCGCACGTCGCGCAACGCACCACTTCATCCCGGCCGACCGGCTCGTTGCTTCCTCCCTCGCAGTGGAGCGTACACTGCCGACACAGCCGACGAACGCCCTTCGGAGCCGCCGCTCCAGTCGTGACCCCGTGCGTCGTGCAAACCACACGGCCGCATACGGCGCACGCCGCCAGGCACGCGGTGCAAGCCTGATGACCTCCTTCTGCGCACTCATCTTCATGCTTGGTACAGTGCTCGCGCCGGCACGCCGGGCAGCGACGTGCATGAGTCCCACATGTCGGCGCGATGTCTACGTGGCAGGCGGTGATCCCGTGCCGCTCACAGAAGGCCTCTCCGCAAACGCCGCACAGACGGCTGCATTCGCCACACGTAACATGGTTCTGGCAACAGATACGTAGCGCTTTCGGAGATCTGCCACACGTCGGGCAGGCGAGCGTCCACGCGCCGTCGCCACTCAAGAGCCGCTGCCCCACAATGAGCGCGCTTAGGCCAGATAGTGTGGTCAATTGCCACTCGGCGCGCTGCACAACGGACCCGAAGCGTACCAGCTGCAGGGGGTGCACGGTCACACGCACTTCGTAGCGGCGCTGCTCTTCCGCCTTGCGTCGGTCACGTTCCAACTGGATCGCCCGACGATCGCGCGTGCTGAGTTCATCGCCGGACCCTTCGGACGCCTCCTGGAGGAGATCGCTGTAGTAGCGATCCAGCCGCGTGATTTCGGCGGCCAGAGTACGCTCAGCTTCGACCTTCCGCCGCCCTATCTGGTCCGCCAGCTGAGCTTCGAGGTCGTCAAACATCAGCGGCAGCAATTCGTCCATTGGGCGCGACGGGACAGATTCGACGGAGTCACCGCCGACTGTGTCGGCCTCACCCCCGGAGAGCCATTGGCCGCCCTCCACGGCGCTGCATAGGGCCGCTAAGTCGGGTGACGCCCGCACCCCGGACGTGAAATCGAAGAAACCGCTCTCGACGATCAACTCCTCTCCCACTGCCCCAGCCTTGATGGCGACTCGAGCGATGAGCCGCCCGACCTTCTGTTCTGCCACACGAACGCGCGGCGGACCGGCGGAAAGTCCCGAGGCCGGCAAGCTGAGGTCTACCCCTTCGGCGGTGGACGAGACGCGCTGCGGCAGACGCCCGAAATCGCGATAGACGCCTCGGGCTCGCACGGCATCCAGCAGATCCTCCAGGAACGCGCTGCCAACGACCGCCATCTCAGCATGAGGATTCCGCTCGAGAGCGGGTAGCGAGAACGCAAGGGCGACCGAACGACCGCTCCTGAAGTGCTGCGCCTCGCCCTGGGGTAGAGCCAATACTCGCAGATGGGGTTCTGGCCGCCCCACCTGAGCCCCGACCAGGCTGGCGTAGCGCTCGACGATCGCGAGTAGGCGCAAGTCAGCCAAAGACTCAGCGTCTCGTGGATCGGTCTCCGGTCCGGACAAGCCAGACACGTTCGAAGGTCCTGTCACGGAGCCATCGCCGCCAAGGGAGCTTCCGGATCCGCGTCCAGATCCACCAACGTCATCGGGAGCCGGGTAGCCTGAGCCTTCAGGACGATCGCCCGCCCCCTGCCGGTGACCCCTGTGATGCGATGTAGCGCGCCGTACTCGGCGTCGACACCCGCCTGTTCCACTGTGCTCAGGTGTTCGAGCGCCTCCAGAATCTCCGAGACATGAACGCCGAGTTGGTGTCGCTTCGCTTCAACGCCACGCGCGAGGGCTAGATGGGTCGTGCCGTACGCCAATCGCACACGGCCGGGGATCGACAGCTGACGAAACTCTCGTTCCAGCCTTCCCGCGTTGTCCTCGGTAGCGACGGAGGACGCCAGTTCCTCCTGCGCAATGCCAGCCTCGCGACTCGCTAGGATCTCTTCTCCGATCTTTTCCACCTGCTCCTCAAAGGCATCGTCCGAGTCGGCCTCCAGCCAGGCATCAGTGAGCCGTTGTTCCAATGTTTCCGCTCCACCAAACTCTCCGAGGATGGTGTCCAGCTCACCGACTACCAGTTGGAACAGCTTGATCTTCTGGTCGAGCAACTTCAGGACGTGCATCTCGATCGTGTCCCGCGCTGCGAGATTGACGATCACAACCTCGCGCTCCTGGCCAATGCGATGCACTCGTCCGATCCGCTGTTCGATGATCATCGGATTCCATGGTAGCTCGTAATTCACCAGCTGATTGCAGAACTGCAGGTTCAGTCCCTCGCTGCCGGCCCTGGTCGCGAGGAACACTGCGGCTGGCTCCTGCCGAAAACGCTCCAGACGGCGGCCTCGTTCGACTCTTGACAGCGATCCACTGAATGTGATGACGGGCCTACCGAGCTCACCAACCTTCGATTCAAGTAGGTCAAGCGTCGGGAGGTGCTCACTAAACACAATGACTCGCTCGGGCGTCTTTGCCAGGAAGCGGGTCAACAGATTCAGCTTGGCGTGCTCCCCCACGAGTCGTGCCTTCTCGGCAAGCTGACGAGCGCGAAGGCGAAACGCGGGAAGGACCAACTCGCCCATGGCGAGCTTGTTAAGCGACGCTCCCAGCGCTCGCGTTGACGACGTCAGACGCTGAAGGAGTCGCGAAAGCTCAAGGACGAAGATACCGCGTCCTGTACGACGTTTCCGGCGGACACGGTCTTCCACAGCCTCTTGCTCGGACGGCTGATGGAATCCCTCGCGATAGAGGTCCCGCAGGAACCTGACCGTCTCCCGGTACAGCATGCCTTCATCGCGGCTGAGCTCAAACCGAGGGTTTACCGGATGGCGCGGCGGGAGATTAATGACGTTCGCGACGCTCGCCCGCCGCGTGCGAATCATGACTTGGCTCGTGAGTTCGCGAAGGGCCTCAGGGCTGCGAGCGCGCCGTGGGTCACCGCGCACAACATGCAGCCGCCTGAACTGCCCCCAGGTGCCGAGTTGCCCTGGCCGCAAGAGCGTGATGAGGTTGTAGAGTTCGCGCAGATTGTTCTGCAGCGGCGTCGCCGTCAGCAGCAGGATGAAATTTCGCTCGACCTTCTGGAGACACTTGTACCGCTCCGAAGCGTGGTTCTTCACCTTGTGAGCTTCGTCGACAATGACGAGGTCCCACCGATGCTTCAAAATCGCGTCGGCGTGGAGGTCCCCGCACGCCCGGTCGTAGGACACGATGCCCCGGTGCACGTGATGCCAATCTTCTGGCTCGTTGGGAGTCTCGAACTCCTCGAAGAACTTGGTGTCCAGCTCCGCTTGCCACTGCTCGACCAGGGATGCCGGCGTGAGCACCAGCACACGACGTGCGAGCCCTCGAACCGTAAGCTCCTTCAAGACGATACCCGCCTCGATTGTCTTTCCGAGGCCTACTTCGTCCGCCAGGATTGCTCGACCCTTGAACTGCCGGAGAACGCGAAGCGCAACGTCGATCTGGTGCGGCAGTTCTTTAATCGTGTTGCAGTCGAGCGTGATGAGGCGGTCAACGCCGGGGTTCAGCGCGATTTGCTCAAGCTCCCGGCGCAAGGCAAACCACTCGGGAGAGCTATTGGTGCGTTGCAGCCCTTCGTTGAGAGCCGCAAGTGAGTCGGGGTCGATGTCCCAGGCCTGATGAGTCATCGCCGTCCACCATTATCCACGAAATACCACGTCGCCGTGCCACTCGAGCAGCTGCCGTGCCGGCTGGATGTCTTCGCTAGAGGGAGTCCAGACCGGCGCGTCCTCGAGTGCGTAGTAGTGCTCGCCGTTGTCGAAATCCTCCTTTAGCCGTGAGCTCACGTGAAAGCGATAGCGGTTGGTGATCGTTACGTGGCCGACATCGAAGAGGGTGTGCACGTCGGAGCGAAGTAAGATGCCATTCTTTACGTCGTGCACACCGCCTTGGCTCACCGGTCTTATGTGAGCTGCCTCAAGGACCGGCAGTGCCTTCTCTCGCGTGACCGCACAGCGCCGCTCGTACGCATCCGTAACCAGCACGCGGAAGCCACCCTGACCAAGGCGCGGGCGAACCTCGACGGGCTCGCCGTACATGCGACCCGCCGGCTCAGCGACCACGCCGCGACGGGCCGCCCGGCGAGTAGCTACGTCTTCCCAGAGCTTGACCCCTGACTCAGAGGCGAGGTCGTATCCCTTACCCCGGACGATGTTTGGATGAAAGTCTGCCGGCGCCGGAATCCAGTCTTCCTGTTCGAAGAAAAACGGATCTGACAGGATCACGCACCCTATTGTGTAGTCCTCGTGTGGATTCGCACGAGACCGACGCAGGTGCTCAATGCGCTCCCGCATCCCCGCGAATGATCCGGCCCCGTTCTTCTCGCCGAACGCCTGCCAAGCCAAGCTTACCGGAAGGAGCGAAAAGTGTGAGAAGAATCCTCCACCCACGATGGCATTCTCGGGGTAGCGCAGCTTGAACAAGAATGGCTCACCGAGATCCAGCGCCTTGAACTCCTGGCCACCGCCTGGTTGCCAGAAGTTGACTTCCTCGAGATCTGGTCGACCGCGGAGGAAATTGTACCACTCGCCGTCCGTCACAGCCACGAAGGCCTTCACGGACGACAAGATGTGAGTCCGCTAAGGCTCTGACAACATCCCCGGCCCCATCGTTGTCGAGAGAGCACGCAGGGAACCCTGATGTCACACCCCTGTCGCAAAAACACCCCATGATGCCCCAAAATCACCCTAGTTCTTCACGGAGCAGTCATGCAAGATGTGCGGTTGGCTTTGAACGGCTTGCGGACCTGCCTGACAGCGGAGGGGAAGTTTCCCCTATGACCAATCCCCTTGCCTTCATCAGCGGCGTTGTGCTCGGTGCCGTCATTGTCGGCCTCATAGTCTGGATGCGGCGCAAGGACGCGATGGACATCGCGCGCGAGCTGACTGCACAAGCGCAAGCCCGTCAGCAACAGGATCTCGATGCGGTTCTAACGCGCGTCAAGGATGCCTTCGGTGCTCTATCCCTGGATGTGTTGTCCAAGGGCACAGCGGAGTTGGTGCGCCTCGCGAACGAAACCCTAGCTAAACACACCCAGGCCAGCGCGAACGAACTCGCGGGCAAGAAGGACTTGATAGACCAAAGCCTGCAAGAGATGAACACCGGGCTCCAGAACCTGCAAACCACCCTCGCGACCTTTGAGAAGGATCGCGCGGCGAAATTCAGCGAGGTCTCAACCCAACTCAAGCAAACCGCCGAGCAGACGGGCAAGCTGCAAGATACCGCCAACGCCTTGCGGACGGCATTCGCCGGAGCTAAGGCTCGCGGCCAGTGGGGCGAGCGAATGGCAGAGGATGTCCTCAGGCTCGCCGGATTCATCGAGGATGTGAACTACCGCAAACAGAAGGTCTTGAAGGGCGCGGGAACAGTTCCAGACTACACTTTTCTGCTGCCCCAGGGGCTGTCGCTGAACATGGACGTGAAGTTTCCCCTCGATAACTACATGAAGTACCTTGAGGCGAGCACGGACCTGGAGAAGGAGCGCCACAAGGGCGCCTTCGTCAAAGATGTGAAGGACCGCATCAAGGAAGTCACGACTCGCGATTACATTGACCCCTCTTCGAACACCGTGGATTACG
>WNGI01001417.1_pt1 | contig 19937 bp, 16 predicted proteins | sample 5400621 | NCBI WGS metagenome assembly WNGI01 (sample SAMN13153374, study PRJNA577476) | soil metagenome | isolation source: 20 cm soil or saprolite under Garry oak tree replicate 1 | place: USA:California | collected 2016-06-15
GATGCGGGCGCGCAGCGCGTGCGGGCGTTGATGGCGTGCGGGGCCGCGGGCGCGCGCTGCACCATCGAGGCGTACCGGGCGGCCGGGCATTCGCGCGAGATCCCACGCCGGGGCCCCCTGGCGGCGAACACCGTCCCGGGGGCGGTCGACGGATGGGGGGAGGCCTACGAGTATTCGCGGCGGTCCCTCGATGGCGGGAAGCCGTTCGAGGCCTTGCTCGCGGACGCGGTGCACTACGCCGAATCGGGGTATCCCGTCACGCCGGGCCAAGAGGCCTGGACGCGCGCCAACATCGGTCCCGACTCCGGGCCGTTCGGTCACCTGGAGACTCTGGAAGGGTTCCGCCGGACCTTTCTCCGGCCCGACGGTTCGGTGTATCCGGCGGGAGCGCGGTTCATCATGCCCGGCCTCGGGCGCACCCTTGCCGCCATCGGGCGGGATGGGCGGGACGCGTTCTATCGCGGCCCCATCGCCGCCCAGGTGTGCGCGTACCTCGAGGCCCGCGGCGGCCTCCTCACCGAGGGTGACTTCGCCGGTCACCGCAGCCGCTGGACCGATCCCATCCACGTGCGATACCGGGACTGGACGGTGTGCAATACACCCCCCCCGACCCAGGGGTTGACGTCGCTCCAGCTGTTGAACATCCTCGCTCACTATCCGGTCGCGCGCTGGGGCGATCAGTCCCCGGACTACTACCACGTTATGGTCGAGGCGACCAAGCAGGCGTTCGTCGACCGCGACGCCTGGATCGCGGATCCCGATATCCATCCCGTCCCCGTCGAGGAATTGCTTTCGGAGATCCACGGGCGGACGCAGGCGGCCGCGATCGACCTGGCGCGGGCGCAGTCGCGGCCCGCCGGCGCGGTGGGCCGCGATACGATCTGGCTCGGGACGGTCGACGCCGCGGGCAACGCGGTCTCGCTGATCCAGAGCATTGCATTCGACTTTGGCTCGGCGGTCGTCGCCGAGGGAACGGGGATCCTGCTGCAGAACCGGGGGGCGGCGTTCTCTCTCGATCCCACCCACCGCAACGCGTTGGCGCCCGGGAAGCGCCCGTTCCACACGCTCAACCCCGCGATGGCCCTGCGCGATGGCCGCCCGGAACTGATCTACGGCGCAATGGGAGGGGAGGGGCAGCCCCAGACCCAGGCCGCCGTGCTGACCCGGGTGCTCGACCTGGGGATGGATGTGCAGGCCGCGATCGCCGCGCCTCGCTGGCTCTACGGACGTCACTGGGGGCTCCCGACCACGAAGTTGTCGCTCGAAGCTCGGGTGCCGGATGCCGTGGCCGAGGAACTCGCCCGGCGAGGGCACGACGTCCGGATCGTCGGCGCCTGGGACGACCGCATGGGACATGCGCAGGCCATCTGGATCGATCCGCGGAACGGAATGCGCCACGGGGGCGCCGACCCTCGCGGCGATGGCCTGGCGGCCGGGTACTAAGGCCCGGAAGGCAACGCATGACGGTCGTGCCGGCGGCCGCGAGGAGGGCGCAGGTGGGACGGGCTCAGCGGGTGGTGGTCGCCGGGATGTGCGCCGCCGCAGCCTTCCTCATGATGGCCGCTATCAGGATCCCTCTGCTCCCCCAGGCGCCGTTCCTCACCTACGACCCCAGCGACGCGGTGGGCTTGCTTGTGGGGGTGATGTACGGCCCGGCCACCGGCGCGATGGTGGTCCTCATCAAAGACATCCTCTTCCTGCTTTTCCTGGCGAAGGGGCCCTTCGGGCCGGTGGCCGATTTCATCGCGGCGGGCACCTTCGTCACGGTGACGGCGTGGGCGTTCCGGCGGGGAAGCGGGCCGGTGTCCTCCTGCCTGCTGCGGGCGGCGGTCCTCGGCACCGCCGCTCGAGTCCTGGTGATGATCCCCGTGAACTTCCCCATCCTCGCCCTGCAGTTCGGGATGTCTCCGGCGCGGGTCGTGCGGCTGCTCTGGTCCGCGATCGTCCCCTTCAACACGATCAAAAGCGTGATCAACGCCGGGCTCGCCCTCGTCATCGCCGAGCCCGTCGCGCGCTACGCGGCGCCCCGGCTTGTCTCAGCGCTGAAGCCGGAAGCCCCCCCTAGAAGCCCATCGTGTTGATGCGATCGGGCTCGATGCGGATGGTGATCCGGTTCTTGGGGTTGTCCGTCGGGGGATACTGGTACGGCCGTCCGTGGTACCGCTGCGAGAGCCGGTCGATGTCCTTGGCTCCGCTCTCGCGGTCGAACTTCACGACCTTGCCCTGAATCTGGACGTACTTGTACGGGTTCTCGCGGTCGAGGATGGCGAGCGCCACACGCCGGTTGGCCTCCATGTTCTTCAGCTTGGTCCGGCCGGCGCTCGTGTTGATGAGGATGTGGCCATCGGCAAGCATGAACCAGACGGGAGTCGCCTGCACACTTCCTGACGGCGATTGGGTGGCGAGGACGGCAAAGTGCGGCTTGTCAAGGAAGGTCTTCACTTGGGCGGGGATCTGGGCTGCCATACTCTCTCCTCCTTCGCTTCACGGATGTTTCCATCATAGCACGGTGAGTGCATCACCAAACCATCCGTAGTTTAAGGAAATCAAACCCCAGACGAATTCGTCGACCCCGCCGCCCGCCATGAGTGCCGATCCGCCGAAGCCGAGGCCCTTCGAGTACTGCGCGACCCCCTGGCCAAAAGCCCGTTCGGAGTAGGTGGAGGACAGCGGCCTGAATCGAAAGACGTAGCCAGAAATCCTTCCCTTGAAGGATAGTGTCCGATTGAATCGTCCGATACATTCAGATGAGCAGTCGTTCTCCTCAGTCGCGTCGCGCGTTCCATCATTTGGTCAACAAGAGGGCCATAAGAGGGGGGAGATCCAATGACGCTACGCTCGGTGAAATCGCTGATCGCTGTCATCCTCATGCTTGGGGCGGGACTGGCCTTGGCGGTCAGGCCACCTGCGGCTGCGGCCGCGGCTCTGGTGCTGGATTGGCAGGTCATCGGGACTGGGACGGGGGCCCCGAACGGCTGCACAATAGCCACGACCACGATCTGCACCTTTAGCGGTAGCTCGACCGGGGACCGCGTCGGCAACAGCACATACGTTGTGACCATCACAGCAACCGACACTCTTATCGAACACAACGGGTCGGGCGGAGACTGTGCCATCGCCTCGGGCTCTGGAAGTGTCACCGCCGCCGATGGGAGTAAGGTCAGCTTCAACACTGTGGGCTTGCTCTGCCAGGAAGGTGCCCCGACGAGCACGCCTGTTCACTATAACGGAACGTATCGCATCACCCCTGCAACGTCGGGTCGCTTCGCTGCCGCCGTCGGGGGAGGAAGCCTCGTAGCCACCCTCACGAATCCAGTTCAGCCAACGACCACGGTCCCGGTGTCCTTTATCAAGATCGACGGGACGATCAACTTCTAGTTCGACCCGTCCCAGGGGGGGTCCACACGGTGCCTCGCCGGGAAATCCTAGTGATCCTGTAACGTCCGGGCGCGCCTGTGAAGATGCGGGCGCGCCCGCCGCCGCTCGCAACCCGGCCGCCCACGCCCCCACCGTCGCTTCTTTAGTCTTTTGGGTCAGCACAGGCTCGAGCGAGACACACGCTCCCATCTTTCCACGACGATGGTGGTCACGGGCGACGTCGCCCAGGGAAGGAGGTGCGGCCTGTAAGGCCGCGGCTTCGGTTGGCACTCAGAGGGGTAGGGATTCCAGACCGAGGACTCCAGGAAGGGGGAGATGCGATGCGACGGTGGACTCGATCAAGCCAGGATGGAGGAGAGAGGGTAACTCCTAAATTCGCGTTCGGGGCTCTCGCAGTTCTTGGTGTTGTGGCCCTCGCTCTACCGGCTCCTGCAGCACCCGTTAGCTTCGCGACATTTTTTCAACCCATTGCTGTCGCGTACTCGCCTGCGGCTCTGCTGGTCACGAGGTACTGCGAGGATCCCCACAAAGTCTACGCGATCGACAGCAAGGGCAACGTGAGCGAGTTTGCCACTCTGCCTTCGGTTACCGGTGCCCCTGTTTGTAGAGAGATATATTTGACGGTCTCTCCCGGTGGCCTGCCGAAGTGGCCGGCGAACGAGATCTTCGCGAACGATAGCACAGGTACGATCTTCAAGATCGACCAGAATCGTAATGTCAGCACGTTCTCACAGTTACCGGTGTGCGGCCTCGAACACAACGCCCTCACCTTCGACACCGAGGGCCTTTTCGGCCACGTTCTGCTCGCCACGTGCGCGACTGGACATATCTACAAGGTTGACCGCGACGGGTCGTCGACGCTGCTGACATTGGTCTCAGAAACGCCCCCATTTGCCATCGAAGGGCCGTACGTCGCGCCGCTCAGCTTTCCCCAATACGGCGGTGACCTATTCGTGACAAACGAGTTCAGCGGCCACATTGTCGCCGTCGCCCCGGCGGGCACTTTCACAGTCGTCCAGACATGGCCGGGCGCCGAAGGCGTCAACTTCATCCCGACGAACGTCTGCGAGTTTGGCGGGTCGGGCGGCGCGTACTTCCGCGCCGACTTCACCAATGGGGCAATCCTGACGTCCCCGGCCCGCGACTTCGCGGGGCTTGGCGGGGCGGGCCTCATCCGGAGCGAGCCCGTCGGCTTCACTCCCGGTGCCGGTGAGGCAGTACTCGATTGCCCCTCCACCGGCGCCTGCACCGTTACCCCGTTCGGGCAGGACGTCGGGATTCAGATCGAGGGAGCGACTTTCGTCGACTTCTCGCCGGGGTGCCGTTTCAACAAGAAATAGGAGGAGCGCGGGTGGGCGGCAGTACTGCCGCTGATCAGGGATCCGCCATGGTCGGGGAGTTGCCACCGGTCTGTCCCCGGCCATGGTGAGTCCATTCCACCGGTGCGGAACCCTCCCGAGCCCCAGCGGCACCCCGCATGCGAACATGCCCCACCTGTCCGACAACCCCAGCGCCACGGTGGCGTGCACCGGGGTGCTGGCCCGCACCGACCCCAAGGAGCAGGAGGCGTTCTTCCGTATCCCGTCCCAGACCCCGTCCCCACGATCTATCCGAATGAGCGCCCCCGCCGATCATCCAGGTAGCCCTGAACCCGGCGAACACCCGCTGGTCCTCCCCGATTTCCACGGATTATATATATAATGGTAAGCGGATGGCCTGCGCCGGCATCTCGGGGGGTGAAGCGGCGCGGGTACTCTTTGGAGGTGCTGGCATGGCAGGGTCAGACGGGCGATCTCCGCTAACGATCTCGGCGATCAAGGCCGACGTGGGCAGCATCGGGGGGCACACCGAGCCCAGCGCCGAGATGCTCAAGGTGGCATCCGACATGGTCGCGGCGCAGCGCGGCAAGCTCCTGATCGACTGCCGGGTGACGCATACCGGCGACGATATCTGTCTCCTGATGACCCACCGCCAGGGGATCGAAGCGGAGGCGATCCACCGCCTTGCCTACGACATCTTCCTGGCCGCCGGCTCCGTGGCGGAGCGGCAGGGCCTCTACGGCGCCAAGCAGGACCTCCTCAAGAGCGAGTTCTCCGGGAACATCCAGGGGATGGGCCCGGGCGTTGCCGAGATGGAGATCGTCGAGCGCCCGGCGGAACCGTTCATGGTCCTCACCGCCGACAAGACCGAGCCCGGCGCGTTCAACCTGCTCTTGTACCTCACGTTCTGCGATCCGATGTACTGCGGCGGCCTCCTGCTGAGCCCCGACGTGGGCAAGGGGTTCACATTCAAGATCGTGGACGTGAACCACACCGAAGCGGAGCGGGAGATCACCCTGAACGCGCCCGAGGACCTCTACGACCTCGCCGCCCTGCTGCGGGACACGGGGCGGTTCGTGGTGAAGAGCATCCATTCCCGCGCCCACCCCGATGAGCAGGCGGCATCGTTGAGCACGACGCGGCTCAAGAACATCGCCGGCCGGTACGTGGGAAAGGACGACCCCGTGGCGATCGTGCGGACCCAGAAGATCTTCCCCGCGACCGAGGAGTTCGGGCTCGCGTTCAGCAAGGTCCCCTACGTGGCAGGCGACTGCCGGGGAAGCCACAATATGCCGCTGGCGCCCGTGCCCCTCAACACCGATTCCAGCATCTTCTACTGCCTGCCGATGGTGGCTGCGGCCGGCTATTCGATCAAAGATGGCATCCTCGCGGGCCCGGTGGATCTGTTCAAGAATCCGGTGTGGGAAGTTTTCCTGGAGCAGGCGGTCCGCAAGGGCGCGGAGATGCGCGCGCAGGGGTTCTTCAACCCGGCCATGCTCGGCATGGAAGAGCTCGAGTACGGCGGCATCATGGAGCGCCTCAAGGCGCTGGACCGGCGGTTCGTCCTGAACGGCAATCGAGACGGCGAACGCGCACGGCCGGCATCCGCGTCCGGGCGAAAGGCGCCGGGCCAGGGGCGGGCTCGATAGGTGCCACGCGCTGACGGCCGCGCCCCGGACGAACTGCGGCCGCTCGTCCTCAAACGCCGGTTCAACAAGTATGCCGAAGGCTCGGTGCTGATCGAGCTCGGCGAGACGCGCGTGGTCTGTACAGCCACCATCGAAGAACGGGTCCCGCCGTGGCTGCGCGGGGCCGGCCAGGGATGGGTGACCGCCGAGTACGGGATGCTGCCACGGTCCACCAAGGAGCGGAGCCCCCGGGAAGCCGCCACCGGGAAGACCGGCGGCCGGGTGCATGAGATCCAGCGCCTGATCGGCCGGTCGCTCCGCGCAGTCGTCGACATGGAGCGGTTGGGCGAGCGGACGATCTGGATCGACTGCGACGTCCTCCAGGCCGACGGGGGAACCCGCACGGCGTCCATCACCGGGGCGTTCGTGGCCCTGATGGATGCCGTGATGCTGCTCCGGCGAACCGGGGCCGTGTCCAAGCTCCCCATCCGGGAATTCCTGGCGGCGACCAGCGCGGGGATCGTCGACGGCATCCCGACCCTCGACCTCACGTTTGCGGAGGACTCCCGAGCCCGGGTCGATATGAACATCGTCATGACGGAGTCCGGGAAGTTCGTCGAGATCCAGGGGACCGGAGAGGGGGCGGCGTTCACGAAGGCAGAGGCGGCCGCGCTCATGACCCTGGCCGAGCGGGGCATCGTGACCTTGATCGCCAAACAGCGTGAGGCGCTCGCCGACATCCTGACCACCTCGTGAGCGGCGGCCCGACGAGCGGAGGCACCGCGCTCCGGCGTCTGGTGCTGGCAACCCGGAACCCGAACAAACGTCGAGAGATCGCGGCCATCTACGCGCATCTGCCGCTGACCCTCGTGTCCCTCGCCGACTATCCGGAGATCGGCGACCTCCCGGAAGAGGGCGCGACGTACGCGGAGAACGCCCTGGCGAAGGCGCGGCCGGTGGCGGCGGCCACAGGCCTGGTGGCGATCGCCGATGACTCGGGGATCGAGATCGCGGCCCTGGGCGGGGCTCCGGGAATCCATTCCGCGCGCTTCCTCGGAGGGGCGGCGACGTCTGCCGAGCGCAACGCGCGAGTGCTCGCGCTTGTCCAGAACGTCCCCGCCGGCCGGCGGACGGCCTGGTATCGCGCCGTCGTCGCCGTGGCCCTCCCCGATGGCGTAGCGCGGGTCTTCGAGGGTGCCTGCGCGGGGGCGATCGCCGAAGCCGCTCGGGGAACCGGTGGATTCGGATACGACCCCATCTTCGTCCCGGAAGGCGAGGCCGGCACGATGGCCGAGATCCCGCCCGCCACGAAGAACCGCGTCAGCCACCGCGGCCGCGCGCTCCGCGCCGCTGAGCCGTTTCTCCTCCAGATCTTCGGGCTGGCCGTGCAGGATCGGGTGGATGCAGGAGGAAAATAGAGGTGCTGCGGGCTTTGTAGGAGGCGCGTTCCTTCGGGTGACGCAAAGCGCCGGACGCGGCTGAAAGGAGACGGATCCCCCTGAGCAAGTTCCTCACGTATTGGTCGCTGACATTCGCCATTCTGGTCATCATCGGGTTCTCCGTGGCCGTGGCCCTGGCGGACGTGAAAGACGACCTGATGGCCCAGATTCGCAAGAAGGCGGGCCGCGCCCGCCTCCGGCCGGTCGATCCGCTGGCGGGCCGGTCCGTCGCCGAAACGCTGACGAGAACGGCGATGGACGAGAAAGAAACCTGGGTGTTCTACCTCGTCAGCGAGATCGCGATCCCGCTCAAACTGAACGTGAAGATCCTGGTGGTGCAGGATTCGATGGGGCACTATCTCGTCCAGTTCGCCCAGGGGAAGCGGTTGGTCTCCTACCGCGTGGACAAGGCCTGGGTGGCGGACGCTATGGCCGGCAAGGCGGAGGCGCGCGAGCGGATCCACACCGCGGTCGGGCAGTACCTGCGCCAGGAGTTTCTCGGTCAGAAGATTCCCCCGAAGGCCGCGCCGGCCCCGGCCAAGCCGGCGGTGCCCGCCGCTCCCCCAGCCAAGCCGGCCGCACCAGGCCAGCCAGCCGGGGCGGCAGCGGGAGGCGCGTCCTCCCCCGGCGCCGCGCCCGCGGGACCGGCCCCGGCGCCACCGGTGGCAGGGGCGGGGCAGCCGGACATGAGCCGCGAGGAAAAGATCGCCGCGGCCAAGGCCAGGGCCGAAGCCATCAAGGCCGCGCTGGCCGCCGGTGGGAGCGGTGGGAATCCCCCGGAGGGGACGCCCCCGGCCGGGACGCCCCCAGCGCCGCAGGACCCCGCGGAGAGCTGAACGCAGTTTCTAGAGGGCGCCGGATTCCGTCGCCAACAGCCGGCGGCGGATAAGAGGGATCGGCGGGGCGCCCAACTTCAGCAGCCCGTCGTGGAAGGCCCGCAGCGAGAAGCCCGCCCCCCGCCGGCCCAGATCGTCGCGGAGTTTGCGGATCATCAGTTTCCCGAGCGTGTAATTCAGGTACCCCGGATCGAACGTGCCCCGCGCCGCCTCCCGTTCGGCCGGCAGGGGATCCAGGTAGGCCGATTCAACGAACATGCGCGCGGCGGCATCTTTGGACATATTCCGGGTGTGCATCTCGATCGCGACGAGAAACCGAACGTCGCGCAGGAGCGCTTCCGAGCACTGGGCGATCCGAAAGCCGGGATCGTCCCGGCCGTACCCCTCCTCCACCAACATCTCCTCGCAGTAATGCGCCCAGCCCTCGACGAATGAGTAGCTCGTCAGGACCTTGCGGAGCGACCGCGGGATCTCTTTTACGTGCAGGAAGTGCACGTAGTGCCCCGGGTACACCTCGTGGATCCCGACATCCCGCAGCGTCGCGTAATCGAATTTGCGCAGCCATTCCTCCTTTTGCTCCGCGGTCCATCCCGGCTCGGGCGGCGTAACGTAGTAGAATGATTCGCCGGCGGTTTCGAAGGGACCCGAAGTGTCCATCATGGCGAACGCCCAGCGGGCGAAGGGCGGGGTCTCTTCGACGCGGGGGCGGACGGCGGACGGGATGGACACCAGCCCGCGCGTCTCGACAAACTGTTTGAGTTCCTCGAGGAGCCGCTCGGCCTCCGGGATGAGCCGCTCAGCCGGGGGGTGGTCCTGCCCCTGCCGCGACATGACGCCGCGCACGTCGGCCCCCGGGTCGATCCGCTTGGCCGTCTCCCGGAGCACCGCCTGGTTGCGCGCCAGATCATCGCGGCCGATCTCGAGCAACCGTTCCACGGGCAGGTCGATCATCTCGCCCACGCTCAGCATCGTTCGAAAATGGGCCTCGCCGATCGCGAACGCTTGCGTGGCCCTCGGCCGGATCTCATCTTCCAGGTACGCGGTGAATCGCCGAAGCGCCGCGATCGCTTCGGTGTTTGCGCGCTCGAATGCCGTCCACAACGGACCCGGGCCCACCGGCCGGACCGCCCGCACCAGATCCTCTTCCTGGAACAGGACCGTCCCGGCGTACACCTCCAGCGCCGTCTCCAGAAACGGCAGGGGAACGGGTTCCCGCAGCGCCTCCCGGGCGCCCGCAAGGTAATCGGGAACCTGCCTCAGGTGCTCGCACAGAGCCACGACCCGCCGGGGGAGCGGTGCGTAGTCACGCTTGATGTAGCCGCTGACGTCGAGCGGGCCGGAGAACGCCATCGGATTGCGCTCGAACTCCCGCAGGTGTTCCAGCTCAAACAGTTCCTCGTCGAGCGCGAGGGAGAGGAGCGTGTGGTCGTGCGCGTCTTCGACGTCGAGTAACTGAGGTGGGAGGCCGGCCAGCTGCGTTCGGAAAGCACGAAGGGCGGCGACCCTGCCGGCGCGGGCGACATCCCGGATGTCCGGGATCCGGCCATCGTAATCGTGCAGTCCCAGCGAGGCGGCCGTTGTCGGGTAGGTGTCATACAAGGAGGTGAGGTAGCCTTCGGCCAGCCGGGCAAGGCGTTCCGACGGGGTGAGCGGGTCGTGAGGCACTCCGGCGCTCCGTGCGTGCGAGATGGGAGGCCTCGCACCATTCACCGGTCCGCGGCCAGATTCCTTGCAGAAGGGCGGTGCGCATGATAGCATCGAGGCGTTCGGGGCGTAGCGCAGCTTGGTAGCGCGTCTGCTTTGGGAGCAGAAGGTCCCCGGTTCAAGTCCGGGCGCCCCGACCAAACCCCAGCAGGACAACCGTTTCCGCACGATTCGACCGGCCATTTCCCCTCCTTCACCATTACGCTCTTGTAGACGCAATCGCCCTGCTTCCGTGGGTAACGGCGGTCGTGCTGCCATGACCGGGCGGACGGCGGCACGGGGTCCGGACAACCGGCCGAGGTGGGCATTAGAAGCTCAAGGAACGCCTGAAGGTGCGGAATCGACACGGGGGGGCAGAGAGCGACGAGGATGACGGGCAAACTGGTGCCGGTGAAGAAATTCGCCACGTGCCGGTACTGCGGCAACGGCGACGGCCTGGCGTGGACCAACGCCCCCAACGGCAAGTGGAGGCTGGTGGGGGCGGGATACGGTGTCCGTCACCCGGAGCAGATCTTCGCCGATCCGGACAAGCCGCATCTCTGTCAGAAGCACCGAGGCCGGGAAGTCGAGAGGGCGCCCGGTGACGGTGAGGATGGGGCCAACCGGGCCGGGGCCGGCCAGGACCTGAGCGAAGAGGCCGCCGCAATCCCGCTGGCGCTGACGATGGAAGAGTTGAAGACGCTGCACGCAGCGCTGGTGCTGGTCATGGATCAGGGTGACCATCGGGCGCGGCTGTCGGTCGCGGAACAACGTGAATTGCAGAGAGTCCGAGACCTGGTCACGGATCTGCTGCTCGATGCGGGGGAAGGACCATAGGTCTGCATCCTCAGGGTCGTCCTGATCGTCTCCCGACCACCGCATGGGAGGGGCGGGTTTGGGCGGCTGCGAATTGGTTTGCAGGGTTCTTTGGGAGGAAACTCTCCGCGAACGCGCTGATGTTGCGTCGAGTGCTGGAAACGGCCGCCTTGATCACGGTGCTCGCCTTGGCGGCGCAGTCGGTCCGTCCCCTCCGGGCGATGGATCAGATATCTCCCCCGGCCGTGCTGGCGGCCGCCTCCAACGACTCCATCTCCGCGGCCGCGTTCCGGCTAACCCGGAACGACTCACTCGTGGTGTTCGGGGCGCATCCGGATGACGAGGTCCTCGGCGCCGGGGGCCTGATCCATGCCGCCATCGCCGCCGGGGCCCGGGTGCGCATCGTGACATTTACCAACGGCGATGGCTATGTCGAGGGCGTCGCCGTGGGATTTCGCACCCTGCTCAGCACCCCCAACCGATTCATCGAGTACGGGCGGCGCCGACAGCAGGAAGCGTTCGCCGCCGCCGGGCGTGTCGGGCTGTCCCCCGCGCAGGTCACCTTTCTCGGATACCCCGATCGTGGGCTCGCCGTCTTGTGGGGGTCCGCCTGGGATTGCCGGCGGCCATACACCTCGCCGTATACACGGCGCAGTCTCTCCCCGTATGCGCTGACCTACCGGCCCGAGGCGCGCTACTGCGGCGAGAACGTCCTCGAGGATGTTGAGCGCGTGCTCCGGCAGGAGCGTCCGACCATCATCGTGACGCACCATCCGGCCGATACCCATCGCGATCACTGGGCGGCCGGAGCGTTCGTCGCCGCCGCGCTCGAGCAGCTCACGCTCCGGCAGGAGCCGTGGACCAAGACGGTTCGCGTCTGGCACTATCTGGTTCACCACGGAATCTGGCCGCGGCCCGGGGCATACGCTCCCGACCTCTACCTTACTCCACCCCCTGAGCTCGCGGCGGCCGGACCGGGATGGGCCCAGTATCCGATCGGGCGGGCCGATGAGGATGCCAAGCGCCTGGCGATCCTCGAGTACCGCAGCCAGGTGGATCTGATGCGGGCCTACATGCTGAGCTTCGTCCGCCGGAACGAACTGTTTGGGCTCCCCCCGCAGATCCAGCCGCCTTGGCTGGAAGGGAAGGGGTTGGCCCTGGTGACCTCCGAAGCCTGGGCGCGCCTGCCCCCTTTGATGCGCGTGCCCTTGGGGGGCTCCGTGCTCCACGCCGCCGAGGGGAGCGCCAAGCTCGACTCCGTCGCCCTCGCCCGCGACTCCACGCGCCTCTATGTCGCGCTGCGCCTCCGGAACCCGCCCATGCGGGAGGCCCAGTACCGCCTGGAGCTCCGCCTGTTCTACCGGGATGGGCATATGGCCCGGCTCCCGTTGGTGTTTCGCGTCCCGCGATCGCTCACATCGCGGGACGCGAAACTGCCGCAAGATCTTCCACTGCCGGCCGGGGCGGCCGCGCGGACTGTGGGATCGCGGATCTGTGTCGTCTTACCGCTGGCCTCCCTGGGCGATCCGGTGAGCTTCCTCCTCCAGGCGGCGACCGTGGGCCCGCTCCGGACGCCGGTTGACCGAAGTCCCTGGATCCTGGTTCGCCTCGCGTCCCCCGCACCGGGGGCCGCTGCCCCCCGGTCAGGCCTCAGGGAATGACCCCGATCTCCGCACAGTTTGGCCGGTGTGGGAGGGGAATGGGTATGAAATGCGTGAGTGGGTATCTTCTATAGAAGGGATATTAAGAGGGAGGTAGGAGTCGGGTCGCCTGGTCGATAACTCTATAGATGCTGCACACGAGGTGGACGCCGTGGCCGATAATCAGCAGCCCCCCCGGATGCGTGTCCTGCGCTACCCGACCGACACGTTTGCGCAAGCCGCCAGCACCATGCGCAAGGTGCTCTACGAGATCAAGAAGATTATCGTGGGGCAGGATCTCATGCTGGAGCGAATCCTGGTGGCGCTGCTCTCGCGTGGGCACATCCTGATCGAGGGCGTCCCTGGGCTCGCCAAGACCTTGGCGATCAAGACGACGGCGCAGGTGCTGGACAGCCAGTTTCGCCGCATCCAGTTCACCCCCGACCTTGTCCCCGCCGACCTGATTGGGACCCGAATCTACAATCAGAAGAGCGGGACGTTCGAGGTCGAGATGGGCCCGGTCTTTGCCAACCTGGTGCTGGCGGATGAGATCAATCGGGCGCCCGCGAAGGTCCAATCCGCGCTCCTCGAATCGATGCAGGAACGGCAGGTCACGATCGGCAAGCAGACGTTCACGCTCCCCGACCCGTTCCTCGTGCTGGCGACCCAAAATCCGATCGAGAGCGAAGGCACCTATCCACTCCCCGAGGCCCAGGTCGACCGGTTCATGTTCAAGGTCGTGATTTCCTACCCGTCGTTCCACGAGGAGATGACGGTCGTGGACCGGATCACCGAGCAATCGCCCACGGTGTCCCGGATCATCCGCGCGGATGAACTCCTCGAACTCCAGAAGATTGCCGAGGCCGTCTACGTGGATCCCAAGCTGCACGAGTACGCCGTGAGCCTCGTGACCGCAACCCGCACCCCTCAGGAGTTCGGGCTCGGCGATCTGGCGAAGTTCATCTCCTACGGCAGCAGCCCCCGCGGGTCCCTGAACCTGATCATCGGGGCGAAGGCCCTGGCGCTGCTGCGGGGGCGGGAATATGCGATGCCGGAGGACGTCCGTGACCTCGTGCCGGAGGTCCTGCGCCACCGGTTCATCCTCTCGTACGAGGCCCTGGCCCACGACATCACGCCGGAGCACCTGCTGCAGCGGGTGAGCGAGGCGGTGCCGGTTCCCAAGGTCCACATCGGAGATCCCTATGGAGACACCCGAGCGAATCTTGAGGCGCCTCGAGTTTAAGGTCGTCCGGCGCCTCGACGGCTTCCTGTTCGGCGACTACACGGGGGTGTTCTATGGCCCCAGCCTTGACCTGGCGGAAGTGCGTCAGTACCAGCCCGGGGACGAGGTCCGCCGGATCGATTGGAACGTGACCGCGCGGATGAATCAGCTGTTCGTGCGCCAGTACCGCGAGGAAAAGGAGCTCACGGCCTGGCTCCTGGTGGACCTGTCGCCCTCGATGGATTTCGGGACGGTGCAGCAGTTCAAGCGCCAGGTGGCCGTGGACTTCGCCGGAGTCGCCGCGTACATCATCGCCCGGCACGGGGACAAGGTCGGGGCGATCGGATTTCCGACACGGACGGGGGAACTCTTCGTCCCGCCGCGCACAGGACGCCAGCAGCCCCTACGCATCGTCCATGCCCTGGCCGCCGAGCCGCCCGTTTCCGGGGGCGGCCGGACGGATCTCGGCGCCGTGCTGCAGCAGCTCGGGCGCATCGTCCGCCGGCGGTCTCTGCTCTTTCTCATCTCTGACTTCCACTCGCCGGATGGCTGGGACGCGGCCCTGGCCGAGCTCGGCAAACGGCACGATGTCATCGCCGTCCGGATCGAGGACCCGCGGGAGCGGGAACTACCGGATGTCGGAGGCATCTACCTGGAGGACCCGGAGACGGGGCGGCAGGTCTGGGTCGATACCTCCGACCGGAACGTGCGTGAGGTCTATCGCCGGTTGGTGGAGACGCGCGACGTCCGGCTGGCCGAGCTGATGCGGCGGGCGTCGGTCGACATGCTTCGGTTGTCCACCGGCGCATCGCTGGTCGATCCCCTGTTGAAGTTTGTGACATTCCGGAAGAGGCGCCGGTGGAATTTACCTGGCCAGTAATGCTCTGGGGCCTCCTGCTGCTGCCGGCCTTCGTGGCCTGGTACGTCCTTGGCGTACGGAAGGCCCGGCACCGCGCCGCCGGACGGTTCGCCGAGGGTCCGTTGTTCGCGCAGCTGGCCACCTCGATGCCGGGACTGCGCCGGCATGTCAGCATGGCGCTGTATTTTGTCGCGCTGGCGCTGCTCCTCGGCGCCGTGAGCCGACCGGTCATGGGCCTCCCGATGCCGGTGAACAAGGCGGTCGTCGTGCTGGCGGTCGACACGAGCGGCAGCATGGTCGCGCCCGATCTCACGCCCAGCAGGCTGGAGGCGGCCAAGGCGGCCGCCCGCGCGTTTGTGGACGTCTTTCCTCAGGGCCCCCGGATCGGCCTGGTGTCGTTCAGCACGTATGCGACGCTGATGATTGCCCCGACGCCTGACCATGAGGCGGTCAAGCAGGCGATCGCGACGCTCAAGCCCCAAGAGGCGACGGCGATCGGCGACGGAATCGTGGTCGCATTGAAGGCGTTGCCCGGGCGGGTGGTGGAGCTCCCGGACGCCCAGCTCGGTCCGTTTGGACCCGCGCCGCCGCCGGCCCTCCAGCCGCCGTCCGCCCCCCCATCACCGTCCCCCCCGCCGGCGCGCCCTGACGATCTCTCGCCGGCGGCAATCATTCTGCTGAGCGACGGGGGAAACAACGCCGGTACCGACCCTCTGAAGGCGGCCATGCTGGCCAAGTCGCAGAAGGTGAAGATCTACACCATCGGCCTCGGGACCCAAGGCGGGAGCGTGTTCAGTTTCCAGGGGCAGATGGTCTTCGTGCCGTTCGATCCCACGCTGCTCCAGCAGATCGCCGCGACCACGGATGGGAAGTTCTTCCTCTCGTCCACGACCCAGGAACTCAGGCAGATCTACCGGGACCTGGGGCGGGTGATCGGCTGGGAGACCCGCAAGACCGAAGTTTCCTCGATGTTCGTCGGGGGCGCGGGGCTGCTGCTGCTGGCGGGCGGGGTGATCTCGCTGGCGTGGGCGGGCCGGCTGCCATGATGTTTCTCTGGCCGCCGGCTCTGCTGCTGTACCTGCTTATTCCCGCGTTCATTGCCGGATATATCTGGATGCTGCGCCGCCCGTCCCGCGTGAGGGTCCGGTACTCCAGTCTCGATCTCGTCGCGCAGGCAGCGGCGGCGGGGAAACCCTGGCGGCGCCATGTGCCGGCCGGTCTGTACCTCCTGACGCTCTGCGCGGTCATCCTCACCCTGGCGCGGCCGATGGCGCCTGTGCCGGTGCCGGACAACCGCACGGTCGTCATGCTGAGCATCGACGTCAGCCGCAGCATGATGGCCCACGACGTCGTGCCGAACCGCATCGAGGCGGCGAAGAAGGCGGCGGTGGAGTTCGTCCGCGCGTTGCCGCGGGGCGCCAAGGTGGGGCTGGTCTCGTTCAGCAGTTATGCGACTCTCGTTACGCCGCCGACAGACGACCACGATCGCCTGATCCAGGCAATCAATGGGCTGACGCTGGAATTCGCCACGGCGGTCGGTGACGGGCTCCTGGAGGCCATCTATGCACTGCCGGGGCGCGCGCGCCCCGAAAACGGCATGGCCCCCGTCCCCCCCGCCTCGCCGGAGCAACTCCCGCCGGCCACCGTGGTCCTCCTGAGCGACGGTCAGAGCAATCGCGGAACCCCACCGGAGGATGCCGCGGTCGTCGCGCGTCAGCTTCGCGTCAAGGTCTACACGGTGGGACTGGGCTCGCCTGAAGGGACCTTCCTCGAGCTCGGCGGCCGGAGCATCTTCGTCCGCCTCGATGAGGAGACGCTGAAGACGATCGCCCAGACGACCGGGGGGACCTACCAGCGTGTGTCCTCCACCACGGAGCTGAGCCGCGTCTACACGCGGCTGGGCCGGTCCATCGGCTGGGAGCGCAAGCCGACCGAGGTCAGCGGTCTGGCCTCGGTTGCGGTGGCGGCGCTGTTCGTCGGCACCGTGGCGGTCTCGCTGCTCTGGATGCACCGGCTCGGGTAACCCTCGCCGGCGTGTTATAATTCTGCCCAGGAGCGCCCGTAGCTCAGGGGACAGAGCGGCTGCCTTCTAAGCAGCGGGTCGCAGGTTCGAATCCTGCCGGGCGCGCCATGGCTTACCCCGCCCCAAGCCCTCAGAAACTCAAGACCCGGTCCGCCTCCATAGTCAACCGCGCCAGGTCGGGTGGGGTGATGAACTGCGCCTTCTGTCCTTTCAGGTGCTGTTCCGAGACCCCCCGGGCCTCGGCGCAGCCCTTTCAGATGTAGAAGCGGACCCCGCGCTGCGCGCAGACCCCCAGGAGGTCGGCGAGCGGCGGGACGCCCACGCCCTGTACCTTGTTCGCGATCTCGCCCTTAATCAGCTCGGTGGCATCCCCGGCAAGCGCTATGCCACACTCCTGACCTGCCGGAATGGCCCCGTTGGCGGCGATGTGGAACGGAATGCTGGCGCGTGTCGGATCTTGGGCTCCGGTGCTGGCGACAATGAGCAGCTTGGCCATGATTTCCCGCCCCCATTCCCTGTGACCTTTTCAGGATCCGGCCTCGAATGGAAACGCCCGATCTCTCGGGCTGAATTCGTGTCACCGGGTCAAACTCCTATCGCCTGATTCTCGTCCCCGCGACGGTTTAATTAAGCGCTCCTGGTGGACTAAAGAGAACACCTGAGTCTCTCTTCAGGGTTTTAATTGATTGTGACACCCCTGCTGAGTGAAATACACCTGAGGTAGTGGGGATGCACTATGCATGAGGGGATCCCCGCCTAATAGGTGGGGAATATTGCTTGATCTGGGGGGAGGGGAACCCTTGGAGATCCAAGATCTGAGTGCCTACGGTGTTGTTGATATTCCCGCAGGTGAATCACCGCCTGGATCTTCGCCGTCTCCTGCAGGTGTCCTCGGGTGGGGCGGGGCGAACATGGTGCGAAAGTGGCTCGCGCTATTGATCGTGTTCGCTTTGGCCGCCGGTGGGCTCGGCACAGCGGGCAAGAATCTTCACATGAATAAGGCCTACACCGGCCTCCCACTGACCTTTGAAGCCAACCTCGGGCAGACCGATCCGCAGGTCAGGTTCGTCTCCCGCGGCCGTGACCACGTCCTCTTCCTTACGTCCACCGAGATGGTGCTGGTGCTCGCCCCGAAGCGAACGCGGCAGGGGGTACTCTCGGGGAGGGGCGCGTCCCCCGGCCGGCCGGACGGGGAGGCTCCGACAGTTCTACGGATGAAGTTCGCCGGCGCCAATCCGGGCCCGCGGGTCAGCGGGCGGGACGAATTCTCCGGCAAGACAAACTACTTCATCGGCGACGACCCCGCGCAGTGGTACACCAACATCCCCATGTATGCCCGGGTGCAGTACGAGGGCCTCTATCCGGGGATCGATCTCAGCTATTACGGCAACCAGCGGCAGTTGGAGTACGACTACGTCGTGCACCCTGGAGCCGATCCCAGCAAGATCAGCCTCGAGTTCCAAGGCGCCCAGACTCTGGAGGTTAATGACCGGGGCGACCTTACGCTCCAGATGCGCGACGACGTGGTCTGGCATCTGAAGCCGGTGTTCTACCAGACAGTCGCCGGCGTCCGGAGGGAAATCTCGGGCCGGTATGTGCTGAAGACTCCCCACCAGGTCGGCTTCCTGGTGGGCGCCTACGACCCCCACAGGCCCCTGGTGATTGACCCGGTGCTCCTCGCCCATTCCACGTACCTCGGGGGCAGCGGCGACGATCTGGGCTACGGCATCGTCGTGGACAGCGCAGGCAGCGCCTACGTGACCGGCACCACCAGCTCCGCGAACTTCCCGACGACGGCAGGGGCCTACAAGACGACGGAGCCTGGGGGTCTTGCCGGCGGCTACCACGTTTTCGTGACCAAGATCGACGCGGGCGGCGCGCCCGTCTATTCCACCTACCTCGGGGGCAACGTCGAGGAGATTGGCTACGGCATCGCGGTCGACGGATCGGGCAACGCTTACGTGACAGGCGCCACCGATTCTACGAACTTTCCGACGACGGCAGGGCCTTACAGGGGCGGGGTCGACGCCTTCGTGACGAAGCTCAATTCCAGCGGCTCCGCCCTCATCTACTCGACCTACCTCGGGGGCGGCGGAGACGACTGGGGCCAGGGCATCGCCGTGGACGGCTCGGGCGCCGCTTATGTGGCGGGGCATACCTCCTCCACGAACTTCCCGACGGCGAACGCCTTCCAGGCCACCTACGGTGGCGGCGCCTCCGACGCGTTTGTGGCGAAGATCAATCCCGGCGGCACCGCTCTCGTCTACTCGACGTACCTCGGAGGGAGCGGGGACGAGTCGATGCCGATACCGAATGGGGGTCTCCCGCCGTTGGGCCCCAGCATCGCCGTGGACGGCTCAGGCAGCGCTTACGTGGCGGGTCTTACCACTTCCACGAACTTTCCGGTGACGGCGGGGGCCTACCGGACGACGAGCCTTGGGGGCGGCTTCCACGTCTTCGTAACGAAGTTGAGTTCCACCGGGTCGCGCGTATATTCCACCTACCTCGGCGGCAACAACAACGAAGTTGGGTTCGGCGTCGCGGTCGACGGTTCGGGCAGCGCCTACGTGACAGGGGCCACCAACTCCTCGAACTTCCCGACGACGGCGGGGGCTTTCCAGAAGGTCCTCGGGGGCGCGATCAACGCCTTCGTGACGAAGTTCAATCCCGGTGGCACCGGCCTCATCTACTCGACCTACCTGGGGGGCTCTGCGAATGACTGGGGCCAGGCCATCGCTCTTGACGGCTCGGGCAACGCGTATGTGACGGGGTACACCTCCTCCCCGAACTTCCCGACAGCGAACGCGTTTCAGAAAACCTACGGTGGCGGCACCAACAACGTCTTCGTGACCGAGTTCAATCCCAGCGGCGCCGCGCTCGTCTACTCTACGTATCTAGGAGGCAGCGGGGACGACGAGGGGACCAGCATCGCTGTTGACCACTCAGGCAACGCCTACGTGACGGGTAGCGCCACATCCTCTAACTTCCCGACGACATCAGGGGCCTACCAGAAGACCCCCGCTGGAGTCGGTCCCAACGTCCACGACGCTTTTGTGGCGACGATCGCGCAAGGCACACCACCGCCGCCACCGCC
>WNGI01005232.1_pt1 | contig 19934 bp, 19 predicted proteins | sample 5400621 | NCBI WGS metagenome assembly WNGI01 (sample SAMN13153374, study PRJNA577476) | soil metagenome | isolation source: 20 cm soil or saprolite under Garry oak tree replicate 1 | place: USA:California | collected 2016-06-15
GCTCAATCGTGAACTAGTTCATTTCTCGTTAGTGACAATAATTGGTGTGACTGTCTTGCTGTGTTCGGCCAAGTGTGCGATTTGCCAAAGCGACCAATCCGTTCTGGCACATAAATATGTCGCCAAAGGAAGCGACATCGAAACCTTGGACGGACACGTGGAAAGGAGCAATCTGAAATTTCTAGAAGCAATCGTGACGTGCCGCGGCGTGATGTCGATCTTTATTCAGGCGGGGAGGCATTGAGATTCAACTCCTTGTGCATCGCCTCGTATGCCTCTTGTTGCGCCTGACTCCAGGACGCTTTCTGATCAACGAACCAGTGTTTCTCAATCGCGGCCCGTCCGATTTGAGTTTTTCGGCAACGTTGTTCGATAATTTGGAAATAGCGGTTTCCTGTTTTTTCGTCTCGATCTTTTACCCAGAGACCAGCGCAATTCACGACGTCAGCCAATTCTTCAGAGTCGTTTGGCAAAAGCGCCGCCGCTTTAATGGCGAGTGCGCCGGCAATTAAACGATAATGAAAACGCACATCTGGATTAATTTTGTTCCTTGCGAGTCGCTGAAGCTCTTGTTTCGATGGTTTCAAGACCAGGGGCACGTTCGTAGTTTTCTGCTCGCCATTCTTTTCGTATCGCACCTGCTGATATACGCCTGATCGTCGCTGTTGCGCCAGGTCGGGCATTTCAAAGTTGCCGCTTTCGGCAAAGGCGTCGGGTGCACCCTCGGTCCCCATCAACTCCATTCCATCATAACGCGCTAGCCATGCGGCGTTGAACAAAGCCCGAGCGCGCTCAACTTTGGAGAGTTTGTTATCCGCGCCGTCCCTGAGAGCCTTCACGTACTTCTCTAGAACCTTTTCGTAGGGCGGCCGCAAGTACGGGCCCGCTTCAGCATAACGATCTTCGCGCACAAGCCGACGTCCAAGAAGATATCGCAGCTTCGCCACGTCGTCTTTCTCTCCGCTGGTTGCGCTCGTAAACGATTGGTGATCGACGTACGCTTTCAATTCATTCGCGGTTAACACTCTCTCGGCGACGTAGGCTGCATCTTCCCAAAGTTTACCTTTGAGCAAAATATCGAGTGCTTGAAGAAAATCGCCGCGCGCCAGATGCAATCCGCCTAAATCTCCAGTTGCGCTTTGCTCGAATGTCCAACTTCCGCGTTCTGGATAGGTTCCGTATTCGTCTTCAATTGGGGGTGTCGGTGCAACCCATCCGGTGTAGGCGGCGGTGTCGCGCACAGTTTGCCAAGCCTTCGCCATGCTATTGGCAGCGTCGGCCAGTTTTCCCGCCCGTCGCTGTAATTTTGCGCGCAGCCACCACGCCGCCGACGTGTCGCCTTTGCTCAGCTCGAGCCAGTACGCCGCACTCTTGTAATCTCCACTGGTGTACGCGGCCCAACCAAGATACTCCGCGTCTTCTACCCGTTCCAGGTTTGCTTCTTTAATAACCCCCAGCCAGCGAGCACCTCGTTTGGCGGCCGAGTTATTCGATTCACCATCGTAGAAATCCGCTGAAGCCGCCGTCGCCAAGATATGAACAGTGACCAATCGCCGCAGCAGTGGATCCTGCGCTGCTTCTTTCAATTTCGAGATTTCTTTTTGTTCTTGTTCCCGCTTTTGCTGATTGTCCCACTTGCTCCTCTCCTCCGGTTCAGCGCCATAATTCAACATGCCCTCGACTGGTTCGCGATCGGGAATGAGTGCTTTGAGTGAGACCATCGCGCTCTCGTCGCCAAGCGCGAGTTGAGTTAAGAAAAGGGCAGCGGCTTTGGCCGGATGTTCCTGCTTCCATTCGCTGCGGCCTTCCCAACCATAACTATCGGCGGCCATACCTAGCGAATCGGCAAATCCGCCCCGCGCCAATTCGCGCGTCTGTTGAAACCATTTCACCGCTTCGGGGCCTTCGGACTTCAGCGCTAGTTTACCGAGCATAAATATTGCCCAGACCGTGCGATAATGTCGATCTCGCTCGGGACGATTGAGCAATGCCTGCCATGCTTTTCGCGCCTCATCCCAATGTTCCTGGCCTCGCCGATAAGCAAAAGCGCCACGATGATGATTTCCCCTGCCTGTAGCGCGTCCGCGAAATCCTTCAGGTCCGCCTCGGCCGTGTCCTGGCTCCGAATAGCTCGTGTGTCTTCGCCAGCTTGCGTCTCCTTTTTCGGAACAACAAGTTTCTCGTCGGGGTGAAATTCGCGGGCCAGTCGTTTTACTTCCAACTCCCAATAAAATTCCGGAGATGCGTCGACATTTTTGCCGCCCTCACCCAAGTAAACGGTCGGCCCGTAAAAACCGGTCGACTGCGCATCATCAGCGCAATAGGTAAGCGTGAAAATCAGCAACGCTATCTTAGCGACACGCTTCATTCTTTCTTCGCCAACTCTAGTTGAAGAGTAGCTGGTCGTTCGTAGCGAAGCCAACCTATTCGGCGTTCGCCGCCAGGCGACAATCGCATTCGGTGTCCGGTTGACGTCGTGAAAACAGCGCGACCATTTGTAATATCGACAGCCCACCCGGGGAGCGCATCTGCTACCGCAACGGCAGCATTGTTCCAGGTCGCCGTGACGACCGAGTCGAGCTGCTCTTCCGCCTCACCGGTGTTCGCAATTGAAAGATCAATCGGGTTTTCGCCGTATTGCACAACTTCCAATCGGTGCAGTGGTTTTCGTCCCCCCATTACCGCCGACAACGTTACCCATCGCCAGTTGCGCACGTCGGTTGCAACCGGAATGCGATACCAGATAATTTCACGTAACTGCGGCGGTCGCTTTTGTCGCCATTCCTTCACGAGCATCGCTATCTCATCAGCGTTGGTGGCGAAGTCCAAGACGCAGGTGTCCGGCGGCCAGGGCGGCTGCACGCTGTCCATCGCGACGCTCAAAAGTTTTCCAGCCGCGTCATACCCTGCGCTGCATCGATAGGTCGGAAGCGCGACGGAAAACGGGAACCCGAGTCGCGCTGCTTTCCTGACCCATGTCCGCGCCAAGGCCGCGTCACACAAAGGGGCACGATCATGAGCGTTCGAATGCGGAACCGAATGGACCTGCAAGACGTACCCATCAGCCTCGCGCAGCAACGGCACAAACTCAGGATCATCGAGCCACGCGGGTAGCGTGGTGATGACAAAGCGAAGCGGATGAACAGCCTCACGCAAAACGCGAAGCCAGGCACGAAATTCGCGCAGATCCTTTTGCGCACAGTCAAAGTCGATTTGGAATTCGCTCAGTGCGACGCCGTGACTTGCGGCAAGATCGACAAGCGATTTCGCCTCGTCGACAATAAATCGCGATGTTGTGTCATCGGCGAAGAACGGTCCGGGATAGGGTGCAATCCGCAGCGCGATACTGCACGAAACGTCGTGCGATTTTAGCGTCTCCCAATTAATGTTTGCCCTAGCGACTTCTGGCTTTTTCCCAGCCCATCCGATTTCGGCCCCGAGAACTACCACACCGTCCATTCGCTTTTGCGCTTCGAGAACCGCGTCGTTCACCGCGGCCGTCCAATCACGCTGCCACAAATAACCGCGCTGCGGCAAAGGACTCGAGACTGTCGGTGCTGTCCGATTGCACGCCGCAAATAAGACTGCACCGATAAGGAGCCCGCTTTTCAGACCCAAAGTGTGCAATCGAAGACGCGGATTTCGGACCAAACTTCGAACTGAAACACTCGTTCTATTAGCATCGTCCTGGGGATAAAGGACCTGTTTTAGCAAGCTTGGATACCTGGCCGTTATCTGCATTGGCGTGAAGTTCATTGGCGGAGAGTTTCAGATCCGGTTTTTGTCCACGCGAGTTTTCGAGTCCAAGAATCGCAGGCGTACATTGTAGCGGCGACGCTAGAATAGAGGAGTAATAGGAATCCACATTAAATTTCGCGGCGGTGTGGGTCAGCAATTCGATTTGATGGCAGGGGAGCTAGTCTTGCGAACATCCGGTGTGCAATGGCGTAGCACCTGTTTATGGCACAAGCTGGTTGCGGTCGGCTTGGGGGCCACGCACTGAGAATTGGAGTTCGTATCCAGACGGAGGCGCGCCGCCTATAGACACCAAACTTCGACTCGGCCGATTTTCCCCGACCCGCCGGCTGTAAATATTTGGATTTGTCCCCAGGGCCCCGATTTTTGCGCGTAACTGAGATCGGGTTGCTCGGTGATCTTGTATCCCTCTTTCTTCAGCTCATCGCGAACACTGTCGAATGTTGTTCCCGGTCCGATGTCCACTCCCTCCACTTGAACGTGCCCATTGAACTTGCCGGAGTTTTTCTCTGAGCGCGCGTCATAGTCATCCTCCATGTACACCTGAAGCTTGAATATTTTTCCTTTTTCCGCCCCGCGGATTCCTTCCTGCAAATGAACGCCGACGCTGGGCCTGGCATAATCGACGATGCGACCGGCGGGATATTTTTCTGTCACGGGCCCAAGCGCTTTTTCCGCCGCCGCCGGCGAGATGTATCGATACTTTCCCTGCGGGGGACCCTTGCGAAGCTCGATGTCTCCAATCTTGATCGAAGTTTCGGTGACAGAGATCGTGAGCGCCACTGGCGGTTGCGGGGAACTGACCTGTTGAACGGGCTGCGCCGATTTAGTGCGCGGGTTTGCCTTCGCCTTCATGGCCTGGATTCGGAGATCATAGGCCTCCTTCGAACCTCCCCGACTGAGCCGGAGGGCGCGATCACAGTCTTCTATGGCACCATCGAAGTCACCGGTGCGAATTCTAAGCTTAGCTCGGGTCACGAGAGCAGTGGGCGATTCGGCATCGTCAGCCGTGTCTGAATTCGCATGTTGCTTGCTCGCGGCCTGTGGGTGCGCAGTTCGACTCAGGCTAGCGGTGGCTTTGTCATCTCCGTAAACAGATTTGCTGTCCGCTAAAGGCGCTTGTTCTCGCTCCACCTCGGTTCGAGCATGATTCAGCTTTTCCTTGTCTTCGTCGAGCTGAGCGTACTTGACTGCGTGCTCGTAGTCGGCGATAGCGCCGGCGCGATCGCCACGCGCCTTCCTGATGTCGCCGCGTCTGCTGTAGGCGCAGGCCATGTAGGAGGGATGCATTTCGATGGCCCGGGTGTAGTCAGCTACAGCTGCGTCAACGTCGCCCTTTAGCTCATTGGCGTAACCTCGCTGATAGTAGAGCAGCGCTTCCGGAGCACGAGCGATCTGGGCATTAAGGACCTCGATCCCTTTGTCATAGGTCGCCATCGCACCGGCCAAATCCCCATGATCTTTGCGAAGGCTGGCGACCTCCAGGTAACCCGCCCCGCTGGACCGAAGCTCCGCCGCGCGGGTGAAATCCGCCATCGCGCCTTCAAAATCTCCATGCTGTTTCTTGGCAGTTGCGCGAATGTAGTACGAATTGTCCTTATTCGGGTCTACCGCGACCATAGCGTCGTATGATGCGAGCGCGCCGTTCCAATCGCCCTTTCTCTCCTTAATTCTCGCTATAAATTCGTAAGCTTCATTGCGCCGATCAGGCTGGTGCTCGATCGCCTGGTTGAATAATTCGATGGCGCTATCGAGATCGCTCTGCGCCTCTTTCTCGTGCGCGTGACTTATGTAGTCTGTATTTACAGGCGACCGCGTTTGAATCTGCGTTGTCGACTTAACAATCATCCACGGCTGCGTCTGCGGCCGCTCAATCTTCCCGGTGACTGCAATCGTCACGCCCTTCAAGTCGTGGACATTGAGATCAGGGCCACTCGCGTCATCATTCACGATGATCCAAAATGGCGATGTAGGTGTGCAACCATCCAAGCTGAGCATGTGATACGTTCTGCCGGCGTCGATACACCCGACTTTGCCTACCACCGTCGCTTTCTCACCGATATGCTTCGGCGCTTCTGCGGCGGTGTATTTGGGCAAGCTAGGGGCAGCCGAAACAGGATGCAGGAGCGCCGCTATCACCGCAATTAAAGCGAGTCGCAGCAGCGCTTTCATTACTTCACCTCATAAGTTCTGGAACCGGCAACCAGACAACGAGATCGAGTTTGCCCGAGCAAATCCTCAAGGGTGAGGCGGCACCGGAGCCCCGGCGTCTTGCCATGCACGGAAACCGCGCAGTATCTTCTGGCCGGTAGTTTCCTCTTCCGCCTTTTCACCGCGGACTGGACGCGATTTTCGATGAGCTGCCGCAACCTTGGCGTCGCGGCATCGCTGCAACACTTTTAGGTTCTGTTTCTCGAGATCGCTAAACTCCACTTCGGCATCGGCCAACGAGACGCCCGGGCGCGGTTTATACCAGGAAAACTCTGAGAATTGATCGGCAACTTTTTTATCTTTGAAGTCGGCGCCGTGACGCGCATACATCTCGTTAACTGCATAGGTGATCTCGCTTAAACTCGATTCGTTAACATCGGGTACTGTCAATTCGTCCAGACGAGTCGCGGGGAATTTTTCGCCCGGAAGCTCGGTATTGTCAGCACTGTCCATGTTCGCATCTTGTTCGTTTTTCGCCGCCGAATCAGCGGCTGCCGTTTCCTGCTCGGGCTCTTGCTCCTGCGTCGCACCCGCCTGGCTCTCATCCTGATCATCAGTAGAGGCATTGGCCGTCGCCGATGCGGCCACGGGTTGATCGGGATTCGGTTCAACTTGCTTCGAGGCGACATCATAGGAGCAGCTCCATGGCTCGGGTACATCCGGATTGTCACGCGTAGGCAAGTAAGCCACGGAAAGATCCAGTTTGTGCGAATCTCCTTCCCAACCGGTTGCATCAACAGTAACACCCCGCCTTGGCGTATTGGGGTCAGTATGCGTGGCGCTGATGTATCTCGACCAAACCGTATCTTGCAGCGCGCGACCTCGTGGGCCCGAACCCTCCGCGAGCACATAACGAAGGGAAGAATCGCTCTCGCGATGGTAAAGCCGGATACCGCCTCCGTCGGCCGCACTTCGTTCGTTCACGGCCACCCATTGATCATCAGCCGAGACCAACGCCCAAACCGTGCCTTTCGATTCGCACAAAACTGACTCGGCACCGGGGCGGCGCGCATCTTCCAAGGCAATTCGGCGCATCTTCGTCTTGCGATCGCGGAAGTATTTGATGCGAATGTTGCCGCTGGCGGAGGTAAGTTGCCGCTCCAGAGCAGAGTCCCCGTTTATCTGCGCCACGTTCGCAGGAACAGGGCCGACCGTTGCAGCCGGAGTCGTATTGCTTCGAGGTGACGAAGCGGAAGTAGCCGATGAAGCTACGGAGGTCGAGTTCGACGTTTCCTGTTTCACCGCGCTGGTCTTCCGATTGGGGAGCCAGAGTGCTACCACGACAATATTGGCAACCACAAGCGCTCCGAGGAAGATAGCTACCAGAGCAAGCGCCCGCCGTGACATGGCATAATTGCACTGAAACCGATGGAGGTGTGTCAAGGTTTTTCATTAATCGCGCGAAAATTGTGCGTCCCGCAGATTATGTCCTTGCTGCCGGACGCGCATTTTGGTGCATTTGCCCAAACGGAGGACAAACATGAAAATCGTGGATTGTATTTGTGCGTCGTTAGTTCTTTTCTTCCCGCTAATCACTTCCGCAGACGACAAGCATAAAGAGAACAAGCCTAAGCAAGGCAGCGGTGGAAAAGCGGTTCATTCCGCTGCAGCGCCCGGAGCACAGGCCAATAAAGGCGGTCCGACAGGAGCCGGCCGACCTATTTCTCCCGGCCCCGGCATTAACGGCGCCCAGCATAACGTTGGCGGCGCCCAGCATAACGCTGGAAATAGCCTTCAGACCTCGGGGCAGACCGGTCATTCGCAGCATGGCCTCACTTCACATCAAGAGACAAAGAATGGTCTCGCTGGATCTCAAGAGACACAGCATGGTCTGACTTCACATCAAGAGGCGAAGCACGGTCTCAATTCGCATCATGAGGGGCAGCATGATCTCACTTCACAGCAAGAGGCGAAGCACGGTCTCAGTTCAGGTAAAGGTGCGCAGCAGGGCTTGAATCCCCGGGCGGGCAACGGCTTCAAAGGTCAGCATGCCGCTGGTGTGTCGCCAAATCATCCGCTCAACCGCGGATTTGCCAGACCGAACCAGTTCGCCGGTCATTGGCGGAGCGGTCAGCATTGGCGAAACTACCATACGTTGTATAGCGGCTATCACCGCCCGTGGCATGATCGTGGATGGTGGCGGGGACATTACAGTCGAGTAGTCTACGTCGGCGGCAACTACTGGGGCGGTAACTGGTATTGGGACGGCGGCTACTGGTTCCCAGCGTGGGGTTACGATCCGGGCTATTCAGGGTACGTCTATGATGGCCCGATATTCGCCTACGCGAACCTGCCGCCCGACCAGGTAGTAGTGAACATTCAGGAGGCTCTCCAGGACCAAGGCTACTACGCCGGGGAGATCGATGGTCAGCTTGGCCAGCAGACGCGAGATGCCCTCGCCGCGTATCAACGTGATCATAACCTTGAACTCACGGCAGCGATAGATGAAGCAACCGTGCAGGCGCTTGGGTTGCATAAGGCGCGGTCCAGAGGTGTTAAGTGTTCCATTTACCGTTGCATTCTTGTTCTACGGATTGTGTGGCCTCCAGACGGCGCTCGGCGACTGACCGTAGTTAATATCCGGTTAAAAGAAAACTTTCCGACTTTGCGCCCGCTTGGTATTTTACCATGCTCTTCTATGCCTACGGAAACGACTGCCGACGCCAGATTCCGAATTGGGCATGTCTTGTTCATCGATGTAGTAGGCTACTCAAAGCTGCTCATTAACGAGCAGACGCGGTTACTTCGTGAGCTGAATGAACTCGTGCAGGGAACCGAGCAATTTCGCACCGCCGAGAAAAAGCACAGGCTAGTACGAATCGCGACCGGAGACGGAATGGCGCTGATCTTCCGAGACAGTCCGGAATCGCCGGCGCAGTGCGCCCTGCAAATCAGCCAGGCGCTACGAAGCCGGCCGCTGCCATTCTCTATCCGAATGGGAATTCATTGCGGACCTGTGAGTGAAGTAACCGATGTCAACAAACATACAAACGTTGCTGGGGCGGGCATCAATATCGCGCAGCGTGTGATGGATTGTGGTGATGCGGGACATATTTTGCTCTCCAAACATGTGGCTGAAGATCTTGAGCATCACGCGCGCTGGCGGCCGTTCCTGCATGATTTAGGGGAATGTGAAGTAAAACACGGTTACCGGATTGCTCTCGTTAACATGTACAGTCCAGAAGCGGGCAATCCTCGTGCGCCGGAGAAAATTCGCCGGATCCGAAAGAAACAAGCGGCTAGTTCACTGTTGCTCTACAGCACGACTGCGGCAATAGGCGTGGCGATCGTGGGGCTCAGTTGGTTTCTTTCCAGCCGTTTCTCGGAGCCGACGGTTACAACGCTTAAGGGTATCGAGGCAGTAGCGCCTCAACCTGCCACAGCAACTTCCAGTGCACCGGCCACCGCGGCGTCTGCTCCCACTCCGCCCGTTCCCGCCTCACCTGAAACCAATGTCTCCGATCTGATCCGGGCGAACGGCCAACTGGCTAGTGCGGTTTGGTCGCAACCCTCGCCAGCGTATCCGATGCTGCGGCCACGAAAACTATTTGCTGGTAAATGGCGCGGGAACATCCACAGCGTCGGCCCAAAAAGCACATGGGACTCGGCTGTAGAACTGAACATCGACGAGACAGAAACCCACTGGAGCAACATGACCGGCGGGTCCGTTTCCCACGATGGAAAAACGTTACTTTACAAACGCTCCTACAAGGTCGGTACCACCACGAGTGTGCAGGTGCAGGCGACTCTGACGGTACAAGAAAATGGCCGAACTGCGACCTATACTACAAGCCAGGTAAGTGTCACCGGAAAATCGCGGTCGAAAACGTTCGGGAGCGGAACGCTGGAACGAGTAGATTAAGTCTGTAAAATTCTAAATATTAGCTCCGGCACCGTGCGGAAACATCTGCAGAATATTTACCGAAAACTCGGCGTCGAAAATCGGACTGCGGCTGCGCTTCGTGCGCCACAAGCTTTCCAACCATTGATTGATGAACTAAATGATTTGTTCAATGCCTCGGCCAACCTCGAGTTCGAGCGGGCGGCATTGTTACGCGATCAAATCATGGAAGTAAAAAGCGCCACCGGCCTAACGAAAATTGAACCTAAACGCCGGCCGGTAAAATACACTCGGAACAACGGCCGCCGCCGCTCCCGCGTATAGCCCCGATTATTCCTGCCCCGGGCACAATGAAGCACGTTGTCCTCAACCGCGAATTTGGAATTGTGCACACGGTGGCGGTTTTCGGGCCGGGGCGCGGCGGGACCTCTGTGATTGCAGGCTGCCTCCGCGCCCTCGGCGTGTGTATGGGAATCGCTCCCCACCCATACAAACATGAATGGTCGCCGCTTGTTCGGCAGGCAGACGGCAAAATCGACCGACCTCGGACATACCAGAACATCCAACAGATGAATGCGACTTATCCCTGTTGGGGCTGGAAATCTCCCAGCGATGCTTTTCACATTGAAACGGTCACGCCTTTACTGCGCAATCCGGGTTTCATCGTCGTGACCCGGGATCTCACCGAGATAGCGCTCTCCAGTCTGGCGCGCCAGGATGTGCCCTTCGATATATCGCTCTACGAGGCAGCGATCGTTTCTAGATTTATCGCAGGCCACATCCGATTTTGGCCCTGGCCCATTCTACTGGTTCCATTCGCGGAGGCTTTGCGTGAACCAGACACGCTGGTTGAAATTCTGTGTGCATTTCTGCAAATCTCGCCGGGAGAAGCCGAACGAAAGCAGGCCGCGAATTTCGTCCAGCCGCTCACGCGTGGTTATCGACCCTTCGACGCGAAACCGGACCAGCTACACGATTTTAGCCCACTGCAGGACAATCTTGATGATTCGCAAAAACTTGCGGTGGTTTTGAGCGAGCGATATGGCCGGGAGTACTCGCACCAATTCGAGGAACTTTTTGTCAAGACGAAAACCGCTGCCGACCTGCTCGCCGCAAAAATTCGAAGCCCAAAGGAATTAGCGATCGCGTCTGAAATCGTAAATGAGATCGACGATCTTTTTCGCTCGTGCGGGGTGAGAACTACTGGAAGCATTGATGAAAATGCCCAACAAACCGGATTCAGCTCGAGCAAAAAATGGCGCGCTGCCATCGATCAACCGTTAGAGAGACTTTCCACCATGGCGCAAGAGGCGAGCAAAGAAGTTCTGAATGCAACTGGCCGTTACGACGCACTATTGCGTTTGCATCGCTCGCTTCAGCTATTGATTCGCCTGCGGGACGCGCTCGAAAGTGGGCTGCGCCAGATCGAATTTGGAGCACTTTAACAAACTCGTCGCGTCCTAGCCGCCGCCCAATTGCCCGTCATCTGCCAGCCTGCGCTCCCGAAGCTCGCATGAGATTAGCTGCATCAACTTCGATGCGCCTGATCTGGATCCCATTCGCCTTCTTCGCGATCTTCCCAGCAGTGATTGCGCAGACCGGACTCAACTCGTTACCGGAGGTTGAATTTTCCCAACTAAGCCAGCGCGATCCGAATCCGCTCGGGGAAAAAGCCCTCAGCATCAATCCAACGCAATGGAAACACGGCGAGACCGAGCATTACATTTATCATTTCGCTCATAGTTACGTAGCTACGCCAATCTCCGTGGAGGCAGAATTTCACTATCGCGTGGTGGCGAAAGAATTGCAGCGCGACCAACCGCTAACCGATATCAAATCGAACGTCTACATTTTTGAGCGCCCGGAGGATTGGCAGCAGTTTCAGGGTCTGGGCGAACTGGAAAAGTGGACCGGTGGCATTCATTCCCAAGGCAGCCTGTTCATTCTTCGGAATCCCGAGCAAAAATTTTCCGGTAATGTCCTTGGTCACGAGATCGTTCATCTCGTCCTTCATCGATTTTATGCTGATGGGATCCCCTGCTGGCTGAACGAAGGGATCGCCCAATACATTTCGAAATCGGCGCACTCCAGTTATCAACGCGCCCGCGGTTATCTTTCCAAGCCGCATTCGGAGGCAATCGCGACCGAGGAAGTGATTCCGGTGGCAACATTGGTTCGGTTTACACGGCCACCTTCCGATCGCGTCGCAACTTTTTATGATGAATCGGAGCGGCTGGTACGCTTTCTGGTCGCGACCGATAAGCCGAGTTTTCTGGCGTTGCTGGATGCTTTGGGCCGGCATCAGCCTTTCGAAACTGCATTGCCGCGCTTTTATCCCGCCAGATTTGCGACCGTCGCGACGCTCGAAGAAAAGTTTCGCGAATATGCGGCCAAGGATTTTGGAACGACCTTGCAACAGGCGGAAGAATGACCGTCTCGCGGGCAAGCCGTAGAGACGGAAACTTTGCCGCTTCCGCTCTGGGGAGCGCGGGCTGCTAGCCCGCAGTTGCCGGCAGCTTGCCGGCAACATCCAGCGCCGCTCGCAGATTGGTAGAATCTTAGGCAGTCTCGGCAAGCTGCCGAGACAAACAGGCTAGTAGCCTGTGCTCCCCAGAATCACCATGACCTTGTGAATATTCTCAGCACATGCGAAAAACACGGCTCCGATGCCTAAAGCCAAAACCAAAACGGCGACCGCCAACATTCGTGCGATCGTCGGTTCCGACGAAGCGAGGGTGAAGCGCGAAGCGGCTGAGCTGGCCAAAAAACTCGCGCCGGCCGAGGCCGGCGAATTCGGACTCGAAATAATTGATGGCGCAGCGGATAACGTGGATGGTGCCGCCAACGCGATTCGCTCAACCATCGCGGCGCTGCAAACGCTTCCATTTTTTGGTGGCGGCAAGCTGGTCTGGCTCAAAAGCGCGAATTTTATTTCCGACGATGTGAAAGGGAAATCGGCCAACGTGCTCGAGCCACTGGAGGAACTTGGCGGCATTCTCGCCGGCGGATTGCCGGACGACGTCACATTTCTCGTTAGCGCAATCGATCCGGATAAACGCCGGTTGTTTTACAAAACGCTGACAAAACTGGCGGACATTCAAATTTTCGACGAGCCAGATCTGAACCGCAGCGGCTGGGAAGAAAATGCCGGTGAAATTGTGCGGGCCGAAGCGAAAAAACGGGGCTTGGAATTTGAAGAGGAAGGGCTGGAACTTTTTGTCCTTTCCACCGGGGGCGATTCTGGCGTTGTCGCGAACGAGCTGGAAAAACTAACGCTTTATGCACCGGAGGGCGCGATCACGACCGAGCAGGTCCGCGCGTTGGTACCGATTTCGCGGGCGGCAGTTATCTTCGAATTGGGCAATGCTCTGGCACGCCGCGACGCCACCCTTGCGCTCAACCTTGTGCGCGACTTGCTCGACCAAGGCGAAACGGCCATTGGCATTTTGCTCGCGACCATTTTGCCGACGATCCGCAACCTTCTTCTGGCCAAGGACCTGATGGAACGCCATCACCTTCCGCGTCCGCATGCGCCGTTTGCTTTCATTTCCACCCTTAACCGTTTGCCCGCCAAAGAAACAGAACACTTACCGCGAAAAAAGGATGGTACGGTCAACGCTTACGCGCTCGGAATTGCGGCGATGAACGCGCATCGCTTCGAAACCGATCAACTAGTCCGGGGCATGGAAGCATGTTTGCAGGCAAACCTGGAGCTGGTCACCACCCAATTGGATAAGGAATTGGTGCTGACCGAAATTGTGGTGAAGTTGCTGGGATAGCGGGGTAGCGCGAGCTCCCAAACCAGAGTCAGCCGTGAAAACTCGACGGCTTAAAGCCGTCAAGTTTTAAGAAGAGGCGAGTTATGCGGTGTCTTGTAGCAGCTTCGCCGAAGCCTGGAACTGGTGGTGCGATGCCACGCCAGGCCAAAGCTAAAGCAATGGCCGCGCCTGAGTACTATGCTCGCTTCCCCGAAGATTGCGGCGTGCGCAAATTGGTAGGGCGAATGCAGTCGAGCCACGAGAAACGGAACACTTCCAGGTCTGTGCGCCAAACAGGCATTGCTGCCTGGTCCCGTGAACGTAGAGACAGCAGGCTAAAAGCCCGCTGGGCGCACAGGCAAGAATGCCGTGTTCCGTCCTATTCGGTCCGATTCGGCGCTCATAGAGCGCCGCTACAGTTTATTCGCCCGAATATTTCCGCGCCATCGGCCCAACGTACGGAATGTCCCAGCGCGATCCTGAAAATGCTTTGATCATCGCGATCACCATGATGACGAGAAAAGCGAGATGGACGAGCGCTTGAATGATGGCCCAGAGGAAAACCAGCAGGCTGCCCAACGCCGGGATGGAGCTAAAAATAGCAAAGACAATCCGGGAAATAATATTAAAAACCACCCAGACTCCGCCGAAGATGATTGATTGCATCGCGTAAAAGCGCACGAAATTGTCGTGCTTCTCCAGAAACCAAAAAATGAGCCCGCCCACCAACGGAATACAGGCCAGCGCCGCGGCGATATTGGAAGGCAATCCGGTCGATTGTGTGGTCTCTTCACGCGGCGGAGGTTCGGGGGGAGGATTCGGATTTGGCGGTATCGGCTCGGGCGCTGGAGGAGGCGATGTCGGCTCGAAAGAATCAGCCATGGTACTGTTAGATGAAATAGAGCGGTTATTTGTCAAGTGAACTCCGACACGATTGAGATTTCCGGGAACGGTTTTCGTTACTCTGCGCTGGTGGGCCATGGGTTGATGGCGAAGGCTGGTGAGTTCGCTCACAAAGTGGTGAGCGGAAATCGTTGCGCCATTATTGCCGATGAAACCTCGGCGCGATTGTTCAGCGATCGCGTGTGCAAAAGTTTTGCTTCTGAAAATTTTTCTCCGCGACTGACTCGGATTCCAGCGGGTGAAAAATCAAAGTCGTTTGCGCAAGTCGAGAAAATTTGTGGTGAGATGATCGCAGCGGGGCTCGATCGGAGTTCGTTCGTGGTCGGGCTGGGCGGCGGCGTCATCGGCGATATTTCCGGGTTTGTTGCCGCCATTTTTCAACGCGGCATTCCACATATTCAAATCCCGACGACACTGCTCGCAATGGTCGATAGCTCGATCGGCGGCAAGACCGGAGTAAACCTTGACGCTGGGAAAAACTTGACCGGCGTGTTTCATCATCCCGCATTGATTATCGCGGACATCGAAGCATTAGAATCGTTGCCGCCACAAGAATTGCGGCAGGGTTACGCGGAAATCATCAAGCACGCCATCATTCGCGACGCGGAGATGTTTCAAACACTGTCATCCCGAGCGCAACCGCCAGTCCGGCTCGGACCGAGGGATGACGGACTCGTTGCGCTTATTCGACGCAACGTCGCGATCAAAGCCCGGATCGTGGCGGCCGATGCTCGCGAGATTTCCGGGGAACGCGCGCTCCTGAATTTTGGCCACACCATCGGACACGCGATCGAGCGCGCCACCGACTTCAAAATTCCACATGGCGATTGCATCAGCATCGGGATGGTGGCGGCCTGCGCGATTTCGATGAAACGTGCCGGGCTTGCGTCGCGGGAACGGGATGATGTTGTTTCGCTGTTGAAAAAGTTTGAGTTGCCGTCGCAACTGCCGACTGGAGTGGATCGAGAAAAAATCGCCGCAACGGTCGTGCACGATAAAAAATTTCTTGGCGGAAAAATTCGATTTGTCGTCACGCCGAGAATTGGCACAGCGCACGTCTCAAACGACGTGACGATGGAAGATATTCGCGAAGCGATCGCAGCGTTGTAGCTGCCGCTGTCCTCAGCGGCAGATCCTCTGCTCGATTCTGCCGCCAGTGACGGCGGCAGCTACAACTCTGGGGAGCGCAGGCTGCTAGCCTGCTGGTTTCGGCTGCTAGCCGAAACATTCTTAGAAGAAGTTTCGTCGGCAAGCTGCCGACGAATGCAGGCTAGCAGCCTGCGCTTCCCGGAACTAGCGATCGCGCGCGTTATTTTACGGCATTCGCACCGTCCGGCAATACTCCGCCAATCCATCCGCTACCGCCTTTGCATACTCGCGGAAGATGCTCGGCCGTTGCACCCCATTGATCTCGCGCGTGCCCTCGTAATCGCCGACCTCAATCCGCGCGAATCCTTCCGTGCTGTTCATTACATACGGTTCGAAATAAATGACCGGGCAACGAAAAACGCGCGTGGCCAGCAAATTGCGCGCGTACACATAACCGCTCGTTCCTACTTTCGCCACCGTATCGGTAGTATATTGGTAAGGCGGCAACCCGGTTTCCTGCGCAAACGTCGCAGCCATCGCATCGGCCAGCGGCAGTTCTTCTTCGTAAGTGCGACTAAGCAAACGCCGGATCATCTCGTAACGCTCGTCATCGTGCGCGATCTCGTCCGGCAGATAGGAACCGTTCACCAGCACGTGAAAATGATTGCGATCGATCAGCGTGGGATTTTTCGGATCGCCCCACCCCTCGGCATTGAAATGCAGACAAAGCACGAGGTCCGGTTGCAACTTCATGTTCACTCTCTTCGCGCGATAACGAATTTCGCTTTGCCGATAAAAGAGCAGCTCGCTTTGCCAGCGAATCGATTTGTCCTTGTCCACATCGTCCGCGTCATAATTTTGCCGTGGCTCGTTCAGCCCGGTTTTAGCGAGGACCTCCCTCGCGATTTCCCGAAAATCATCCGGACGCAGGGGTGTGGTAGGACGATCGTGTCGCCGGGCGAAAGAGATTTCGGCGCCGAGGGCGCGCAATTTCGGCGCCAGAATCCTCGCCACCCGCCAGGTTAGTTCGCCTTCTTCCACCGGCGGCTGATCATCCACTTGAAACCACCGCTCCTCCATTTTGGCCCAACGTCCGCCGAGATGACCGGGATCGAGCGCGACATTCAACCCGCGTAGCGGCCGCTTCTCGGAAACACGACCCAGTTTATCAATACGCCGCCAATAATGGCTGGGGAGTTTGCGCGGCGTTTCTTTGGCGAAACGCAGAGTGAAAAATCTCTGCGTCGCTGCGTCCTCCAGGATCCGCGCCGAATCATCGCCGATTTGAATCAGATCATCATAGCCGCGGGTTGCATAAACATTTTGTAGTAAGCGCGTGAAATCATCGCGTGTGATCGTCTCCTGATAGCGCTCGAGGGTTGGCCAGCGCGGTTTATCGGCCAGCGGACTGATTTCCGCCACTCCCAGCCGGCCCAGGTTGAAAAGCGCGAAAAGAAGGAGAACGCAACGGAGCATCTGGACTTCGCGTTCAATAATCACGATGATCGGCGAATGCTAACGATTCTTTTCCTGGGCGATATCGTTGGCGAACCCGGCCGGAGCGCGGTGATCGCACGGCTCCCGGAATTAAAGGAAAAATACGCGCTCGATTTCATCATCGTAAATGGCGAGAACGCGGCGGGCGGCCGCGGCATTACCGGAAAGATCACGATCGATCTTTTGCGCGCTGGTGTTTCGGTCATAACCACGGGCGATCATATTTGGGACCAGAAGGAGATTTTCGGCTTCATTGAAACCGAGCCCCGGTTGCTGCGCCCGATTAATTATCCGGAAGGCGCGCCGGGGCACGGCTCGATCGTGTTGGAAACTGCGAAAGGAAAAGTGGGCGTAATCAATGTGCAATGCCGTACCTTCATGCTCCCGATTTTGGAGAATCCATTTCACGCGATGGAAGCGGCGATTGCGAAAATGCGAAGAGAGACTTCGGTCATCGTGGTTGACGTTCACGGCGAAACGACGAGTGAAAAAATTGCGCTCGCCCGTTTTCTCGATGGCAACGTTTCCGCCGTCCTCGGCACCCATACCCACGTCCAGACCGCGGACGAACAAATTTTGCCGGGCGGCACTGCCTTTCTTTGCGATGCTGGAATGTGCGGACCGGTGAATTCCATTATAGGTCGGGCCGTCGAACCAATCGTGCAGCGTTTTATGTCGAACTTGCCCGCGCAATTCCCGGTGGCCACGGGCAAGGTGCGCTTACGAGGGGCGTTGGTTGAGATCGACGAGGGGACCGGGCGCGCGCTTCGCATCAGCCGGGTGGATGAGGCAGCGGCGACTACTTCAGGGGAAACGCAGTCCGCCGCGATGGTGGAAAACGAATATAAGAATGAGCAAGAGAACGATTGACAGGCTGCGCGGCTTCGTCGCATTTGTCAGCCCACAATTTTTTCTACGGAGAGCAACATGCGTTACATGAAATTGTCAGGTTTGGGAATAATGGTATTCGCCATCGGGGCGATGGTGATGTTTGGGCAAGGCAACCAGGAAGCGGCCAATCTCACCCGCGAGGGAATCGAAGCTTCCAAGGCGAAAGAGTGGGACAAAGCGATTGCGGCTTTCAAAAAAGCCGCACAGTTGGATGAGCACTACGCTCCAAATCTGGCTTCGGCTTTGCAACAGCGCGCCGGCGTTTACGTGAGTCAGCAGAAATTTCAGGAAGCGATTGCTGATTACACCGAGGCACTAAAGGTAAAATCAAAAGATCCCGACGTTTTCGAGCGGCGCGCCTATGCGGAGATGCAGTTGAAGGATTACGACAAGGCACTGCACGATTACAACGAAGCAATCAAGCTAAGCCCGGACGAAGCGAAGTACTATCAGGTGCGCGCCTTTATTTACCAAACGAAGGGCGACTTCAAGGCGGCCATGGCCGACGTGGACAAAATCCTCAAGCTCGATCCCAGTAATCAGGACGCGCAGCAGCGAAAAAGATTTCTCGAAGCTAAGTTGCACGGAACACCGACGCCAGAGCCAATGCCATCCGGTCCTATTCCTAATCCGAACGTGCGCCCGCCAGCCACAGCGACTGCAACACCGGCCACCAAGCCGTAATCTCGGCGGTCATCCGCCTGCGTCCACTACGGCGAGACAGGTAGACCGCCGCTACAGCGCCTTTGCCACTGCTGATGGCACCTGTGTCTTCGACAACCGCGGCATCCTTGGGAATGCGGTGGGAAGCGTAGCGCCACACCGCTTTTCTTTGCTCAACTTCCCGGCTATTACGGGTTTTCGCAAAATCAGGTTCGCGCGAACCACTTAACTGCGTCACGCCGCACTCAGCGCGTCGCGTTGGACTAGCGCCACACGCCCACCCCATAATAACTGGGAGAGGCGATTTGTTCGTCACCCGCGAAACACTTTCATATGTTTCGTCGGCAAGCATGCGTACGAGTGCAGGCTGGGTCGCCGCGGCGACCGCTCCCTAGATGTAGCTGCCGCCGTCACCGGCGGCAGATCTCAAAATCCTGCCGCTGAGGACAGCGGCAGCTACAACGCCGGGCAATTAAGGAAAAACGCAAACCTTATCGGCTCGACGGTTCTGGCCTAACGATGAAATCCTGGCGAAATTCCATTGTAGGGCGGCCATCTTGGCCGCCAATGAAAAGAACGGCGGCGAAAATCGCCGCCCTACAATGCCCGGCGACCGCTGTTCCCGAATTTACCCTTCTTGATTCTCTATCGGCGCATCTTTGCCGTTGGGCGAAACTGTTTCGACTATCGGCGCGAACCGCCGTTTGCGTCGGTTCGATGGCAACGGCGAAAGCGTCATCGTAATATTTCGGCCGGCCAGCTTCGGCTCCATTTCCACTTGCGACATCCCGGCCAGGTCATTCTTCACCTTGGCCATCAACTGCATCCCAAATTCCTGGTGCGCCATTTCGCGCCCCCGAAACTGCAATTGCACCCGCACCTTGTTCCCGCGATCGAGAAACTCTTCGCCGTGGCGGATCTTGGTCAGGTAATCGTGTTCGTCGATATTTACCCGAAATTTGATTTCTTTCAGCTTTGCTGCCGGCGATGATTTGCGGTCCTTTTCCTGTTTGGCGATATCATAACGATACTTCCCAAAATCGACGATCTTGCACACCGGCGGATTTGCCGTAGGCGCGATCTCGACCAGGTCCAGCTCCAGACTCTGAGCTTTGCGCAAGGCGTCGGACAACTTCATGACGCCGAGTTGTTCTCCAGACGTTCCCATGATCACCCGCACTTCGCGGGCGCGAATCCGACCATTTACACGAATTTGTAGTTGCAGATTTAGGCTCCTTCCAGCGAAACGAGAGTGCCGCGCATCGCTGTTATTTCATTTTCGCAAATCCGCCGTCGATTGGATGCGACCGCGGAGCACTCGGCAA
>WNGI01010104.1_pt1 | contig 19932 bp, 16 predicted proteins | sample 5400621 | NCBI WGS metagenome assembly WNGI01 (sample SAMN13153374, study PRJNA577476) | soil metagenome | isolation source: 20 cm soil or saprolite under Garry oak tree replicate 1 | place: USA:California | collected 2016-06-15
TTTGGTCACGAAAGTGCTGTTGTTGGCGGTTCCTCTCCACCAGCTCCGGCTTCGCTTTCCGGCGCTCCCTCTGGTAGTCGGGGTGTTCCTCCCACCATTTCTTCCGGCTATCGCGCACCACTTGGCCATACTCAGGATCGGTCACGAGCTTCCGGCGGCGGGAATCGGCGCGGCGTCGGCTCTGGCACTCCGACTGACCGCAAACCCGTTGTTGGGGACGGCGCGGAGAAGGCAGAAAGGAACTTTCGCAGTAAAGACAACGACGGGCCTCGCTCACATGGACTCCTCAGGATTCGAAATGAAATCCTCGAGGAGAATGGAAACCCTGTGGACGTGAGCAAGAGAAATCAGAAATGGCTACGCGATCACAGGAGGAACCCGCGAGTCCTGGTGTGCCTAGAAAAACGGAGGAGGATCAGTCTAGGCGGGCGAGGTATGGTAACTTCTCGAAAGCGCCGAAGCAAGAAACCGCAACATAGAACCGATTCAATTCAGGAACGAAGATTGACGTCATTCCACCCGCTGCGCTGGGAACTTTCGCCATCAATTCGTAGTTGTCCGGATCCTTTTGTCCATACACCATTATGAAGCCTTCGAGTGTGGACACGCAAATCCGCCTGCGAGCCGCGTCGAAGAACGTATCATCGGCACCCCCGCTACTCGGCAGGCTGGCGATTTGCTTTCCGTCCACCGTGTCGAGAACGGTGAATTGAGGATTGGTGAGGGTTACGAGAAAAAGACGGTGATGGGGCTCGTCTAGTGTTCTGTCCTCCGGAGATGGGCAGGTGGCGACCAAGGCGCGTTTCTCGCGGTCCACGACAGCAACCTGACTGTGCGCGCGGTCATTTACGAAGATTCTTGGGCCCGACTTTTCCAGCGCTATTGCTTCAACCTGCGGGGAATTGATGCGAATGTCCCCCAAATGCTGCGAAATGTCAACCAATGAGAGGTCCTTCTTACACCCACCAATCGGATAACACCACTGAAGATTTGCTGAAGAAATCTTCAGGATCGGGGTGGAGCGAGAACAAAGCCAGCGAGGAGAGGCTCCAGTGTCTTCCTACACCACTGTATCCCGGCTACCGTTCCTCGGGCGGCTGCTACGGCGCGGTCGTATCCTTTGAGGTTCGGGAATAAGTGCGGAAAACCGTATACGCGGAAAACGGTGGAGCTCGGCCGCCACTTGCTCCGCATTCGCCAGCTGTGGCACCCAACGCGGATGGACGAAACTCGTGGCCTGAATTTCTCTGATTCCCGCGTTGACCAATTTTTCGATCAACGTGATTTTTTCCTTCGCGGAGACCGGTTTCGCCGCGTTTTGGAGACCGTCGCGAGGTGTGACATCCACTATGTGAACGCGATCACTCAAGCGAGACCTTGCTTCCCTCTCGAATGCGCCGCCGTTCGAGCGGAAACGTGGCAGCGGTTTACTTCATCAAGATCTAGGTACGTGTCCGAACCTTTGAGCTACACCAATCCTGCGTTCTCATAGGTTTCCATGGCGGCATTCTGAGGTTTGGCGAGCAGCGCTGCTATGAGGCCGCACGCGGCCGCAAAGGACAGCCACAACCCGGGAACAGCGCGGTTCCCCGTGAAGTGAATCAGGTAGGTGCTGATCGCAGGCGTAAATCCACCGAAGACAGCTGTGGCGAGGCTATACGCAAGCGCGAATCCTGTGGTTCGTACGTCGACCGGCATGATCTCTGTGAGAAAGACAACCATGGCGCCGTTGTAGCTCCCGTAGATGAAAGATAACCAGAGCTCGACCGTTAGCAATCTCGAAAAGGAGGGATCCCTAACCAGCCATAACATTGTGGGATAGGCGGTGAGCAGCATCAGTATCGTGCACGTGAAGAGTAACGGCCGGCGTCCGATCCTGTCGGACAACGCGCCCATTACCGGGAGCCAGAAAAGATTGGATGCTCCCACGCACAAGGTGACGATCAGACTGTCAATGCTTGCAAGGTGAAGAACGGAGTTCCCGAAAGTAGGTGTGTATGCTGTGATCATGTAGAAGGAAACCGTGGTCATGGTTACCATCAGGGTTCCGATGACCACGACTCCCCAATTGGCAGTGAGCGAGCGGAGAATTTCCGACGTGCTTGGCCTATGCTTGCGGGCGATGAACTCATCCGTTTCCTGGAGGGACCGCCTGAGCCTGAAGAGAAACGGAACGATTACGCAACCGAGGAGCAGGGGGACACGCCATCCCCACAGCGTCATCTTGTCCGGCGGAAGCACGGAGCTCAGCACCACTCCAATCAGTGCGGCGAACATGACCGCCACTTGCTGGCTCCCCGACTGCCAACTGACATAGAAGCCTTTGCGGCCTGGAGTAGCAATCTCCGACAAGTAGACGGAGACACCACCGAGTTCCATACCTGCGGAAAAGCCTTGAAGCAGGCGGCCGACCAGCACAAGCAGCGGGGCCAGCAGGCCCATCGTCGCGTACCCGGGCATGCACGCTATGGAAAAGATCCCGACCGACATCAGGCCTAGCGTCAGCAGCAGTCCCGCGCGACGTCCGTGGCGATCAGTGTAGGCCCCCAGCACAATCGCACCGAGGGGCCGCATCAGAAAGCCCGCTCCAAACGTCATCAGCGACAACATCAACGATAGGTAGGCATTCCCGCTTGGGAAGAACGCCCTGCCGATCGCCGAGGCGTAATACCCAAACACCATGAAGTCGTACATCTCCAGAAAGTTTCCGCTGGAGACGCGAATCACGGACCAGAGCTTCGATTTCCGATCAGAAGGCGGGATCATGGGATCTCATTGTTGCCAGAAATCGACCTTTGCTCCCGCCAACTTCGAGTAGCCGGCGACAGTACACACGGATTGACCTTCCAGATCGATGAGGATGAAGACGCATGACAAAACTTGATCGCGAGGGGAGCCATCAGGCTCCGCCGTCGCCTTAGTCGGGCTCAAACAGCTTTGCGATGGTTGGAGTTTTCTGCCTCATCTCGTCGCGGACCTGTTCGGCCCTTTTCTGGAACTCCGCTTCTTTTCCCTTTTCGTACATGAAGACAATCCCGACCGCGCCAATGGTCTTGCCGGATTGATCCTGCAGCACAAGTTCGACTTCGAAGTGATCGCCCTTCTTGTTGACTTCGAGGTTGGGTTTGCCTGTTTCGATCACGCGCATGTCGTCCTCGTCAGCCTTCTTGCCGATCCGTCCGATGTTTGAGGCAATGATGACATTTTCCGTCTTGCCCGGCGGCGTGACGTGCATAGCCATGATCACCACATCCTTGTGCTTGGCGAGCGTCTCATCCAGAAGCTTCTGCGCATAGATCATCTTGCCTTCCTGCGCCGAGACGAAAAGCGTGCTCCCAAAAACCAGCAGCAGCGTCAATGCCCAATTCATTTTCTTCAAGACTCCCATTTCACTCTCCTTTAATTGAATGCAGCTAGTGTTGGAATTCCATTGCACCGCCTACCAAATAAACTTCAAGGCGAACTGCATCTGACGTGAAGTTGTGATCGTGGGACTAGTCAGCAGTCCGGCGTTGTTCAAAGCTCCCGATGTCGCAAAGACCTGGCGCGCGCCAGGCGCGGGTGGATTTAAATTTGCGTGATTGAAGATGTTGAAGACCTCCCAGCGAAACTGCACATTGAACGTTTCCGTGAACAAGGAAAAATCAAAATCCTGGAGACCTGGACCGCTCACGGTGTTGCGGCCGGAGTTGCCGAAGAGATTGGCACAATAGACCTGGCCCGCGGGTGCAGCCGCTGTAGCCCCTGCGAATGGTTTGCACGACGATGCCATGGACGCCGGCGCTGTGGGAAGGGTGAAGCAATTCAAGTTCAGATAATGCAGCCCGTTACTCTTGAAGTTTGAATTGACCGGATCGCATCCAGAAACACGATTCGGGAACGCGTAGAGGTCCGCACCCTTCAGGCCAAGTGGATCGCCGCCGATCGTGGGAGTGAAGGGTAGTCCGCTGGTAATGGTGTAAATACCACCGATCTGCCAACCCGATGCGAACCACTTCGAGACCTCGCTCCAGTTCGCAGGACTTGGAACCAACCAAATAGCATTGATAGCGCCAACGTGCCGCACATCGAAGTCCGAAAGACCTCTGCGTACTTGGGGGTTGAACAGCGGGGGGCTGGAAACGGAATTCCCGAACGTGTCACCCGCGATTCCTGACGATCCCGTATCGATGCTCTTCGAGAAAGTGTAGGAGCCCTGGAATTGAACCCCATGACTGAGACGCTTGATCGCCGAAAGATTCAGGCCGTGATAGGTCGATGAAGTAGACCATTGGACCGTGCTGACTTGGCCGCCGAGGTTGGGGAAGAGGCGCGTCCCGGTGACGCCCGGACCCGGCCAAAGGTACCCTGCAGAAGTAAGGCTGGGCTGGATATCGTTGATTTCGTCTGCATGGAAAGGCAGGTGGACGCCGTGCGAACCGACGTAGCCTGCCGTGACCGTGAGATTGCGAATTACCTCGCGTTGAACGTTCAAAGTCCACTGCTCGACGTAGCTGCGGTGCGGGTTCTGTTCGACGTACGCGTTGCGCAGGTTGGTAGGGTTGCTTGCTTTTGCGAAGCCCCCAGAAGGGAAGTCGCCAGCAACGACGGGGGTGCTCGCACCTTCCGTAAACGGGGCAGAAAGCAAGGTCAGGAGTTGGAACTGGTAGGGCAACGGCAGCACATCGTAAATGCCGAACGCGCCACGAACAGACGTTTTCCCGCGCCCGAAAGGATCCCAAGCAAATCCCACGCGAGGCGCGAGGTTTCTCAATGTAGGATTCGAATAGTACGGCGAGCCGAGATGCGGCGTCGTATCTGTAAAATTGACAAGAGTAGAGAGTTGGTTGGCTGTTTCCGTCGGCACGGTGGCCATCTCGTAGCGAAGCCCAAGATTTAGAGTCAGCCGGGGCCTGATCTTGTAATCATCCTGGATGTACACGCCAAACACACTCTGTCGAAGATCACGTGGCGTGCGGGATGTACCGAGCAACGTTTGAAACGTAGTGGGTATGTTCTGCAAGAAGTTCGACAGTGACCCAAATGTGTAAAAGCCGTTGGGACTGGCCCCCTGAGTGAATTGATTAGATTGCATGCGTTCGGCATAAAAACCAAATTTCAAAGAGTGCTTGTTCCGCGTCCAGAAGAGATCGTCATAAGCCTGAAAAGAGTTGTAGTGAAAGCGGTACGCGGAGATCGCACCCAAGCCCCCGGAGAATTGCGTAACGCCTGAACCCACGGTGATGATTCCGACTGGCAGGCCCGGATTGAATCCGAGAGTCGTGTCTGCGGCGGCAGGGTTAATCGCAGACAGGGTAGTGAAGGCAATCACCACGTCGCGATTAAACCCGAAGCGTGCCGTGCTTACGAGTGCCGGCGCGAAGATATGGGATTCCTCCAACGCAAGGGTCTGGCGGCTCGAATGGTTCCCAATCAGTTTGAAATTGTAGGCGTCCGGATTTTGTTGCTGCCCCCTATCAAAGACGTAGGTTCCAAAAAGATTGTCCGACGCTGATATCCTGTGATCGATCCGCCCGGTGGCAAAATCTTCATTGGTGACTTGTTTCGCGACGAAACTGAAAGTACCGGTATCTCCTGTCGTCGGGGAACTCGGGAGGGGAAATAGGTTAAGGTATGGCACGACCTTTGGATCCACGGTGACGTTACCGCTGATGAGGATGCCATTGTGGGCGTTCTGCGAAGGGACCGTGATGGTATTGGTCTGACTGAGACTCTGGCGCAAGCCCTCGTAATCGCCGAAGAAGAAAGTGCGATCCTTGATGATTGGTCCTCCGGCGGTTGCGCCGAACTGATTTCTCTTGAAGGGTGGGACGATCAGGTTTCCGGACGCGTCTTTCGCCCTGTCAAAGAAATTGCGAGTGTCGAGCTTGCTATTCCGAATGAATTCGTAGGCCGATCCATGATGGGCGTTCGTACCGGAGCGGGACGCCGCATTGATTACGCCTCCAGAAGTTTTTCCATAGTTGGCAGGCGCGTTGCTCGTCACGACCGAAAACTCCTGCACGGCATCCACCCCCAGTACTCCACCTGTAACACTTCCCGGCGCCCCTGAGCTATAGTCATTGATACTGACTCCGTCGAGCTGATAGTTGTTTCCCTGAGGGCGGTTCCCGCCTATCGTCACGTCCGTGCCCAGCCCACGGTTGGGCCGGTCGTTACTCACGCCCAAGGCTTTTTGCGTCCGCACCTGCGCCACGCCGGGCTCCAGGAGGGTCAACGAGGTCCAATCGCGTCCGTTGAGCGGCAATTCGTTAACGGTGTGAGAATCCACCACGCCACGCACTTCAGAAGAAGCCAATTGAACGTCGGAGATTTCCGAGCTGACTACGCTGACTTTGTCGGAGACCTGTCCGAGCTTCATGTCGACGTTGACTTCGCGCCGTTCGCCCGCTAACAAACCGACACCTTGCACTGCGGCGGTCGCAAATCCCGTCGCAGTCACGGTGATTTCGTAGGCGCCTGGAATCAAATTGGGCGCAGCGTAGACGCCGTCGGCATTCGTTGTCGAATTGCGCTCGACACCCGTGGCGACATTCTTGACGGTCACGTTGGCGTTTGCCACGGCGGCCCCGCTCGGGTCCGTCACAGTGCCAACGATGGTTCCGCCCGCCTCCTGAGCCGCAACGGGGCTGATTGAGCCAAAGAACAAAAGCAGCATCACGAAAGAGGTCCGGAGTCCCGGCCCCCACCCTTCTCTTGCCCCGTGATTGATCATTACGACCTCCCTTGACATTCGAACGTCAACACTCTCGACAGATGGTCCGCGAACAGAGGAACTTTCGTGCTGCTACACGCGCCTCAGCCGCCCACCCTACGACACCACTCGATAAATCAAAACTTTTCCGGCGGCCTTAGTGTCACCAGGTGAAACAGCCACGTAAAAACGAGCGAGACTCGGCACGAGCAGGCACGTCTTCCCGCCCGGCTCGCTGGGAACTTTCGCTAGCAACTCATACTGGTCCGCGGACTTCTGCTGGAGCACTGACGTAAATCCTTCGCTGCCCGGGACGTAGATGCCTCCCTTTTCGGCATCAAACGCGATGTCATCGGAGCACTCAACCGCTAGCGAAAGAAACCTGTGCCCCTCCGCTCATAAAGAGCCTCGGACCGTGCTAACCGAGCTTCTGGGTGGACACGTCTGTTCCGAGCGGCTTTCGCATGGGCAACCCCTTAGCTTGTACTCTGCGTCAAAACGCCAAAGCATCACAATGCTCTATGCATCACATCGAAAACAAGTGTCGATAACGCGGATAGCCATTCATGACAAACGGGTTAGAGCGCGGAGTAACACGCTGTCTACTTTGACCGTGGAGTGACAGGGCGCTATACTTCGCCTGCTACGGACGTTGGGAACCATGAAACAATCCGCGATTTCGTCAAAACTCGTCCGGTTTTGCATATATGAGGTTGATCTGCGCCCCTTATTGGACGCGATATGTCAATTGGGCGAGACACTCTTCCGCCAGCCGGCGTCGGGCAAGCCGAGCGCAAGGAGATTTGCGAACAGGCGGACACCACCCGGCACTGCGAATGAAATCTGCCGATAGAGCGCATAACCGTTGTAGACGTAAAGTCCTTTTCCGTACCGAGCCACTAACAACCCCCCTGCCTGAGGTTTTTGGCCCTGATCATGAGTGGAGAGGACAGCAACGTATCGTTCGTCCCAAGAGGGGGCAAATCGCAGTCCCCGCTTTTCTAGCCAACCGTCGAAATCTTTCGGCCCGATCTTGTTGGGATAGTTTAGGATTGGGTGATTCGGCTCGAGTACTTTGATTGGCGAATCCTCCTCAGTGACGTCCTGCGCAGCGCCAGCCTCTGAGTAAGGATAAGGACCATAATTGCTGCTGCCGAATTCCTCAGTGTTGTACTGGACGACGAGGACTCCGCCGTTCTTCACATAATCCAGTAGTCGCCAGTTGTATGTCCTCAAATCTTCACGGGCCAGATACGCGCGCACACCAAGGACGATGGTGGTGTATCGCGAAAGATTCCCCAGCGCCAGGGCATCACGATCTAGGAGGTCAACGTCGAACCCCAGGAGGCGCAACGCCGCAGGAACCTCATCGCCGGTGCCCATGACGTAACCCACACGCACGCATGGAATCTGAACATCGACCGGACGTAAAGTCAGTCTTGCCGGCTCTTCCATATAGACGGTTTGAAGGCCTGGCTCGGTCACTGGCACAAAGCTGTTGCGATAAGTCCGGCCACTGGATTCAGCCACGGCCTGAATGTGGTATTCCACATCCTCCAAGTTGGAGGGAGGTACGATGTGAAAGAGCAGGTCAGCCTCTTCGTTCTGCTTCTGAAATGAATACGACGCTGTTGGCGGATCTGAAGTCCAGCCTTCTGGCAGCTCTAGCCGAAGCGTGCCTTCGGTCGACCCATCACGAAAGTTGTGGACCGAGCAGATCACGTCACATCGACGGCGACCAAGAGGAAGCGCAAGGACCTCCGGTTGAAAGCGCACGGACACACGCGGCGCGATAGCGACCCCATGTCGAAACTGTACTCCGGCAGTGTTTATCGAGCTCGTTTGAACATCGGCATCGATGGATCCCTCTGCACCGTCGACCAAATACGTCAGCTTCGCCTGCAGGGGAGAGGGAGTGATTGGCGCGCCGAGAAGTTCGGGACGAGTGATGCGATAATATCCATCGCCGATCGAATCACGGATCCAGAAAGCACTGGTAAAGCTGGCGTCCGTCGGAATGGTAACCTCGAATCGATTTGGCGCTAACGTCTTGATATTCCAACCATCAGGTGCGAGCAGTTTGATTTCTCTTACCTCAACGTTTTTGTTTGGGGATGCACGGAAGTTCACAAGCACCCGGAAGGTGTCGCCTGGGCTAAAGGTGAATGGAGTGCGAACCGCCTTGTATTCCCCGGACGCGCGACTCGGCCGGTCCGCCTCCACCAAGGCTTCGAACTGAACCCCCAAGGCCTGCGCCAAGGCGGTTTGTAGCTGCTTCTCCTTGATGGAAAGGTCCAGACTTTTCTTCCCGGAAGAGGAGAGTTGGCGCACCGCTTGTAGTGCGCGACCGAGAGGAGCGACGCAAGCTTCGGGATGTTGGGCATGGAAAGCCGCAACTGCTTCCGCCACGTGTTTTTCGAGTTCCGGGTATTTCTTGAGCGAGACTTCTATGCGCTCGAAGAAATCCGATTCTTTGTCAGCCATCCCTACGCTGGAGCGGTCCAGTTTGTAATAACTGACCGACGGCCAGCCCACTGGAACAATTGGTCCAACAGCGGCTTGCGAGACCTGCTGCCCTAAGCCTTCGTGAGCGATCTGTCCATAAGTGCGTCCAAGCAGCGGGTCGTATACCGCGGAGTCCACCTTGACCGTCCAATTGTCGCTTTCAGTCCGATTGTCGCTGTATAACTTTAGCGGTTGCCACGGATCGAGCCCATCGGCAATCTGCTCAGGGAACCTCGAGGGGTCACCCGCGGCTTCAAAAGCTCGCTGAGCGATGATTCCATCAGCCTCGTGATTGCCGAGCCGATCACCTGTGTTCCCTTGCCAGCGAGAAAGCACCACGTGCGGGCGCTCTTGGCGAATGAATCGAACCATGTCGCGGAGTGCGTCTTCCTCGTTCCAATAACGGAGGGTCTTCGCCAGGGTCTTGGAAAGGCCGAAATCAAGAAAACGAGACACTCGAAGGCGGGCGCCGTAGTAGTCGGAGGAACGGATCAATTCAATAGTTCGCCGAATACCAAGTGGGGGACCGAAATCGTTGCTCACGGCGTCACCCGCAGCCTCGCCTCGGCTCAGGGCTAGGAAGGTGACCGTGTAACCCTCCCCGCGACTAAGCATGGTAACGGTGCCGCCATCTTCGTCGTCAGGGTGGGCAATCATGTAGACGACGCGGCCAGTGGTCTGTAGCCGCCGCAACGACTGCGCAAGTCCGACAGAACCGCGATCTTCCGCCAGAGGCTGTTGCGCGCAGAGACTCGGAACAAGGCCGGAACCGATGAAGAGAGTTACTAGAACAACCTTCACGGCCGGTAAAAGGGCACTTTCCAACTGTCTAAATGTTCGCCTTGCACTGCTTGTCATGATCAACATACTTGTTTAAGGCCAAACTGGGACTCACAGTGATGGAGTCGATGTTGAATCACGCCCCCATGCCGTCGTGATTGGATTTCCAGTTTGTGGTCCATCCCCTCCATCAGTTTCTATACGCCGCCAGTGGACAGGCGAACTCTCCTACGTCTCCTGAGGCGATCACGGCCGTGTGTCATACACCCGTATTTCCGCGTTCCTCTGCTCGTAACGCGGAAGCGCCACATAAAGCCGACCGGTCTGGGGGACCAGCAACGATGTGCCTCCATCTGGTCCGGTCGGCATTCGGGTGATCAATTCGTAATGGTCGGCGTCAACTTGCTTGTACACTTCGATGGACCCCTCGTGCTCACCCGATTTTGCAGATCCCGTTGAGTAGAGGCGCTTGTTGTCCGCGTCGTACAACAGGCGGTCGATGCCAGCGACGGTCGAAAAGCTGGTGATTTGCTTTCCCGAGTTCGCATCTAGAACAATCACCCGCGACGGATTGCGCATGCCCACGAACAGTCTCTGCCTGGCCTCATCTAGGGCCACGGTTCCGCTTCGCTCGGCGGATGGCAGCGGCCATTTGGCGAGGATCGTCTGTTTCATTCGATCGATGATGACGATCTGGCTCCCGAGCGCATTTGTGGTAAACAATCTCGAGCCGAGTTGTTCGACCACAATGGCTCCCGGACGCAGCTCTGGATCCGATTCGATGTTTCCGATTTGTTTGCCGCTAGCCGCATCCAAGATGGCAATCTGACCTGGGTCCCGTTTCACTGTCGGGGCGTCTCCGACTTGTCTGCCCCCGTGGCCAATATATAGGGACTTGGCCTCCGGGTCGTAGGCGATGACGTTGGCGCCGATAGAAAGTTTTATGGAGTCAATAATCTTCAGGGAATCCCCACTAAGGACCTTGCACGCCCCGTCGTCCCTAGTGCTCACGAAAAGCTTTTTCGCGAAAGGAACGTAGTAGGCGCCCTGAGGCTGCGGGAATCCAGGGAGGCTTTGCACGTGCCGCCCCGCGCGAAGATCAATCACTTCTAGCGTATTCGCGTCACGGCCCGTAATGAAAAGACGCTGCCCTTCCAAGTCCACGGCGGAGTGGTCGAATCGCCCGCTCACTCCAGGCAGGGGAATCGTTGTTACAAGGCGCAGAGGCGTATTCTCCTGCGCCGGCAACCCGGCTCCGCACATAATGGCCATCAACAGAATCGCAAAACCCCTTTTCATCTTCTTCGTCCTCCAATTGGATCGTATGTATGAAAACGTCTGGGCTTCTGGAGCAGGAAGTTGACGCTCTAGCCCGTCGAATCAAGCCTCCCGGCTGTCGAGATTGGATTTCCAGTTTGATTCATAATCACACAGCACGCCGAGTTCTGGTTGTTGTTCTTTAGTGGAGGGGCAAAGTTCGTGTGGTTTAAAACGTTGAAAAGTTCGATCCGGAATTGCACGTTGAATTGCTCCGAAATCCTTGGGACACGATTGTTCTTGAACAGCGACAGATCAAAGTTGGAAAGCCCCGGACCTATCAGAATGTTCCGCCCCGCATTTCCCAGCCGGTTGCTTGGGTTGGGAAACGCAAAACATTGCAGCTTGATGTAATTAAGGGCGTTCCCCGGGTTGACCAGGGATGAGCATCCCGGTCCACTGACACGATCGGGATAATCAAACACGGAACCGTTGTTCACCCCTAGAGGATCCCCGCCAACCAAAGCGCTAAACGGAAATCCAGAACTGGCTTCGTAGATTCCCCCTAACTGCCAGCCACTTGCTATCCTGTGGGGTAAACCTGAGAGATTCGGCGAGGTTGGGATCTCCCATGTGTAGTAAATGACCGCGTTGTGTCGGACATCAAAGTCCGACAGCCCGCGCCCTAACCTTAAATCAAAGAACGGCAGGCTCCCAATTGAATTCGCATACGCGTCGCCGGCGAGCGTAGAGGAGCCGTCGTCAATGCTCTTAGACCAGGTGTAAGAGCCCCCGATTTGCAGACCGTGACTCATGTTTTTCGAAAGGCGTGTCTGTAGAGCGTGATAATACGAGTTGTTATTCCAGAACAATGCACTAATCTGACCCAGATTCGGATTCAACGCGGTTCCACTGCCCACTGGCGAGGGCCAGAGGTATCCTTGCGAAGTCGAAGAGGCTGGAAGGACCATATTGACATCCTCCACGCGGAAGGGCAGATGTACACCCCGAGAGCCAACATAGCCTACCAGTGCCGTGAGGTTGCGGGCCAGTTCGCGTTGGACGTTGAAGTTCCACTGGATGATGTAGTTGCGGGGTGGATTGGGGTCTACGTGTGCATACCGGAAACGGTTGGATTGCAACAACGGAAACGCACCTGTCGGAAAGGTTCCAGTCTGTAGTCCCGACACTCTACCTTGGGCAAAGAACGGGGCCGGTAAGATAGTAAGTGTCTCAAACTGGTACGTAAGAGGTAGAACGTCGTACATTCCTATCGCTCCGCGGACCGCCGTCTTGCCGTTGCGAAACGGATCCCAGGAAAAGCCGATGCGAGGCTCGAAGTTGCGCAGTGTGGGGTTTGAAAAATAAGGGGAACCGAGCGTTGGCTTGGCGTCCGTCAGGCTGCGGAGGTTCGATAATTTGTCCTGAATCTCTGTCGGCACAGTAGCCATCTCGTAACGCAGGCCCAAATTGAGTGTCAAATTTGAACGCACGTGGAAGTCATCCTGCACGTACACACCAAATATAATCTGTCGCAAATCCCGTGGAGTGATCAGGCCTGGAATCCCCGAGGTGAACGTGCCTGGCTTATTCTGCAAGAAATTGGAGAGCGAACCGAAGCTATAGAACCCGCTCGGATTTGCCCTGCCTTCCTGGTTGGCTTGGATGCGTTCGATGGCGACGCCGAACTTCAGAAAGTGAGTGCCCTTGGTCACAAAGGCGTCGTCATAAACTTGAAAGGAATTGAAGTGAAAATCGTATTCTCCCGTGGCGCCGACGCCTCCCGGGAACTGCGTCAGTCCTGCTACCTGTATTTTGCCGACATTGTGTCCAGGCAAAAAACCCAGTGAGGGATCTTGGGCCAGCGGGTTGATGGCGCCGAGCGTCTTCGGACCATCCGAAATTATCCGGCTAAAACCAAAGCGCAAGGAATTCAACAGGGCGGGGCTAAAAGTGTGGGTCTCTTCGAGTGCCACAAGCTGCCGGCGCGACTGGGCAGCCAAATTGACGGCATTGAACTGGTCAGGAGAGACGCCCTGGCTCTTGTCGAACATATAGGTGCCTGCAAGCGTGTCTTTTTCGGACAGTTTGTGGTCCGCCCGGCCAATGAAGTAATCCTCATTCGTAATCTGTGAGGTGACAAAGCTGAAGGTTCCCAAGTCACCGGGGCTAGATAGCGGGCGATTGGGTAGGGGGTACAAAGCCAGGAAGGGTTGAACCTTTGCGTCTACTGTGACGGTCGTCGGAGTGCAGGTGGGCGGCGAGGATGGCATCGAGCAGAGATTCCCAGCGCGGGCAGCGGCCGAGGGTAACGTATCGTTTTGCGTAAAGGCCAAGCTTTGGCGCAGGCCCTCGTAGGCGCCAAAGATGAAGGCGCGGTCTCTACGGATGGGCCCTCCTGCGCTGCTGCCAAATTGATTGCGCTTGAAGGGCGGGACGCTGGGCCCATCGAAAAAGTTACGGGCATCCAAAGCGCTATTCCGGAGGAATTCGAAGCCGGAACCGTGGAACGAATTTGTGCCAGACCGGGTGACCGCATTAATGACCCCACCTGCGCTGCGGCCGTACTCGGCTGAGGGATTGGTGGTGAGTACCGAGAATTCTTGGATCGCATCCACTCCCAAATTGCCGCCTAGCACGTTACCCGGCGCTCCATTTGAAGCGTCGTTGATGCTGATGCCATCCAGACGGTAGTTATTCTGCTGTGGCCTGTTGCCTCCCACGGTCAGCTGCGATCCAATGCCGCGAATCGTCCGATCGTTGGTGCCCGTAGAAAGGCCAATCTGGGTCCGGACCGGTGCAACTCCAGGTTCCAGCGTAGCCAGCGACGCCCAGTCGCGACCATTCAGCGGCAGTTCACGCATCGTGGTTCCGTTCACAACTGCACTTATGGTGGACGACGCGGTAGACACCTGCGGTTGCTCAGCCGTAATCTCGATTCTTTCATTCACGTCCCCAACCCGCAGTTGCAGGTCGATCTCCAGTTCAGCCCCGACGGTAAGAGTGAGGCCACTCTGCACTACTTTGGCGAAGCCCGATCCTGAGGCGGTGACCTCGTAGTTGCCGGGAATCAGGTTCGGAACCCGATAACGTCCATCTTCGTTGGATGTGGCAGTTCTCCTGACATCGGTCTCAATGTTTCTAACACTCACGTTTGCGCCAGGTAGACTCGCCCCGCTGCTATCTGTGATCGTGCCCTGTATGGTCCCACCGACGACCTGGGCTGCCACCCGCTCCGGCCCGCAGCTAAAGCCAAGAAAAACCGCAAAAGCCGCTATGAGCCGCATTCTTCGGACGCTCATGGAACCCTCCATGGCCTTAAAATTAGGGCATCTGGCGATGATTGCTTTTGCGCCTGAAAATTGCATTACTCGCGCAATGACACAAACACCAAGTTCCAGCCACGGTAGTTCCATGTACTTTAAAAAGCGAATTAAATTTCATTAAGGTACCCGAGTCTTACTGAGACTACGAACACCGTTGCTACGGACGTTTGCCAGTAAGAGATTGGGTGAACTTCAGGAGCAGGAAGCTTCTTACGGAAGGTCCAGCGGAATTTCACGGCTGCTAGTTCGTTCTGGGGAATGTGGCTCGACAACCAAGATGAGATCGAGTCGATGAGCTCCTTGCCAGGCGGTTTCATCGAGCCTGCCGTCCAACCGAATGACGGAACTCGTACGGCCAGCCGCAATCGTGCAGCAGGGAGACTGGCCGAAAGCGCTCACAGCGTGCACGCCCAAGACAATGCAGGCGAGCTGCGCGGTCCAGCAACGGGTCATTTTCCTGCCGCTTCCCTCACTGTGGAACCGCAGAATCCTAGATACTGCTGCCGGATCCAACAATACTCGATACTGGAGACCGAGGTTTGCTACTTAAATAAAAATTAATGAGCATTTTACGTAGAACAGTTTTATAGAGGACGAGCTTGTTGAGACACGCCACAGCAGCGCTCACGACGGTCGGGGGCCTTGGGTAGCCTCTTGGAGCAGAATCCGATGATCCATCGACGAGGGACGCTGGTTCTCTGTATTGTTCTGCTCACTGCTGGAGCCCTCGGTCTATCTTGTCCACGATCGCCCATGACCGTAGTGGTGTACTCGAGTGAGGATCAACCCTGCGCGGAGCCGATCCTCAAGGATTTTGAGCGAGGTTCCCACATACATATAGTCGCGGTGTATGACAAAGAAGCCGCCGAACATGTCATGAAATCCTTGATCGACGAAAAGGACAATCCACAGGCAGACGTCTACTGGGCGAATGAGCCTGTTCATCCGGATCAGTTGAAAGCGCTGGGCATTACGCAGCCGTATGTTTCCCCCAATGCCTCAGCCCTCCCAGCCATGTTCAAGGACAACGACGGGCATTGGACTGCGTTTTCCGCGCGCGCGCGCGTTCTGGTGGTCAACTCAAAAGCGCAGCCGAAGCCGGATTCCATCCTCGCGTACGCGGACGAGCGGTGGAGGGGAAAGGCAGTCCTGGCTAACCCTTTGCTGAATACGACTGCGTTCAACCTTACGGCGCTATTCGATGCTTGGGGAGAAAAACGGGCTTGGGAATTCCTAAATAAGGTCAAGAGTCTTGGCGTGAAGACATCGCCGGGCAACGGCGATAGCGCCGTTCTGGTCGCCTCGGGGCAAGCCGAATTTAGCCTGGTGGACATTGATGATGGACTCGAAGCCGTACGCAGGAACAACGGCATTGAAATTCGTTACCCGGATCAAGGAACAGAAGGTCTTGGGACTTTCATGGTAGCCAATGCGGTGGCACTTATTCGGGGTGCACACCACCCTGATACGGCCCGAAAACTAATAGACTACCTGCTTACCGCCGAGACCCAGCGGAAGCTCGCGTTTTCGGCCTGTGCGCAAACACCATTGTCGCAAGGGGTGGAGGTTCCTTCAACGGTGAAGCGAATCGAACAACTTCGAGTGATGCAGGTGAACTATTCAGGAATTCGAAAACGACTGGCAGAACTCCGACCGCAACTAAGGGCCTGGGCACCTCAGTAATCGGACCGGCCCCGGAGGACTTCGAGCTTCGATCGGCCGTGCCACTGTTCCGGAGAGTGCTATGTCATCTCGTAATATGAATCGATTTGTTCTCTGTGGTGTCTCCTGCCTGATCCTAGCCGTCCTTGCTTCGGCTGCCAGCGGCTATCACATCCTGAAGAAGATCCCCATCCTCACGGGTGAGGGCACCTGGGATTTTGGCACGATCGACGGACCTGGACGCAGGCTTTTCCTTGCCCACGAAACCCAGGTGGAAGTGTTGAATGTTGATACGGGCGAGCTCATATCCACAATACCTGATACCAAGGGGGCCCACGGGATTGCTCTGGCGCCAGAGTTAAATCATGGCTTCATCAGCAACGGGACCAGCGCGACAGTGACGATGTTCGATATGCATGCGCTCAAGCGACTGGCCGATATTCCCGCGGGTGATTTGCCTGATTCGATCGTGTATGACCCTTCATCCAAACAAGTCTTTTCCTTCAATACCGTGAGTCGTAATGCGACCGTTATTCGAGCCGTCGACGGCAGCGTGGCAGGAACAATAGCTCTTGACGGCAAACCGGAATTCGCCGTGCCGGATGGACAAGGCCACGTATTCAATAACCTGGTCGACAAAGCCATCGTGGCGCGCATCGACGCGCGGACACTCGCGATCGACCGTCGCTGGCCGGTGACCGACTGCGACCGGCCGACGAGCCTGGCAATGGATGAGCAGACCCACCGTTTATTCATTGGCTGCCGAAACCTCACACTTTATGTCATGGATTCGGATACTGGAAAAATTGTTACTAACCTTCCGATCGGAGACAACGTGGATACAACCGCTTTCGATCCCGCGACGGGGCTCATCTTCAGCTCTACTGAGGATGGAATCGTGACCATCATTCACGAGGACGGCCCCGATTCTTTCCGGCTAGTGGAGACGGTGAAGACCCACAAAGGATCACAGACTATGGCGTTGGATCTGAAGACGCATCGTCTGTTTGTACCGTACGGCGACGTGAACAAACTGCCGCCCGAAACGCCCGGCGGAAAACTGCGCAAGAAAGTAGCAGCGAATAGCTTCGGTATTTTGGTGCTGGGTCAATAGTTTTTCACGATGACATATGCGAGGGGGGTGTATCGTGGCCACGCGGCATGTTCTGAAGGTTGTTGCATTTGTACTTGTTTGCAATTTGGCCGTCTTCAGGGCGGATGCGGCAAGCAGCTATCACCTGATCAAGACGATCAAGGCGAGCGACAGCCAGGACACCTGGGATTTTCAGACTATAGATCAGGAAGGGCGGCGGCTCTACGTGTCACACCTGAACGATGTAATCGTCATAAACGTGGACACGGGAGAAGTAGTGGGGAAGATACCTAAGACCAGCGGAGTACACGGTGTTGCGGTGGCTCCCGAATTTGGGCGCGGGTTCATCAGTGTGGGACATACGGACAGTGTGGTCGCATTCGACCTCAAGACCCTGGCGAAAATCGGTGATATTAAGATTGGAAAAAACCCGGACGCGATTGTGTACGACCCGGCGAGTAAGCGAGTGTTTTCCTTCAATGGTGACAGCGGTGACGCGACTGTGATCGAGGCAGGTACCGGTAAAGTCTCCAGTACTATCGACATAGGTGGCAAGCCTGAAGCTGCGGCTGTCGATGGTGTGGGTAACGTTTACCTCGACATCGTAGACAAAAACCTTGTACTGCAGATCAATTCGCGCACCATGCAAGTGCAGCATCGTTGGTCGACCACGCCCTGTGACCGGCCTACCAGCCTGGACATCGACACTCGGAATTTTCGCCTCTTCATTGGCTGCCGGAACCTGATGCTGGGCGTTTATGATTCTCGCGATGGGCATTTCGTCACTAATGCAACCATTGGAGACAACGTTGATACTACCGCCTTCGATCCAGCGACTGGCTTCATTTTTAGTTCAACTGGAGACGGAATCGTGACCATAATCCACGAGGACACCCCCGACAAGTACAGCGTCGCGGAAGTGCTAAAAAGTCATGACGGTTCCAAAACGATGGCGCTCGACCTTAAGACTCATCAGATTTTCGTGCCATCAGGAGATGTAAGGTTCCTACCGCCAGAGAAGACCGGTGGAAGGCCGAAGAAAACCATCGTTCCAGGTACTTTCGCGATCCTGGTTTTCGGTCCATAGCGGACAGTTGCCCGGGTCGGCTCGAGGGTACGGTAATGGCGCAGAGGAAACGCGTGAAATCGGGTTTGTTTCTTTAGCTGACAAGCTCTTTCTATCGACAGGAAAAGCATTCGCAAAACCGCAGGACGAGTTCCAGACATGTACTTCGTCCATGTGAGGCTCGTGAAGCGAGTCGAATTCGATCGTCAAACGGCTGCCCGGGGCGATCCTGAAGAACTGCGGCGACACGCAGCAACAGTCTGGTAGATGTTGAATCCGGCACGATTCACTCGGCGCTGAACGCATAGCAGCGGAGGAATCAGGCCCACAAGGGGAAAAACAGCCATGTTAAGGGAGGGAGTCGTGATGGAAAAATCGCTTTGGAGCCGTGAGGCGCCAGAGGTCTACAGCCGCCCGGAGAAGCGACATCGCGCCTTACTCGTCGTGCTTGTGCTTCTCCTGACCTTCACCGCGAGCCCCTCAGCTCAGGACAAGGACCAAGGCGCGACCCGCTACGCGCAGTTTTCCCTCTTCTACAACTATCGAAGCCTGCCTGAAAATCGCCCTGCCCTACGGAAGTACATGGACACGGCTGGCGCTGCGCAGTTCGAGAAGTGGAAGTCGGAGGGCGTCTTCAAGGACTACATGATTCTCTTCTCATCGTATGTGCACTTAAACTCGGTGCCGTGGGACATGCTGATTCGCATTGACTTCGATCGCTATGCTGACACAGACAAGTGGAGGGAGATCGAACGAACAATGCCTGCAGGGCTGCCAACGCAGATTCTGGCTCTTGCTTCCCCCGAAAACCTCAATGTGGGCGAAACGCTGGCAGCATCCGGAATGGGGTCCCGAGACGCTGCGAAGGCGATATACGACGTCTCGTATTACAGATTCAAGGTACCGTTGGACGTCGGCAAGGACTTCATACAGGGCTACGTCATGCCACAGTTGAATGCCTTCATGCGTGAAAAAGTTTTCGCCGGCTACGGCCTGTACCTCAACCGGTATGAGTCCACTGATTGGAGCTACCTCATCTTGTCTGAGTACGCGGATGCGACGGCGTTCGACCTCCGCGTGTCGAACAAATCGAAGATTCGCTCGCTTCTGGACCCGGCCTGGAAAACTCTGCACGGCATCAAGACAGAGCACATTCGCGATGAGCCGCATGGGTTCATCGCAGTGCGGATCGTTCCGCGCTGATCCAGCAGAAGGCACCTTTCAGGAGTGGCTGGACTTCCCGAATGTCCGGGTTGTGCTTTTCCTTCGGCCCACTGAATCAAGGACTGTCTTCATGTAACAGCTCGCGTGGGCCCTGGTCTAGTCTAGTCTAGAGTGGACAACTGATGGCCGACCACGTCCTGTGACCGGCCTGCCAGCGTCTTCATCGGCGGCCGGAACCTGGCGCTGGGTCGTTGCGATTCTCGCGATGGGCACTTCGTCGCTAGAGCAAAGATTGGAGTCAACGTCGATACTGCCGCCTTCGATCCAACGACAGGCCGCATACGAGCTACTCCAGCTTCCGTAACTGGTCGCGAATTACGTCCGC
>WNGI01002216.1_pt1 | contig 19926 bp, 25 predicted proteins | sample 5400621 | NCBI WGS metagenome assembly WNGI01 (sample SAMN13153374, study PRJNA577476) | soil metagenome | isolation source: 20 cm soil or saprolite under Garry oak tree replicate 1 | place: USA:California | collected 2016-06-15
GGTTGTGGACGTTCCGACATTTTGTCCGTGAATATGGATATTTAACAGGGAAGATGACGGACGAAGCGACGGAGCCACTGTGGGATGAGGTGGGGATATTCTCGGGGGTCCCGGGGGAGGGCTGGCTTTGGACTGTTTGCGCGAACGTGGAATGTGTTGCATCTGACCTGTCTAGGTAGAGCTAATAGCGTCGGAACCGGTGATTACATGTTACAAACGCTCAGGCTCTCGCACAACACCCACACATACCGTCATTACTCGGCAACCTCCTTACGGAGCTATGCGCCCTCCAAACGCCACATATACTATATCGATTGATCATAGTCTTCCTTACAGCCCACTGGGCCATCGGACGCTTTAAAGTGGACTGATAGGCAAAGGCGTGTAGACCTAGGCTGTTATGATTTATTGTGCCATGTTTACTACTCGCCCTTTTTTGTCACCAACGCGTTACCCACCAGTGATGTTCGGGCGTGCTATTCGCTCCCAAAAGATCACTTCTCGGTCCTATTCAGCAAACGCTCGAACTCAAGTGGAAGATGCTAGACCGCCTTGGGTTTACGTCACGTCCAAGCTGTTGTCGTACACCGTCATACCCAGTATGCACTGCCAACTTGTACAGCAATCCTTCATAATCAATGAATTCATATTCAGCAATAGCAGCATATGCCGTGTTCTTTCATGATTTCGGTGACAGAGAGCACGTGTTTCAACCTGTACGTATAATGTGCACACAGCCTCCTCTTATGCTTAATTGGCACCTCGAGGTACGACGATGGGCAAGGAGGCAATTCTTTAGCCTTACCCCGGAAGAACAGCGCCTCCTGAGTTCAAATGAAAAATCGCCGGATGGACCGAGCCAATGAGAAGTCGTGGTATTGGACCATTCTGACATGGTTCCCTCCATGATATCTTCGCGTCTATCTAAGTATATCAGTCGAAGCTTGACCACATCAATAGACTATAATTAATAGATCCCCGACCCCGAGCTCTCTGGTTGCCGCCAGTTTTTCTATTGGACGATGTGCAACCTGATGCAGCGTGTTCTTGTTCCTTTGGAATTCGATTGAACGGTCTCTAAAAAATACCAGCATCCCCACCCAGGTACAATTCGTGATCTCGATTTTTGGAGTTTGTCCCCTTGAACGTCTGAATGTTGATGGCATCGTCGCCCCTTCGGCCCGGATGTTCACCACGCCGCAGCAGCGTTTATTCTTCTGTCCTATCCATGACACAGGTAGAAAACACGCATGGAATGGGGGCCTCCGCCCCCAAAGATCAGCTCGGGGACCTGAAACGCCCTTTAGAGGGAAATCTTGCTAGCTCGGGACCTGCGCTGGGTGTCGAACAGACAAACCCATGTGCCGAGCTTGCGGAGTCCGTTGCGACGTTGCGACGGGACGTCCGAGATTTTACAGCCCTAAAGAGTGACCTTCAAGGAAGAGGGCAAAATACTGCGATGTCAGGTATGTGTGACGAGTTTGGCATACCAGGATAGAATTTCACGCCCACCATTGCACACTGCATAGATTCATCAGAAGCATCAACTAATATATACTCAAATGTAGAACAAAAGGATCTCATAAAGATCTTGAAAGAATCGCACGAAGATCGTATGCGACGAATCACGACTTTCCAACAAGGTGATGTGGGTCCCCAATGAAGGGACCCGTGAACTGATAAGCGCCGTAGATATGAAAGCGTCTGCTGAACGTTCACACGCTAAGATGCTGGAAGCGCTATCGCGAGGGAACTGATGATAGTGTGCGCACTCACCTGTCGTTGAGCGTACTGCGGAATTCGGGTTAACCCATGTGGGGAAGCGCAGTCCTGGAGGTACGTTGCATGTGGTGGTTCCATAACCATGTACTTGGATATGCATATATATAACTGTGTGCCGTTACGTCTGCAAAAACGTGTCATTTTGCGTTATGCATCTATGAAGCTGACCCTGCTGATGATGATGTTCCCCGAGCCATCCTATTATTAATCGATGGAGGTGGTTGGATTTAGTGATAAGTCATCCTGTGATTTTGAGGTGCCCAGAATGCAAGCCCAGGCTGAGGTACCCCTGTGCGGTCCGCCGTGAAATTCAATCACGTGACGCGCAGAACAACGCATCCAACTTGCGCGTTCAGAAAACATGCAGTCAGCAAGGCCGCTACCCAGACCACCATTACTTACGCCCTCGCCAACTCCTCCCGTCTCCAGGGTGAATGTTTCAAACCGAAGCGATGATCCTCCTCCATCCAAAAAACAACGCTTCTTGTCGCCTTCTCCACCTCAATCTAGTCGGAAACCAATCCCCACATCTTTACCGTCCACAGCGAAAATCCCACAGAATAGCGATATTCTAAAGGAGAGGCACGCCAATATGATGAGGCTTTTCAATGCTTGGTCCTCGCTTGCAGAACGCTACGCAAAACCCATCGACGAGGACGATATAGTAGACATTGTGACAGGACAAGTGGTCCAAGACAGAGGTGTAATCAGCGGCTGGGATAAATCGAAGCAAGGTCATTTCACAAATTTCCGGACAAACAATAAAAAGACATCAAAGCCTATCGAAAAGGTCAAAGATGGCAAGGTGGAAGAGTGGCAGGAAAGGGGGAAAGAAAACGACGGAGATGATGAAATTGACTCGTTTGCTGTTGAAGACACAAGCGGCGATGCGCAGCACGAATTCGATCCATCTATCGAGGTCGCTAAAGAATTCCTGCGACCACCAATAGACGACCCTTTAGCTCCAGCGGTAACCGATGACTTGGAAGAATTTATGGAAGCGGAAAAGAGGAGGAAGGAACTTTATGGCGGTGATGTTCACTCATCCAGCGACGATTCAGAACTTCATTACACTCAGCTACGGCGATTTCGGACCTCACGGAAGAAAGGCAAAGACCGGTTAAAGGTTACTGAGGAACCTACTGGTGTCCCCACAAAATTTTCTGCATTATTATCACCAGCACCATCCAATTGCGACGAAGATCTTGAAATATACGAGGCTCAAATACGCCAGTTCCGCGCCGCCCGGTTAACTGCCGAAGCAAGTTCGAGTATTTCAGAGAGTGACGACGAGCGGTGCAGCTTACCCTGCAGTAGTTCAAGAAAGGTTGTACCATTCCTGTCGCAGCCTGCATCCCCGGAGAAACAAATTCGTTCAGGGCGACGACACCAGCTCCGTACTCGCATCTCCTGCAGCACGGAAAGACCAGGTGTCGTTGACAGCGGGGATGCACCCGTGTCTCCCTTGGAACGCAGGAGCACTTCAAGATCGCCCATCCCTCCTGCTCTTCATGAGCCGTCGCAATCTCCACGATCGAATCCCAGGAAAACGACGACTAGTGCTCAGAATAGTTCTCCGAGACATAGACGCAGTCCCACTTTCCATCCACGTTCAGCTCCTGCAACACCTTCACGGTTGCTCGACGACGTTTCATCTGATGACGAAATAGAAATTATAGGGTTTAACGCGCATCGGCCCAAGTTGAAAGGAAAAGGACTGAAGGTTGTGTTGAGCGAAGACGAAGATTTTCCAGATTCTGAAAGGCGGAGCAGTCGCCCTCCGACTATACCGCCCTCGTCGTCCCCCGTCTCATCCGGTCTGGATGGCTACCGGTCAGACAGTCCATCCTTCTTCCCTCCAACGTCTTCTTCTCCTGTTCTTCTCCCTCAAGAGGATGAATCCGACGATGAATTAGTAGGTTGGGATCTGGCACATTAAAACAATTTCTGTCTTTGTATTGGATACGACCTATTTTAGCAGGTCGGCGTTATCGACAGTCTGGGTTGCTTCCATTGCTGCAAATACAACCGTTTGCAATTTCGCTGATGGCTATCTGCCTATGCTTGCTAAATTTATGCTGTATCATTTGTGGCCATTTTGAGTACAACAGGCACATTTCTGGTCACAGAAACTACTTCTGAAGTTATTCTGCAATGACTAAGTTGGGAGCTCTTGGGTGGCAAAAAGCATTCGTTTCACGCCGTGGCAGGTGGAATATTTTAGACAGCAGAGGGTTGAAATATTAAATATTTTGGGATAGTAAGTAATTGATCCTCAACCAACTTCTCCTTTCCAACGCACTTTTTTGATTGATTTGTTATCCATCACGGCCTACTAGTCATGGAGAACGTTCCTTTCACTCCAAGCGAGATCTCGGAGCAATATCGATCCCATCTTCAAGACTGCTCAGACGAGGACTTGGCCAATTTTGTCGTACTTCGAGACAGAAATAGGCGGGATACGGATTTCGCCGTCAAGATTGCTCGTGGCTTTGAAAGAGATAGCATCCGGTATGACCTCGCCATGATGCAATTCCTCAAGCAGAGCACCATTCCGAAGAAGTACACTACTCCAACTGGGTACGGCATCGTAGAAGACGGCCGCAATAACTATCTAGTCATGGAGAACCTTCGAGGTCCTACTATATGGGAGGTCATGGACAATGGAGCTCTTGAGCTCTCAGAAGAGGACGCAAATGATATTGCTGGCGCCCTTCTAGCTCTACGCGAAAATCGGTCGTTTTGCGATACTCTTCTCAAGTCGAATGCCTTGACACTCCTGACTCATTGGTACCCTGAAGGCCAAATCTTCGGATTCGATAATAACGGAGGACGACTAGCTCATGATAGGGACGACTTCCACAGGTTCATGACCGTTCGCTTCAACGCAGCCGAGGTTGACCCAGAAATCGTTCCTGTAACGACGACAGTACTCGCTCATGGGGAACCTTCACCGCACAATCTCAAACGATGTCTCGACGGAACCATCGGTATCATGGATCTGCGAACGACCTTTCTCGCACCAGCTTGGTGGGATTACTATGCTGTCCACATTTGCGAAGAAGGCCCGAAGTACGCCGAGCCGCTGAAAATGGCTATGACTAGGCATGGAATGGGCGTCGGGGACGATGTGTTGCGAGAGCTAGATACCAAGTTCATAAAATGGTTCTGGTACTTCGGCGGAGGGTTTCCTCGGTAAGTTATCATTTCCCATGGGTACACTGTCACTGATATGGATGTCCGATTGTAGGGCAGAAAGCAAGGGGCTTATGAAGTAAACATTGATGATAGTACAATTTCTTTTCTCGAGTAGAGGGTGAGGCTCGAGATTGTATGTAAATAAACCTCATAAGGAGACAACCGAGGCTCAGATTCAGCAAAGGCTGAGGTCGATCATCGGGTGTGTAAAGTGTGTGTCGCAAGGTACCAATGGCTGCCTCAGGGAGGAAGTTGTCGCTGCGCTGCCAGAGACTCGCACTTTATATCGAGTACACAGCGGCCTGCATAGAGTCTTATATGATAGTTTTTAATTTTGGCGTAGTGATAATTACATAATATCTCTCTTTGAGAAATCGCGTCAGGGCCGCCGAGGATTATGCCAAAGCATGTCCGCGAATCTCACAATGCGAAGGCAAGGCAGTCAACCGCAGGGTCAAGAAAGAAGGGGAAGGTGAAACAGAAACGAGACGACGCCAATCAAGCACAGGCGGAATCATCACCCGATCCAAACGCTGAGATACTCGTCCCTAAGTCAAAAGAACAGAAGGATTTGGAAAGGAAGGAAAGGCTTCGTACCGAGGTATGTGGTTGGACTATTCTGTGTTATGTTTATCTCATAGCCTTGTCAATCAAGCTTATTGCTCAGTCGGACGCGAAATGGACTAGCAAGAAGAAAAAAAGACTTGAGAAGTACATCGTATGCATCCCTACGCAAACAGAGTTTGTTCTGCTTTTAAGTCTAGTGATAGGAAAAAAAACTGAAGAAGGAGGAACGAGTGGTGATTCTTGAAAAGCTAGCGTAAGTCTCCGTTTGAGTGTATCCTGCCATCTTGACGTTTCTTAGCCAGACTCAGGCTGAAATACCTTCGTCATTACAACTCTTTTCGTCTGCTACGCTTTGGACAGGTCATGCTCTAACTCATCAGGAACTATTGGATCGACAAGAGGATAAGGAGGTTAGACGCGTTCTAGCTGGCCGAGGTGGGAAACGGAAAAGAAACGACCCATCACTTGAATATGACGGGGTCAGCGAGGATGATGATCTAGCTGACGACCAGCCTGATGCAAAAGGCGCAAGCGCACCAAAGGAACCTGATGACGTTGTAGAATCGGTTCATGCATCCGCGTCCGTCACCGTGCCCTTGCCTGTCGTGGAGGTGGGAAGTGCGTTAAAACGGAACTCTGACGGAACCGTTGTACCACCTATAGCAAGGCAGAGGAGTGCAAAGAAGGTTTGTGTTAACAGAACTAGCAGTCGGCAGGTAACTCACTAAATGTCAGGTGAACTTTAAGGGCTGGAAGGACCGAAATTCGCGAGTTGCAACTCAGCCCGAGTTGGAATCAGATACGTCGTTTGACAGTTCCGATTCTGCCTATGATTCTTCTGAGGATGAAGCACGAGCAATTGGTGATGAGGATGGAGAGAGGACGGAGTCGGACGCCGAGTCCGTCGACTCTCGGGACGACAGCGATTCCCAGAGCAGTGCTATGGAGGGAGGGCCCAAACCTCCACCACCAAAGCGAAAGGCATTAGGTTTCAAAGAATGGGCCAGGAAGCAGATAGAGGTCTCGAAGGGCTACGCAACGAGTGTTCAAGAGATCCCTAAGCTACAACCGGAACCCTCTGAGCCACCCCCTGCAAAGAAGCGGAAAGTTACTGTCACAAAAGAAGAGCGGCGAGGTCCCCTTGGAGAAGATCTCAAGCTCCCGGAGACAACGTTTACAAAGACACTTCTGGGAAACTTGGGCAGCGGGAAAGATTCAAGTTCTCCACCGAAGGATAATGCAGACGCCTCTGTTTCATCACGCAACGTTAAAGCCATATCAGTCAGCCGCCCACCTGAAGTGGAGGAGGCCCGATTAATGCTTCCAATCGTCGCTGAGGAGCAACCCATCATGGAGGCCATATTACTGAACCCTGTAATAATCATATGCGGTGAAACGGGAAGCGGAAAAACAACGCAGATACCTCAATTTTTATACGAGGCAGGTTTCGGGACGCCCGGGAGTGGTCAGTTTTCTGGTATTTGCTGCTGATGGTTTGACGCTCATGCCCCCCTTAGACAACCCTGGTATGATTGGCATCACGCAGCCTCGCAGAGTAGCTGCAATGTCGATGGCGACACGAGTAGCTCACGAGTTGTCATTAACGTCATCACGAGTATCGTACCAAATCCGCTACGACGCGACGATCTCCCCGTTGACATCAATCAAGTTCATGACTGACGGTGTTTTGCTTCGCGAACTGGCTACTGATTTTCTACTTAGCAAGTACTCGGTGATTATTATCGACGAAGCGCATGAACGAAGTATGAACACTGATATTCTTATCGGTGTTTTGAGTAGGGTCATCAAGCTGCGCGAGGAAAAGTGGAAAAGTGGTCAAGATGGTGCCAAGGTTTGACCGGTCGTTGATGTTCCTGTAACGCTGGCTGACCTGATGGCTTTAGCCATTGCGCATCGTCATTATGTCTGCAACTCTCCGCGTAGCCGACTTCGCTGAAAATAAGGCTTTATTTTCAGCTCCTCCCCCAGTAATCAACGTTTCTTCACGTCAGTATCCAGTGACGATTCACTTCAATCGCCGAACGTCCTCCGATTACGTTACGGAGGCAATAAAAAAGATAACAAAGATTCATACGCGACTTCCACCTGGCGGAATATTGGTATTTCTAACTGGCCAGAACGAGATCACGGGTGTATGCCGGAGGCTGGAAGTGAAATTCGGACGGAAGTCTATTGAAGAAAGGAAGAATAGAAGGACTATGTCCTCTATTCGTGAATGGGACAGAAACGTGACAAGATCAGACGATAATGTCAACGCCTCAGCAGTACCGGCACAACTAGCTCCAGCACAAGGTTTGTTGTCGGTGGATGTTTCTGGACCTTGATAACTGAGTAATTTTTACAGTTGATATTGAGGTCGAAGATATGGAGTTGGGCACCGCTAAGCCTGATGACTTGGCTTTTGATGTCGACGATGGCGCTGGTGAAGAAGATCCAGATGCATTGGACAGCGAGGAAGAACGAGATCTTGACGAAGAATTGGGCTTACATCCAGAAGAGGAAACGGAAGGTACGTTCACCTTTTAGCGCTTGATCCACAACTAAGAATGAGTATAAACAATAGTGCCGATGCACATCATCCCTTTATATTCTCTTCTGCCCAACGAGAAACAAATGCGAGTCTTCCAGCCCCCACCTCCCGATTCTCGCCTTGTCATCGTTGCCACCAACGTGGCAGAGACATCACTTACTATACCAGGTATACGGTACGTGGTCGATTGCGGCCGTGCAAAAGAAGTAAGTGATTCCGGTGACATAATTTTGGGCACTTTAAACCAATTCCTTATAGCGGCACTACGACGTTTCTACCGGAATCCAAGCATTTAGAGTGAACTGGGTGTCTAAAGCTTCCGCAGCCCAGCGCGCTGGCCGTGCAGGCCGTGTTGGGCCAGGCCACTGTTACAGGCTTTATTCATCAGCGTTGTTTGAAAATCACTTCGTCAAGTTCTCTGAGGCGGAAATTTTGCGCATGCCAGTTGAAGGTGTTGTGCTTCAAATGAAGGCCATGCATATAGACGCAGTCATAAACTTTCCCTTTCCTACCCCACCTGATCGGGTGACCCTTCAAAAAGCGGAGAAGATACTAACTCATCTTGGCGCACTTAAGCCATCGATGACGACTGGTGCCCAAATCACCGAACTTGGACGCACAATGGCACTGTTCCCGCTGTCGCCCAGATTTTCTAGAATGTTAGTCAGTGGCCAACAACATGGTTGCATTCCGTACGTCATAACAATTGTGTCGGCTTTGTCTGTCGGCGATCCTTTCTTGCATGAAGAAGCCCTGCTGAACGAGGGTGAAGAAGATAGTTCTGACCAGGATGCGTCAGAGCCAAGCCTCATTACAACTGAAGCAGCACGGGTAAAAGAGGCACGCCGGGTACGGCGAAAGGCTTTTTTCCAGTCGCAGAGTGTAAGGCCTGGTCTTCGATCACGTTAGCCCTTTTGTTGACGAAAATGACAGCTTCATGCGTCGCTAGGGAAAGGCACAAGCGATATTTTGAAGCTATTATCAATTGTAGGTGCATACCAGTACGCCGGTGGCGGTTACAAGTTCTGCGAAGAACATTTTGTCCGACCGAAAGTGAGTAAGCTATTAGCTCCGTTTCTACTGGTAACATGACAACCGTCCCTAGGCTATGGAAGAAATCCATAAACTCCGTGCTCAAATCAGCAACATTGTCCAGCTCAATTTTCCAGGCATTGACGCTGGCTTCGTACCCAAGATAAAGCCACCCAGCGATCTTCAGGTCAAAACCAAATAATTCACCATGTTTTGTGTTTAACGTCGCTCCGCAGATCAAAGTTTTGCGACAGCTTCTGGCGGCCGCTTTCATAGATCAAGTAGCAGTGCGGAAAGATAAAGTGGACAAAACAACATCCTCCGGGACGCAATGGACTAACTGCAAAGGGGTCCCTTACAGGGCCATGGGCATTGCAGAAGATGTGTTTATCCATCCGTCTTCTGCTCTGACCGGTAATTCTCCTCCTGAATATGTAGTTTATCATGAAGTCATCCGAACGACGGGAGTCTGGCTGAAAGGTGGGCGTATAATGTTCACCTCAAAATCGGGGTGCTCAGTTAAATTTTAGGTCTCACGGTGGTGAATCCTTCTTGGCTATCTTCCCTGGGAGGATCTGCTTTATGCACCTTCTCAAAGCCAGTCAAGAACGAAAAAGGAGTCATGATGTGCATTCCTCGATTTGGCCCAGAGGCTTGGGAACTTCCTCCAATAAAGGCAGATTTACAATAACCAAAAGATGATATATCTACTATAGTCTAGCTACCTGTAATTGCGAGTGATGTACAATTGCTAGACATGTATTAACGGTGAAGAGATTTATGATAGTCCATAAATATAAAGGCTGAAACATCTAAAATTGCATAACAGTTAGCAATGAAATCATCTCTGAATATTATCGTCAGTTCCAGAGCTGCCGGGGATTAATATTTGGCTACCTTCTTCTTAGGTATGAACATGGTTTGTGGTTGCTTGGGCCTCTTAGGTGGGGGTGGTCTAGATTGGACAGTTGGCGCCCGCGCCCCAGCAGTGCGGCTAGCTTTCGCAGGTGGCGCAGCGCCAATCTCATCTTCTGCTGGTCTTTTACGGCTGCTTGGCTCTGCGTTTCGGTCAGACCCTCCTCGTTTGGGTGAGGCCTGGTTTTGATCGACGTTATCCTTGAGACCTTGGGGAGTATAAAGATCAGTGGGTACTGGGATGGGAGTAGGAGCAAGTCGGGTCATTTTCCGCGGAGAGATAGGTATCGATCGAATTGAGGGCGGCGCTGGCACCGGCGCCGAGAAGTAAGTCGTGTCAGCCTGGAACATAGATTTTCAACGTCCGCGCTAGATGTTTCCAGATGAGCAAGCTTACATTAATGAGACATAATCTAGATCTTGCATCAGTAATTATCTCTGCCCAAGTCGTATTACTCCTTTCAAGAGTGGGTGCATTTCCAAGAATAAAGAGGGATGACTTTGCACGCGTCAGGGCAACGTTCATGCGACGCATGTCTTTGTAAAACCGAATGAGAACTTGTGCTTGCCGTCGAAGTAACCAGTTACACACCTGCTAAGAATCCAACAGAATCTTGACCTAGTCCACCACGAACGCACGACAAAATGATAATATCCTTCTCTTGTCCTTGAAATCCATCGACTGTATTGAAGTCTACTTTGCCTTCGAGCTTTTCTCCCAGAAATCGCTCAAATTGGCGGCGGAGCTCTACGACCTGTGCTCTATACATACTCACGACACCCACGCGGAAGTCCAGATTAACAGAGGAAAATTCTCGGCGCAGACGAGCGTATAAGGATGCCGCAACTTGGCACTCGGCTTTATTGACTAGAGATCTACCACTCTGTTCTTCGGTTCCACTGATGTTGAAGAATTTATATGTTCCAAACTTTGAATGTGAATGCCATGGCTGCACGGTTTTTGTAGCCGTATCGGGCCCGTCTTGTAACCTCCCTTGGTAGAACACTCGGCTGGGCAGGCGACTGATGTCGGGATGCATGCGGTATTGGATGCTACGCAGAGGACATGAGGGGAGTCCATTGGATTCGACAAATGACTTACTTTAGTAGCTGCATCGCCTCCGGTCGCTGTTTCTGCAACCGAACGAAGAGTGATTGATTGTAGAGGTAGCGGGTAGCCTTTAGATTCCCATATTTTAGAGTTATGTACTAAATATCATCAATTAGAAAGCGTACCTCCTGCGATATGACCGTTGGTGGCAGTTGCTGGGGATCTCCAACTAGGACACATCGGTTACACTTGTATTTGAGAGGAATCAGAGAGCTCAGTTCTATTGCTTGCGCCGCCTCGTCAATGACGATTGTCTCGAATTCAAACTGGTCCAGGGTATCGTGGCCAGCACCAGAAAGAGTAGAACATATCACGTCAGCCTCCTGCAAGACCTGTCGGCGGGTCCTACGACGGATAGCATCCAGGGTACGAGATTCAGACTTTTGTGCGTCCTTTAGCTGATCCAGTTGTTGCGTCAGTGCGATTCTTTGAGAGTTTAGTTTCTTAAGCTCATCCTCCAGGGCTTTGTAACGGATAACGTTGTCCTGGAGGTTAGTCAATACTGCGAGCTTCTGCCTTCGCATGTCCTTCACTGATTCCAGGTTTTTACGCAGGGTAGCAACTTCGCTCTCAAGATCTTTCCCCTTGGTAGCAGAGGTACTGCCATTCAATTTCTGTTCCACTAGAGAGTCGAGAGATACATCTCTGACGCTTAGATTGATGGCTTTGTCAGTACCAATCCTAACGACTTTTGCATTATCTGGTTTAAGTCTTGAGCCACGGTAACCTTCTTTAATACGATAGGCGATCTCGTCTATTGCAGCATTACTTGGTGCGCATATGAGTATCTTGGAAGTAGTGCCCTTGTCGGCTGGCGTAGATGACTTCCCCACATGGACAGTAGTAGCTGGTCGCCCTCGCTTCGACAAAAACACCGCAACAAGTCCACAAATTGTCGAAGTCTTTCCTGTTCCCGGGGGCCTACTCAGACAGTCAAATCATGAAATTTGCTCCAAGCCACCGCGACCTTACCCTTGAATCAACGAAAAACCGGACATATCGAGAGAGCTTAAGATCGCGTTTGCTTGAGGTTCGTTGATGCCATATTTCGACATGGCAGTTTCAATGTCCCTAGGGTCGACCTGGGGTGGCATTGGGAGTTGAGGCCGCAAAATCATATCAACATAATCGTAGTATGGAAGCGACACAAGCGCCGCATATTCGCGATGGATGGTGCTTAAGCTAAGAAGCGCTTTTAGAATTGCGATATTCAAGTCAAATGCGTAATACTTACCTGAAAATCTTCGAAAGGAACCAGGCAGTTGCCACCTGAGGGCCCGGATCATCCGTCTTGATGACGCAACGCAGAGTTGCCTGTGCTCCCTGAGGACCCTTTTTGTAGCTTTGTGTCTTCGCCATCATACACTTTTGGTTGCTCGGGTTACGCAACAAAACAATATCTGTTTCGGCCAAATACCATTCCCTCTTCAAGTCTCCGATAAACGCAACTTCGATATCTAGCCAATCGTCGACGAAGCTTCGACCACCAATCTTCACATTGTACACTTCTTGCTGCTCGTCTTTCGCCTGGCAGATCTGGGCCCAGCATTCAATCAGCAAAAGAGGCCCAAAAACTCGGTAGTAGTCATTGTAGTCCTTGAACGTATCGGGAACATAGGACACGTCAAGCTTCTCTCCAGGTGGCATAGGTCCATCGTGGTTGTAATCCCAAGATAAAAGAGCTCTGTGAAGACCACCTATATTAGGCTTCATACGCAGCGCAACACGACGGGCTTCCTCTTGTCGATCTCGTCTCTCGCGCCGCTCCCGCAAGGCATCCTTGACTCCCGCAATTTCGATGGTTTTGATTTGACGTCTATCTGCCATCTTTTTAATCTTGGGAGATTTTTGAAACTTGGCTAAAGCAGCCAATCCTCCGCGATGCTCCTCGTCGCTGTCCGAGTCATCAGACTCCGAAGAACTAGTCGGCCGTGAGCTAGGTCTACTCTCGTCCTTGATTTTGAGTGCTTTGAGGTTTGAACTAATCCCAACCCCTGCAGAGGCTGCGCCAGGTTTCTTCCATGCTGGAATGCTTGAAGCAGCATCAAGTCTGCGTTGATCGTCCTCTGTGAAGTACGACGACAACCGATTTGGTAAACGGGCTTGTTGTGGTTTCGCCTCGTGAGTCTTGGCCAGCGAAGGTTTTCGTTCCGGGCGGGGCTCTTCCAACTTGACATCCTTTTTCGACGAAGACCCAAGTGAGGCGCTAACAATCTCTACGTCATCTTCCTCGAAAGAGGCTATGGCATTGGCTAATGCAGACAGTCTCGACGAATCGAGGCGAGTGGTAGTTTTCGACTTATCCTTTTTCGCACTTTCGAGATGCTTGGTGAGCTTAGCTAGACCTTCGGAGGATGGAGGAATGCCGGTATCCCGAAATACATCAAGCAGCGATTGAATCAGTGAGAAGGACTGGTGCAGAAGTTCTTCATCGGTCAAGCGTAACCAACGAGCGAGCTCCGGTAAAACCTCCTGAAGAGAATTGACCATCTTTTTTCCGACTGGAGATAGCTTGTTGGGTTTAACGGATCCTGATAACCGAGATTTCGCCGCCTTGGCAATCACTCTCCATTGCGCAAGCATATCCCTGCCGAATATTAGCGCATCCCTCATCCAAAGGATCATTTCTTCATTTTCAAAGAATATGGACCAGGAAGGACAACGCTTGAATATGACCGAAATAGATTTAGTCATTAACGACCACAGTTGAGGCAATTGAGCTGCAGGGCCATGTTCGTCATTCGGACGGAGAAAGGAGGTATCTCTGAGAAGGCCAGCAGCAGAGGCGCAGAGTGCTTCGATAATGTCCGTAAAACATCTCACAAGCGACCCCGACAAGCTACAGGCTTCGGGGACAACAGGCGCGAACTGGACGAAGGCTGTAAGAAAGTCGATTATACCTTCAAATGATCCATCTGGCAGATTCTCAAGCAGTGCCCGGAAGCACTCCTGACGACCGTCAATGTCGAATGCGAGCGATATCAACGACTTGGCAGCAGCCTGTATTTGCGTCACGGGTGATAGTAAGAGTAACATAACATCCTTTGCTGCCCCACGTTGCTGCAAAGCATTGATTCCGGAAGTAGAAACATTGTAGTCCCAAAATCGCGTCATTGAAGGCAGGAATCCGTCGCTAAAGGTACCAATCGCACTGTTAATGGCGTCGAACGCCGCTTTGGGTGCAATACATCCTTCTGCCACATCTGCAATGCTGAAGGTTGCGGCATATGGCTTCGCGGATAATTTATCGATGTGTGCAGCACGCGCGAGAATCGAGATCACTGTAACGAGCCCTTCTATATCATTTGTTTGCATGACTTGGTATATTTTGTTCCACATTTGCGTTCTAATTGAAAATTCGTGTATCTTGGTCTTGACAGGAAGTTTGTTCGAGACCTCTGCCAATGTAGCGCACAACGCCGTCATGACGGATGAGACACGCTCGATATCCCTGGTGAGTGCATTTGAGACCAGACTCCGTGCAGATGCGCGAGCGTTTTTCCATTGTTCGTCATTGTATGTGCGGGATAACGCCACGGACACGATAATCTCCGTCTGTATATCAATGACACGGAAAGCAGCATCAACCATGGAAGGATTTTCATCCTGACGTTTTCGCAAGACACCAGTGAGTAGCTGAAAAGGGGTAGATTAGTTTATACACGCAAATAGTTAATGGAAGACGCACAAGCATGGCTGTATTCATCGTAGATGACCTTGAGACGCCGAATCTTTCATGCTGCATCTCTTCACAAAGAAAATCTATTATCTTTGCAAGCACCTCTGCAAATATGCGGGGTTTACGGATAGTATGCAAGTATTCCGCAAACCAAGCCAGATAACGCGACCGTTCTGACCCAGCATCTACCGTCTCCAGGAGGGTGGCAAAGGCAGGATTGTCTTTTACGGCGTCAAAGACAACCTGAGGATATTCATCATTCTCATCGCTCCAGAATTCCACGCCCAGCCGCTTGAGGAGCAATAGCAAGCACCCCAGAACATCGGGAAATTCTAAGTAAAAACAAGTCAGAGTACGCTTGAGATGAACGGAAACAACGCACCTGCACCACTATCATGCAAGTGACCAACGACCACATGCCGAATGTCAATAGAGTTTTGCTTGTTTTTCAGCAAATCTGGATGCACATGCCGTAGAAATACTTGAAGAGCCTGCCATACATCCCGTTTATCCGTAGAAAAGGCAAAAGTTGAAAAACGAGATTGCAAATCCGAAAGCATATCAAAAGAAAGCAGGTCGATTATTGATGTCAAAACGTCCTTGTACATCCCCACGAATTGTTCTTTTGGAACAGGTACAACAGTTGTCTTGGACGCCAGACTTTGACTCCACTGTCGGATTGCTGGATCCTTGTGAAACAACAATAATAATACCCCAGGCGGGACGAGCTCCTTTGGCCAGCTATCGAGGCGATACAGACCACCCTGTAAAGCCGTTTGAATGGCCGGATCAGAAAAGATGGTCGAATTGAACAGGATTCGATACACCGTCGACGGCTGGACAACGCGCGTCTGGAGTCCGCTCGCTCCTGTGTTGGAAATATCCCCTCGAACAGTAGCAAGTTCCCATGCCTCAAAGCTTTTATAGAAGCTTTGCAAAGTATCGTCCGGGAACGCAGCAAAGTACCTGCGCGAAGATCACGCAACGGAGTCATGGCGGGCCTGCAATGGCACTCACGTATCGCGAGACTCTACTTTAATACGCTCCAAAGACCGCACGCAATTACAACATCCATGCAGACAAGTGTTCAACCTGTTCTTCCATTGTTCGACTTGCGGGCTATCGTATGCAAACAAACGGAGGAGGAAGGATGCAGCGGCAATTGTGGTAGCATCCGCAATATCGCAAAACCAATGTAAATTTTGATCCACGGAGCTGGGGCGGACGCCCATCAGGTAGGCGTAGATCGTTCCAAGAACCTGGTCCGAGGCACCAGCATTGTCGACTGGTGTGTCGTGAAGGGACTTGAGCAGTTTCTGCAGGTTGATTGGCGGTGGCCTGGCCATGTAGCGTCCAGCAGTCTTCTAGTTAGTGTTCGCTCGCACCGCAAGGGGCGAGGAACCAACCGCTATTTGCGACGAAGTGAGAGTTTGAAAGTCCTCTTTGATGTTCTAAGGGAACCTTTAGGAGGTGACTGGACGCGACTGGCACGTGAGTCACACTCCAAGTTGGTACTAGTCAGTTCCCCTTTGCCGTGCCTTGAGCGTGGCTTATGACTCGCGAAACGTCAGAAAATGACATGACATGACATCTACTGGACGTGTAATTCCAACTGTACATAGATATCACTGTAACCCATATCATATCCCCCAGCCCCAGCTCAGTTTTTCCCACACTAATTTATCTCGATTCTTCGTCACTTCCGACATGGATCTACAAGATTTTGAGAATATCAATGGAATGCTGGATCGCGAAACTCAACTACGTGAGGTGACTGATTTGCCCAATCTTATGGGAGGAGCAGATCTCGTTGAGCCTGTGCATTAGAAAATCAAAGATCAAGTGCTTGAGCTGGACAAGAAGACTCGGACCACGATCGGACTGTTGAACAAAGTCCATTCAACGCCCCACGAATCCAGTCTGTACAAGCCCATAAGCTATGCGGTAGTCTGATCTCCCCCGGATAGTTCCAACGCTGACGGCAGCTGTTACGCCCGTCTTACTCAGTTGTAAAGACATCATGGCTGCGTTGGCGGGTCTGGTTCCACCAAACGAGTTCTGGCGCTGGAAAGACACGTGGAGCAATTCCATGAGATCTGCGGTATTCTCCGCAGCGCTCGTCGAGTATCTTACGAACGGGAAGCTAATTACCATCGAGCAAGTGGCCGAAACCCTTGGGAGTGAGTTGACGCTCGTCACACAGGCCTTCCTGAGAATTGGAACTTTATTCAGTAAAAGAAGATTGGAAAGATCGCCTTGCGCTTCCTGTTGAAGATTACCTGCAGGGGGTAATAAGCTTGGTCAACGAATTGGTATATTGTTACGTCTACCGCTAAGTAGATTGCGAAGGCTGACACTACTCTAGTCCCGCCTAGCAGTTAATGCAGTCACCATGGGGAATTTCGACGAACCGATCAAGATATCAATATTTGTCAAGGACATATACGCTGGTTTCTCAGTGGTAGCTGTCATTTATTTAGCCGAAAAGTTTAACACTGATTTGCTTCCAGCTAAACTTGAAAAACGACGTTTTGAGACGACGGTTTGACAGTCTAAAATACGACCTAAAGAAAATCGAGGAAGGTTTGCCTCACTCCTATATATTGTTAAACCCGGACCCCACACGACGTCTACAGTCGTATATGATGTATCGCTCCGCAAATTGTCGACAACACCTGTACTTGCTGGAGCATCGTAGAGATACTTGCCTTGTTTCTATTATTGGACTTGTGTTGACTATTATGGATTTGTGTATGGCAGCGGAGTCTGAATGTAACGTGCATTGTATTGCATGCCTCACCTACGTCAATCCCATCAAGTCGGAGGATTGCCCTAGTTTTTTCATGACAGAAAGAGGGCCTGATATCAGTAGGGCCTCTGACGTTGTCAATGGATAGAAGGCGAGGTAACCCGATACGTCCTCCAACCTCTGAAGGTACGTAACCTGTGTGTAACGCCAGGTAACGACTTCCATTTTAAAACACTTATTGTGATGCCGACAGAATTGGATTGCTGGTCGCGCATAGCAGAGTCGCTACGGGCGCTAGCCAGTAGATATGGCCAGCCAGCCGCTTTACAGACAATACAACGGGTCAACAGATTGATTAATGCTTGGCCCATAGATGATACGCTGCCTGCTGAAGGGATTAAAGGCGTAAAAGAAATTCACCGTATGTTGGAGCCAGGCATCAGAGAAATCAAGGTTTCTGCTGACGAAGAAATCGAGTAAGTTGCGCCCATCACTGTTGTATTTTTTCCCGCGGATCTTGTTAATAAAAACTCAGAGCGATTGATCATGCCGTCGAGCAAGTAGAGATTCTCCTCGCTCTTCGAAAAGCATCGGAAGACATATCTCTAGGTAAAGTAAACAAACTTCCAATTCTTTCGATGCTCACGACGAGCAGAGAAACGAAAACGTCCACGGGCGCCGTCACCGTCTGCGACGTCCGTGTTAACCGCAAACCAGACCGGGAATAACCGCGGTGTTTCAATAACCCTGCCGGCCCGACCATCACCCACGGGCTCCGTTTCGCGCGAATCCAAGTCGCGAAAGGATGCACTTGCGAAACAGCTGCCGTTGCAGCAAGGAAGGAAAGTGGCATTTCACCCAAGGGGTGCTAAATCTGCCAATGGTGCTGCGGACACGGACGAAAACACGTGGATCCTAGCACTCGTCACCAGATGGATTGAGAAGCAGCGGTGAGTGAGTCGGAGACGTAGACTTGATATTTCTAAAGTACATTAGGTATGAAGTACAAGATGCAGAACCACAAGAAGACGGTCAACCAGGACTGTAAGTGCGACTCGAGTGTTTGACCACAGATATTAATCATGTACAGGGTGTATACTACCACATTGAAAGCCATCATACCACTCCCTGATCCTACTGCGCCTCCCGGTAGTCCGGCACATGTCAGTTCGTACCAGGAGTTTCCAGCGGGTTCTACAGTTATGGCACTGTACCCTGATACAAGTTGTTTCTATCGCGCCGAAGTTATCGCGACGCCAAAAGATTTCCAACCACCAGGCAGGGTTAGTCGGATGTTGTGCGAATGTTTTTCTTTCGTTAATGTTCAATACACAGGGACCACCCTCATCAAAACAGTCAATGTACAAGTTGAAGTTTGAAGACGATGACAATCAGGAACATTCTGTCGCAGCTCAGTGGGTGGTGGAATGGCCTGGAAACGTCAAGTAAAGCGCAGATCATTATCTATTCTATTATATTTTACTGGAACATGGTAGATTATAATATTAGCAAATTGTGTACATCGGTACTACTACTACTCTGACGGAAGCTGAATGAGATCTTCGCTTAGTCATCTTGTGTGCGCGTCATCTTGGTGCCAGTACCGAAAATGCCAGCATTTTCCAGTTTGGCTAGCTGTGGAAGTATATAAAACCTTGTGCCGCTGTGTAAGACAAGACAAGATGTCTATATCGCGCTTACTTAACGAAGTTCGGCCTCTATTCCAGCTCCTGGAAGAACCTCTGACGCGTTCGCCAACCTTTTATGCGCGCCCGCAGCGCATGTTGCTCGGGGATCCATTCAGGAGCCCACTTGGCAGGCTTGGAACTCTCGGGGGTCGTCCGGCGGTTGATGTGATCGAGGAGGGCGACAAGTATGTTGTCGCTGCAGACCTACCTGGAGTCAAGAAAGAGGATGTGGAGGTAAGAGTTGCAGAGGATGGCAGGAGTATCACGATTGAGGGCAGAATGGTAGATGTGCCGTCGGAGGATCAACGGCAGCAGGGTGAGTGGAAGAATATCTCACGGAAGCAACACGTTGTTGACAAGGACTGCACAGGTGAAACGGGAAGTGGGGCAGTGAGCCGGGGAGAGACGACGAGCGAGATTGCGCGAGAACGGTTCTACAGCGTGAACACGCAGTTCGAGCGAACGGTGTGGCTGCCGCGGCCGATCAACGCAGAGAGCGTGACGGCAAAGCTGCAAGACGGGGTACTGCGAGTGACTGCGAACAAGGCGGAGGACAAGGCGAGCAAGGTTGTTGCGGTTGAGTAGTGTCGTGTCTAGTGTATTGTAGCCAGTGTAGTGTCTAAGTATTGTGTGTCCCCCTACATGTAGCCCGCT
>WNGI01001664.1_pt1 | contig 19923 bp, 13 predicted proteins | sample 5400621 | NCBI WGS metagenome assembly WNGI01 (sample SAMN13153374, study PRJNA577476) | soil metagenome | isolation source: 20 cm soil or saprolite under Garry oak tree replicate 1 | place: USA:California | collected 2016-06-15
TTATTATCGTTTTCGCACTTCCAATCGTCGCAATCGTAAAGGCGGGGAGTGCACAACGGAGCGTTGAGGATTTCAAAATCAGATTAAGAGACGTTGAAGCGCAGCTGCAAGGATTGCGGCGCGCGCGACGGGAAACCGGACCGGAGCAACCCGTTGAGACCCAACCGGGGCCATCGGTGACCTGGGCCGCACCGGTTCCAGCCGTAGTCCCACCAATTCCTGCCGTGCCACCAGTCGCGCAGCCTCCACCGTTGCCTACTGAAACACGTCCATTGGAAGCGGCAAAGGCTGCCGAGGCGGCCCGCACCATTTCGCCACCTTCCTTCGAGGTAAAACCCAAAGCTGCTTCATCTGCCCCATCGGGAACTGCCATTAATTGGGAGCAGTTCATGGGTGCGAAGCTGTTCGCGTGGATCGGCGGATTTGCGCTGTTCCTCGGAGTCGCGTTTTTTGTTAAGTACTCGTTTGAGCACAATCTAATTCCACCGGAAGTCCGCGTCGCTATCGGTTTCGCGGTAGGAATCGCGCTGGTGCTCGGCGGAGTTGCGCTGAAGCGCAAAGAGAATGCGGTTACCGCGCAAACGCTCTGTGCCACCGGGATCCTGATCCTTTATGCAGTGACATTTGCGTGTCGTTCGTTCTATCACTTCGCGTTCTTTGGTCTCGTTCCAACGTTTCTTCTGATGACGCTGATCACGGCGACGGCATTCCTTTTGGCCGTACGACTCGATGCCATCATCATCGCGATCCTTGGAATCGCAGGAGGTTTTCTTACACCGATCCTGCTGTCGACCGGCCAAGATAATCCGCTCAGTCTTTTCGGTTATATCGCCCTCTTGGACGCTGGACTTTTGCTTGTGGCGCGGCGCAAAGAGTGGGCAGTCCTGCCAATTCTCGGAGCAATCGGCACGGTCTTGATGCAGATAGGATGGATCTCAGCGTTTTTCCTGCGCGAGCACTATCTCTCGGACAACAAGATCCTTGTGCCAATGACAGTTTTTCTCGGCTTCGAACTGCTGTTCGTCGCAATTTTAGCTTCGACGAGGCGCAGTGCGAAATCGGACCCGGCAATATCGGGCGCGGCAATTGGCGTAGCAGCGGTGGCGATGCTCTGGGCCTTCTATTTCTTTTCCTTCAAAACCCTGGGTCAACGGCCGACGTTATTGCTAAGTTACCTATTCCTCAGCGACATCGGATTGCTTGCCATTGTTTTTCTGAGGGAAAAACTGGGTTTGCTCAGTGGCGCAGCGGGCTTGGTCTCGTTCGCGTTCCTCGCGATGTGGACGAGTGCATACCTAACGACAAGCAATCTTTACATCGCCCTCGGCGGGTATTTTGTCTTTGCGCTGTTGCACACGGCGACGCCTTTGTTGCTGCAACGCCTGCGCGGCACCGCCGTGCTTTGGTGGTCTCATCTGTTTCCGGCGCTTGCGTTGTTGCTGATGCTAATGCCGATTTTTAACCTGACCGAGGTTTCGTTTTTGGTTTGGCCCCTGGTGTTGTGCGTGGATGTGCTTGCTATTGTGCTTGCCATCGCATCGGGAACACTGACGCCCGTGCTCGTAATCTTACTCCTGACATTTGGCGTTCTCGGCGGGTGGATATTTCGGATTCCAAGCGTGCTTATAGGGTTGTCCTCATCGCTTTTTCTGCTCGGTGGTTTCGCCGTTTTCTTTTTGCTCGCGTCAGTTTGGGCTTCACGGCATTTGCTCGGCCGTCTTGATACCGCTCCGACGCTTCGGGGAAACGTGTTCGGCGATTTCAGCGCGCCCGCCAACATGGCCGTTCAACTCCCTACTTTATCAACGACGCTCCCATTCCTTTTGCTCATTATGATGACGCTTCGGCTTCCGTTGACCAATCCGTCGGCGGTGTTCGGTTTGGCACTCCTCCTGATCGTCATTCTGTTGGGGATGACGAAACTACTCTCGTTGGATGCGCTGCCGGCCGTCGGGCTCGTATCCGTGCTCGCTCTGGAACACGCATGGCATTTTCAACACTTTCAGGTCAATTACGCCACGGTATCGCTACTCTGGTATCTGACTTTTGCCGCGCTATTCACCGCTTTCCCTTTTCTTTTCCATCGGCAATTTGCCACCAAGACGCCTGTCTGGGCAACGGCAGCTCTGGCGGCACCTTTGCACTTTTTTCTGGTGTATGATCTCGTTCGCAGAGCGCATCCCAGCGGAATGCTTGGCCTGCTGCCAGCAGCGTTTGCGGTGCCGTCGCTGCTTGGGTTGATTTTCTTGCTCAGGCGAATGCCCGTCGACAGCCCGTCGCGAAACGCGCAACTCGCATTGTTTGGAGGGGCCGCTTTGTTTTTTATCACCCTGATTTTCCCGATCCAGTTCGATCGGGAATGGATTACCGTGGGTTGGGCGCTTGAGGGGGCAGCTCTTTGCTGGCTATTTCGGCGGGTCCCGCATCCGGGCTTGCGCCTTGCCGGCACATTCCTGCTTGTGGTCGCGTTCGCGCGACTTGCGCTGAACCCTGCCGTACTCAGTTATCACGCACGTTCCCCTACGCCGATTCTGAATTGGTACTTCTACGCATATGGCGTCGCCATGCTGTGCCTTTTTGTAGCTGGATGGCTCCTCGCACCTCCGCGGAACGTCATTCTTGGACACAACGCGCAGCCCTGGCTCTACGCACTGGGCGCTGCCCTCGGCTTCCTCCTGCTGAACATCGAGATCGCCGACTTTTTCAGCAAACCCGGCACAGTCGCACTCACATTTCAGTTCTCCGGAAACTTCGCCCGCGACATGACCTACAGCATTGCATGGGCGATTTTTGCCTTGTTGCTTTTAATCATTGGAATCCGAAAAGGTTTAAAACCCGTTCGGTACGCGAGCATGGGTTTGCTGGGCGTGACGATCCTGAAACTTTTCTTGCACGATCTATCGCAGCTTGAGCAGCTTTATCGTATCGCGGCATTCATCATCGTGGCGATCATCGCTATCCTGGCGTCGTTTCTATATCAGCGGTTCCTGGGCGTTTCACCCAAACAAGCTCAATGAAGTTTGCATCGCGAATCTGCCGCCGATTACGCGTCGCAATCGCGCTTGCGCTCGGCGCGATGATCTGCACCGCAAAAGTCAAGGGCATCACACCTAACGAATGGCATTACCGGCAGACCATCGATGTGCCCGCGAGCGGGCTTGTCCGCGTCAATCTTCCAGCGGAAACGCTCGATGTCGCGCGCCAGAACCTAGAAGATATACGCATTATCAGCGCCGACGGCGGTGAAGTCCCATATTTTGTTCAGCGAGCATCACCACCCGCGGAATCGGTCCTGCAGGCAAGGGAGTTTCGCGCGGAAATCGAGCGCGCGGCAACGCGGCTCATCATTGTGACTGGAACAACATCGCCGTTACATGCGGTCACAGTGGAGGCACCGGGACCCTCTCAGTTCATAAAACCAGTACGAATTGAAGGTTCGCACGACGGCCGGAATTGGCGGCAACTGGCAGACCGGCAACCTATTTTCCGAATGCCTGGCGGCGCGACGCAGCTGACGGTTTCTTTTCCCAAAGCTACATGGGAGTTTCTGCGCCTCACGATCGATGACAGCAGGACAGCCCCAGTACCATTGACAGGCGCGGTGTTGCAGAGTGCGGGATCCGAATCGGCGGTCGAACCGATGCCGATCACGATAAAATCGCGCAACGAAAGCCCCGGGCACACGCGAATAGCTCTGAATTTGGGAGCGACCAACCTGACCCCTGCTTTCCTGCGAATCGAAACCTCAGAGCCATTGTTCACTCGCACAATTACAATCGCGACTCCTGCCGTGACGGGTGATGACATCATCGAACAGCCGATTGCTACAGCAGTTGTCTATCGCATCGACGTGAACGGGAAAAATGAATCGCATCTCGACATCCCGATCGAGACTCACATCCGCGCCCGTGAGCTATTGCTTCTTGTTACTAATGGAGATAGTCCGGCGCTCAATATCAGCGGAGTAGGGGGCCAACGCTACGTTGATCATCTCATGTTTTTGGCACGAGACGCCGGTCGCTATGTCTTGCTTTCCGGCAACAAACAATGTGCACCGCCCAATTATGACTTGCCCCCACTGGCGGCGGAGCTGAAGCGCGCAGCCGCGATGGAATTGCGCCCATCATCGGTAAGCGCCGTGCCCGACTACAAACCGGCGGATAATCTGGCGGCACTGTCCCTGACCGGTGCAACCATCGATGTCAGTCCATGGAAATTTCGAAAACGCGTCGAACTTTCCGGATCTGGAGCACAGCAGATCGAGGTCGATTCTGACGTGCTCGCCCGCGCAACGCGCGATTTAAAGGATGTGCGTGTCGTGCGCGATGGCCGGCAGATCCCGTTTGTGTTCGAACGCACGTCTATTTCGCGCGCAATTCCGTTGCCGCAAACATCCGAAAACGATCCCCAAAAACCGACAGTTTCCAAATGGTCGCTGGGATTATCCAGGCCCGGCATTCCAATCACACGCATTGCTTGCACCGCACCTCCGGGGATTTTCCAGCGCGAGGTGCGACTTCTGGAAAACCCAGTGGATGAACGCGGCGACACCTATGCGCGACCGCTCGGTTCTGCCACATGGCGGCAAATGCCAAATCAGACGGCGCACGATTTCGTTATTGAATTGAATATCGCACCTCTGACCGACACACTGATTTTGGAAACTGACAATGGCGACAATCCACCGATCGAGCTCGGCGGATTTCGCGCTTATTTTACAGTCACACGCGTCATTTTTGAGGCCATGCCCGATTTGACGCAGCCCACCTGGTTCTACTATGGGAATTCCGATGCTGCCGCGCCGCGTTATGATGTTAATCTGGTTGCCGGTCAACTCCTTTCCGCTGAGCGGGTGCCAGCTGTTCTTACGATAGAAGAGAATCTTAAATCGATAAGCAATCGCGTGGGGGATACGCTGACAGGTTCTGCTCGTTACATTTTTTGGGGAGTGCTCGGGATCGCTGTGGTCACATTACTGCTTCTGATTTCGCGATTACTGCCAAAGATCGAATAGCGCACCGTGCCGCACTTGAGCGCGCCGCGAGAACTGCGATTCTCCGGGCGTGACGATTTTCCTGGGCTGCGGCTTCGCCGCCAAATATCGCGAAGGAGGCGGCGTTTTTTCCGTGCCATTGCAATGGATGCTGGGGTTGCGGCGGCTGAAGCTGGATGCCGTTTGGCTTGAACTATTGCCGGCAACGAAAGATCGGCGCATTGACCAAGCGAACATTCGCAGTTTCCAGCGCCGATTGCGCGAGCACCGGCTTTCCGGCCGATATTGTCTGCTTTACCAGAAATCGGCCAGTGACAGACACGATCTCGAGGCGATCGATTGCGTGGGGATGTCGAAAAGGAGGCTGCTCGATCGCCTGGCTGGACCAAATGTCCTGCTTAATCTGAGCTATTCGATTCATCCGCCATTTCTTTTGGAGTTTGAGCGGCGAATCTTCTGCGACCTCGACCCCAGCGAAATTTTTTATTGGATGACGAAGCTGGAGATGGGGCAATCACACCATCACGAATTTTGGACGATCGGGCTAAATGTGCACGGGCCTGATTGCCAGTTGCCCAAGTCACCGCTGCAGTGGAAGACGTTTTACCCATTGGCAGACACGCGACTTCTGCGTCAACAACCACGCCCCTCGTCATTTAAATTTACTACGATCGGGCAATGGTACTGGAGTGGCGCAATCGAGATTGACGGAAGCTTCCCGGACCTCTCGAAGAAGTTTGCGTTCGAGCCTTACCTAAATCTTCCAAAACTCGTTCCCGAAGCGCGCTTTGAACTCGCGATGAACATCAACGCTGACGATCCGGAGAGGCTGCGGTTACAAAACTGCGGCTGGATGCTTGCAGACCCGCACAAGGTTGCCAGGACGCCCCGTGCCTATCGACGCTATTTAACCAGTGCTTCGGCCGAATTCACAGCGATTAAGGGTGTGGACGTCCGTTGGAACACAGGGTGGATTAGTGACCGGGCGGCGGCTTTTCTTGCGCTTGGCCGGCCTGTTATTACCGAGGACACTGGCGCCCGCAAATATCTTCCTCGAGTCAGTGGTTTCCATTTTATCAATGATGACAAGAGTGCGGCCGATGGAGTAAAAGATATTCTGGCGAACTGGCCAGAACGCTCGAAGCAAGCACGCCGGTGTGCGGTTGAGGTTTTTGATTCGGCCAAGAATCTACAAAAAATTCTTGGTGTTCAGTGAAGTTACAGCACCCGGCGTCGGAACGGCGTCTGCAAATCAGGTAGGGCAATTCACCTCCCACGTGACAAGGTCCCCAAAAAACCCGCTTGATTCGCCGTTGCAAAACGATTGTGGGGTGTTACTCGTTCCCGGATATGGCTGATCTCATGAAAGCTGACGAGTTGAAGGCGCGGATGAAGAAAATTCCAGAGTGGGAGCTGGAAAAGAAACATATCGAGCGCACTTTCGAATTTGATGACTTTTCGGATTCGATTGATTTCGTGAACGCTGTTGCCGAGGTGGCCGAGGAGGAGGAACATCACCCCGACATTGATATCCGGTACAACAAGGTGCGGCTCGTCCTATCGACTCACAGCAAAGGTGGTCTGACCGAGCTTGATTTCGGCCTGGCCGAGCGCATAGACACGCTGGCCGAGTGACAGAACAGTGACTGGTGGCAAGTGACTAGTCAGACCGAAGCCACAATTCGTCTGTGGATTGCAACCGTCGGGGTGATCGTGCTCATCGTCGCAGTCTGGAAGATCATCGATTACCGAATGCGACCGCCACCGCCACCTGGGCCGGTTGGCGCGCCGACGACAGCTAGGTAGGGACAGCGCGCTGCGCTGTCCGCACGCCGCGGCGCGGCGTCGCTACCACTTACTGTGTCTCGATCGGGAAGCGACCTTCGTCGGCATCGATAAAGGAGAACATGGTTTCGATTTCAGATCTCCCGGCCATGCCTGCTTCTTTCTTGCGGCGCTTCAACGTTTCCGAAATTTCGTCGTTCCAGCCGCGTTTTCGCATAAACTCATTCCAAACGTAGATCTCGTCGTCGGACGGCTGCCGCCCCACATTGAAACACCACTGGAGAACTTCATCGTCAGTTCCGCCCTCCTTCACGTGTTCCACAAGCTGGTTGTAATCCACACGCAGAAATCGGACGCAACTTTCGTCAAAGCCTTTTCCAAGATTAGTTTGATATTCCTCGGGCAGATGATCTTTGGCGTGCATGCGGATTTTGTCCAACATCCGGCCGAAATAGACCAATCCGTTAATTTTCGCAAAAGGACTGCGGAGGCCTAAACTACTCATCTACAGTATAATTTGTGCGTTATTCACAATTGTTTCAAGCGGCGTTGCAGAAGATGTTGACCCACGAAGACGGGTTCGGGAGACCGGAGCTCGCGCGACAGCGAGTCAAATTGGATTGTCCGGAGCTGGCCCCTTCATCGGGTGCCCAAGTATTGCCGCTTGTCCACAGTGCAACGCTGAGGGATGCTCGTTAGAAATGGATCGGATCGTCGGTATCGAAACTGAGTATGGGTGCCTGGTCAGTGATGAAGAGCCGCACCTAAATTCGGAGGTTTGGCCGGCAAAAGTAAAAAACTACCTGTTTCGCCGGGCCGGCAGTGGCACGATCGACCTACATTACCGGGATTATGAGGAGCCACCCGGCAATGGCGGCTTTTTGCTTAATGGCGGACGGCTCTACCTCGATATGGGCCATATTGAGTATGCCTCGCCGGAGTGTTTGCATTTGCGCGACCTGGTTACGTATGACCTGGCGGGCGATCAGTTGCTGCAATCTTCACTCACAGCTTTGGGAGTTGCCGGCCGCGTTTCATTTATTAAGAACAACGTCGATCATCACACCGGCGCCACGTTTGGTTGTCATGAGAATTATCTCATGAAACGAGAAGCGCAGTTCACGCCGCCGATTTTAGGAACGCTGCTCAGCTTCCTGGCGACACGCCAAATTTTCACCGGCGCCGGCCGTGTGGGTCAGGCGAATCCACTTGCTTTCGACTTTGAACCGCCGCGAGCGGAAGCGCGGGTCGATTTTCAACTCAGCCAGCGAGCTGATCACATCGTGAATGACATCTACCAATGGGTGCAATTCAATCGCGCCATTATCAACGCACGCGACGAGCCGCTGGCGGATTATCGGAAATACAGGCGTCTCCACTTGCTGATTGGCGATTCGAACATGAGCCCGTTTGCGACGGCAATGAAGGTCGGAACGACAGCGTGCGTGCTTTCGCTCCTGGAAGATGGACGACTGCCGCGCAATCTTGTTCTAAACGATGCCGTGCAAAGCACCCGCGATATTTCGCGCGACCCGACCGGCCGATGGCTGGTCGATCTCGAAAATGGACGGTCGATGGGTGCGCTCGACATCCAATGGCAATTCCATGAACTTGCGCAAAAACATCTGCGGAATTCCAGCGCGGAAACCGACTGGTTGCTCGAAAGCTGGAGCTTTACTCTTGAGGCGCTAGAGCAGAATCCTCATGCATTGATTGGTGGGGTGGACTGGATCACGAAGAAATGGTTGCTCGAAACGTTCATCGAATCGGAAAAAGTGGCGTGGGACGATCCGTGGTTACAGAGCATCGATCTCGAATATCACAATATCGATCCAGCCAGAGGACTGTTCTTCGGCGTCACGCCGGGTAAACGCATTGGGGAGTGGAATAATGGTGTGCGCAACGCCGATGCAACCCGGCGGTCTCCGGCGAACACACGGGCGGCGGGGCGCGCCCGCGCCGTCGCTGAATTTCAAAAAAGCGAAAGACCTTATGTGATTAACTGGGATTCGATTGCCTACGACAGCCGCGATTTCCTGGTGATGGGTGATCCGTTTCAGACTTACATCGACGAGGTGGGTAATTTTTTGTCCGCAAAGCGCGCGAACCATCCACCGGAAACGCCTGACGATACGCGTAGCTTTATCGAACGAAGAGACTGAGTTTCGGCAGCAGCAGGTCCCGGAATTTTTATTGGGGAGCGAGACGCGCTCCCCAGCCCTGCGAGAGGATAAAGGATGAGGGGATCACGCATGATACGTGAAGAGGAGCTTCGGCGTCTTGCTGAAACGGGGGTTTGTTTGGGAGAAGTTCGCGAAAGCGAGACACCCATTCGACTACGCTCAGGGCAGGCTTTTCGCCAACGCCCGAGACGGGCGCGCTCCCCGGACTGCACGTGAGCGATATCAGTCGGGGCGTTGTAGCGGCGGTCTATGACCGCCGACCAGTGCAGAATTACTGCAACCGCTGCAATTCCGTAATGCCGTAATTTTGCTGTAGCGCCGGGGCCTCCGCCGCGACCTGAGCCGCCTCGAGCTCGAACTGCTTGGGATCTTCCTCCGTCTCGACTGTGATAAATCCGTTAATCGGCTGTGTCACCGCCTCGCTGAGTTCGCCTAACGAATGAACCTCTTTCCCATTAACCTTGGTCACGGTGAGGTAAGCAAAATCATCGTAGCCAATCGTGTTGGTTGAGGGCAGCACCTGGCTGAGAATGACAACACGACGATTGCCTTCCGGGAAAAGCTCCGATTGAAAGCGATCCATATAGACGAATCTTGGCGGCGCTTCCTTTTGCCAATTGCCTCCCCATTCCTTCAAATATTGGCGCGATAATTCCTGAAAAATAAGTCCTCCAAGCACGTAATAGGGAGGAGCCTGATCAAGATTGTAAGGTGGGATGACGTAGTCTTTGGCCGACCGATGATCAAGCGTGACCTTCAATTGCATCGGCTTACCCTGACGCTGGATTTGAAATGGAACCGAATCGCCGGCAAAAGCACGAACGCTGAGCAGATTTGTAAATTCGATCTTGCCATAGAGGGCATCGACATAGTTACCGTTCTGATCGATTTCGTCGTTTCCAATTCCGGTGAGAATATCACCAACCTGCAAGCCGGACTTCATAGCAGGCGAATTCGGCTCAACGCTTGTGATATAAACGCCCGCCGGTTTTCCGGTTTGGCCAGCGTAATTTCGCAACTGCGGATCGCGGGTGGGGAAAAAGGAAAAGCCGCCAGACGGGAAGCCGCGATAGTGTTGGGTGTTAGCCTCCTTTAAGAAATGCGTAATGATGGGCGCCGGGATTGCGTCGAGAACCTGGGACCGCGGATCGTAGCGCAATAACAGTCCGGCGAGCTTGTTATTTTTGACGAGCGGTACCGTGTAACTGTTTTCGCGGTATTGCATCGAGATGCTCACGCGGTAGGCAAGAAATTGCCCAACATCGATCGGGTAATGCATCATTTGCACCGTCGTAACCAATCCTTCGGTCACTGCCAAAGCGCCGGTCGGCTCCAGTTGCCAGGCGGCTAATCGGTCGCCGACGACAGTGTCAAGCGCGATGTCCAGCGGAACGAGGCCGTCCAGGAATTTTTTCTCGATTGGTTCCAGCAACGCCAGATTGGCCTCGTAATCAATAACCTGAACGTTGGCCGCCGTTTTTTCCCCCGACTCAGCGCGTTCGAGTTCGACATAGTTTTGATTCGTAACCAAATCAGCGGTTACGAGCACTCGGCCCTGCGGCAGCACTGCCCCAAGTCCGCGTTTGGAGAATGAGGCCTTCTTCTGCCATGGTCGAAAGTAATCGTAGGGTTGACCGGTGACGTTTACTCGGACAAGCGAGAGCTGCTTTGGTTTTCCGCCCGGGATGGCCGGCTCTTTTTTCGCACTGGCTGGCGACCCGGCCGCGAGCAGAAAAGCAAAAATGATTACAACTTTCCCGTACATGTCAGATTTTTTTGGGCTCCTCGGCTGGCCGAGCTAGCGGCTGCTCCTCCAGGTTTTGTTCCTTGACTACGTTATACCGCCTTTTGATTCGATCGCGCGCCGCCTCAACCTGTTTTGGATCGAGCACCAGGGGCGGCCCATCGCCGATCAGGTTAATGACAAAACGTTCCGGTGCCTCTGCGAATGCTTTGGTCAAGTCTTCAAGCGTGCGGATTTTTTTGCCATTGATCTGGTCGACAATGCCGCCACGATATGGAGCCAGATACGTATTGATGGGGTCCGGCAATATGCTTGTCAGAACGATCACTTCCGGGTGCTCTAAATAAATCTGGTCGAGGACGAAAAAATCGAAGAAATGTCGAAGCCGGAGGTCACTCGGCTGATAGGCATCGATCAATTCCAGATTCAATGGTTGAAAGAGTAGCCCGCCGTAGACGACGTAGCGCGGACGGACATCATAGCTGTGGCTTTGAATTAGGTAGGGAGGGACAGTATCGAGTTCGACATTTGCGCTAACCGGCTGTTTTTCACGCAAAATCTCGAGCTTGACCCTGTTGCCTTTGAACTTTCGCTCCACCACTTCGGGCATTTCCACCCGCTCGCCTTCCAACTCCACGGTGGCGTCACTCGCGATAGGATGGTCGTCGATTGCCAAAAGCACGTCCCCGGACTTCACATCCTTGGCACAGGGTCCGGCCGCGACCACAGTTGGAATGAGGACGCCGCGATCGTCGTCCTTCAAACCGAGAAAGTGACGCTGGGCCGGGTTTAACAGTTTTGAATATGTCAGGCCCAGGTCGACGTATTTATCGTAGTGCCCGTCCTCAATGTCTTTGAGAAAACGTTGGATCACCGGGGTAGGAATCATGTAGGCGACGCCTTGGGCTACGTCACCGGTATAACCTTGAAAGGCTACGCCAACGACTTTGGCGTTTTGCATGACCGGGCCGCCGCTGTTTCCCGGGTTGATTTGCGCGCTGATCTGGACGGTGAGGTGCGAATCGATCGAGGAGTGTGTGTAAAGCTGAAAGTCAATTCGCGAAACAATGCCGGTTGTAACCGACATCCTTTCGCCTCCGAGCGGATAGCCGTAGGCAGAAACGACCGATTCAAGCTCGGGAATTCCGCCAAACTTCAGCGGAAGCATATTTTTGAAGAAACTCGGCGACGCCACATTGAGAACAGCCAGGTCACAATCGTGGGCAATGAATTGGACGGTGGCCGGATATTTGTTCGGATCGCCGTCGCGCTCGACCGTGATGTAGCGGCTGTTGCTGACCACGTGCGCGTTTGTCATGATCCGCGAACCATCAATGACGAACCCGGCGCCGATACCACGCGCAATGGCGCCGGCGTTCCAAGGTGCCTTGTAATCGGGCTCAACCGCTGTCGTCGTAATTCGGACCAAACTTTTCTGAACCGGTCCGTTGGGCCGCGTCGGCGCTACGGGAACGGCGATAACGGCGGGAGGTGGGGCCGTCGGAGCAACTGAAGCACCCGGTGGCTTGCGCGGGCCCGGCGAAGGCGGAGATGGAGTTTCTTCCTGAGCCCATAGCGGCGCACTCGCGAACCACAACGTAACAACCCAAAATCCGCCCCGTTTCATCACAAAGTCCGAGAAGATGAAACGAAGTATTCGAAATGCAAATTACATTCCCGCATTTCGCTTGGAGAAAGGCGATGTTTTCGAGGACGCCTAGCGTTTTAACGCCGGGGCTGAGTGGTATATACCATGACCGAGTCCCGATAGGACGAGAGAATTTGTCACGATACCATATTAACAGGAAGCTTTAGATCCCTGCACGTTCCAGCAGCGATTTGAGAACGGTCCTGGCCTCGAAAATATCGCGCGCGATTTGCTGCGCGGCGCGCGAATGTTTTGCATAATCTGCCTCGATCATTTTGACGGCATCGGCAATCTCGGCGAGCGACTTGAAGGAAAGTAGGCCGGCTGTGCCACCGTAATTTTTCGTAAATCCAGTTTCCTGCGTGATTACGGGACGACCGGCCGCGAGATAGCAACCGCTGCGATCGCTAAACCATCCGGTGTTGAGGCGCACGTACTGGTCTTTGGCTACAGTGAATTCCCCCCTGGACTGGCGGATGTAGTCCCGATACAACCAATAATCGACGCTCATCTGCAGTGGCGACGTGAATCGCCACCCGTTACGCGCAAATTTTTCGCGCGTTTTTTGGTCTCGGATATCTGTTGCCAACTCAAACGTTTGGCCGGCCCGCTTCGGCGCCGCCGCGAATCGAACGAATTCGCGCGATTTGCTCCAAAGATATTTTTCCCCGCGCCAGGTGATATCTTTTAGTCCACTCGTCGACCAATTTGCAACTGAGGTTAGAACGGCGGAACGCGGTGGCGAGCGGTGCGTTTTCCAAAGCGTGGTCACAATCGGCTGCCGTGTTGGCAGCCAGTTGAAGCCGTGGGTAGGCACCGGGAAGTTTCCCGTACCCACATTTTCGCCAAAAGTAAAAAGCGCGTGATGACGCTTTAGATATTCGATGGTGAATTTTTCGCCCTTGTCGATCTTGATCTGTTCCACCCCTGGGTCGCTCTCGATATAAAGAATTCGATCGCTCTTAAGCAGGTCGTCATTGAACTCTTGCGCGCCGCAAATGTTTAAGATGGCGTCGGCGTCGCGATAAAGGCGACGGATTTCCTTTAAGGGCAGCCCTGCGGTAGGATTGCGCGTTAAATAACGGGCACAAAATGCCCACCGCTTTTCGAAGCCAAATTCTTGCGACAGTCGATTGAGCAGCTGGGCTGCATAATCAAACTCGTTGTTTACTTCGAACGTTTCCGGATTGTAGGGCAGGCGCGCCGAATCCTCGATATAATAAACAGCATGCCCCAGCTGCTGCAGCCCGACAATGTAGTGAATGTGCTGCCAGATCACGCCCGCGATCGGGCACGAGCCCATGAAGCCCATGACCACAATTCTTTTTCGCTTCATCCGTTGGAGCGAAAAAAAGAAGCAAACGCCCAACGCTCAACGTCCAACGCCCAACGTTCAACGAAAGGCAAAGAGTGTGGACCGTAGCCTGTAATAATTGGACGTTGAGAGTTGAGCGTTGGGCGTTGAGCGTTGTCCGAAATCACCGTGTTCGGTTCTCGATCCCAAATTTCTTAACAATCACTGCGGGATTGCCCGCCACAACGGTATTCGGTGGTACGCTTTTCGTCACCACTGATCCCGCCGCCACCACCGAGTTTTCGCCGATGGTCACGCCTTTCAGAATGGTCGCATTCATTCCGATCCAGACATTGTTGGAAATGATCACGGGCGCCGTTTTCAGCTTGGGACGCGGTGGGCGATCTTTGAAAAATGGGGCGATGGCTTGCGCATCGATTAGGCGTTGCGCGGGTTCCAGGGGATGGAAATCCGAATCGGCAATTCCCACGTTCCAGGAAATGAGACAGTGCGAGCCGATTTCAATCCTTTCTTCAACCATGATAAGGGCGCCATTCAGCAAGGTGAAATCACCTATCGTGCACTGACCATTTTTTCCCACCGCAAACGAACAACCGGCGTAGCAAGAGACATGGTTACCGATTATGACCGAGCCCGGCGTTTTATTGCGGAGGAAGCGGAAAACTTGCGCCGTTTCGCAATAGAACCCTTCGCCGAATTGCACAGCCGAAGGGATCGGCTCGGTCCACCAATCGCCATCGACATGCCTATCCGATTTGACGTTGCTCATGTTGAATACTTTCCGGAGGCGTAGAGTTTCGCATAGACTCCGCCGCGCGCTACGAGTTCGGGACCACGGCCCTGCTCAGCTACCCGGCCCCCTTCCAGGACGACGATTTGGTCCACGTTGTGGATGGTGGCGAGGCGATGGGTCACGATCAGCGTGGTGCGTCCCCGCATCAGTTCTTTGATCGTTTCCATGATGGCCGCCTCGGTTGTTGGGTCCAATGCTGAGGTCGGCTCATCGAGAAGAAGGATCGGCGCGTTTTTCAGGAAGGCGCGGGCAATTCCAACGCGCTGTCGCTGTCCAACGCTCAAGTGTGCGCCCCGTTCGCCCACCAGACTTAGATATCCGTTCGGTAACTGGCGAATGAATTCATCGGCTTGGGCACGTTGGGCGGCTGCGACGATTTCTTCTTCGGTCGCACCAGGCCGGCCGTAAGCTATATTCTCGCGCACGCTCGTGGAGAAGAGCAGCGTGTCTTGCAAGACCATTCCGATCTGGGCGCGCAGCGATTTTTTTGTAATTTCACGCAGGTTACGGCCGTCGAGGGCGACCGATCCCGAAGTGGGATCGTAGAATCGCGGGACCAAGCTTAAGAGCGTGCTCTTCCCTGCGCCCGTTCCGCCAACCAGGGCAATGATTTGACTCGGGGTGATCCCAAGGTTGATATCGCGCAGCACTGGTCGCCCCGGTTCATATCCGAAAGAAACGTTATCGAATTGCAACGCGCCTTCTGTTTGTGTAATTGCGATTGCGTTCGGTGAATCGACCACGTCATCCTGCCGATCGAGCACCTCAAAACAGCGTTTGGCGCCGGCCGTTGCGCCTTCCATGGCCCACGCGGTGTAGGTCAGCGACTCGAGTGGTTGGTAAAGCATTAACAGATATGCGCTGAAGACGAGCAGCGATCCGAGTGTCAGTATCCCGGCAAGAACATGCATGGTGCCCACGTAATACATCGCCGCCGTTCCGATGACCATGAGCGTGCTGATGACAAGCGCGCTGTTCACATTCGTGAGGGTCAACCGCAGGTTTGCCTGCAAGCTTTGCTGAGCCTGCGTGCGGAATTGATGCACTTCCCATTCCTCGCGGCCGAAAGCGTGGACCATGCGAATCGAGCTAAGACCTTCCTGAGCTTGCCCGAGGACCGCGCTTTCCTGCTCCTGAATAAATGTCGATTCGCGCCGAATCCGATGCGCGAAAAAGTAAATGGCGCCGAGGAGCAGGGGAACGATCGCTAGTGATAGCAACGCTAACTGCCAATCTATTCGCACCATCACGGCGAAGGTCCCGATCAAGGTGATGATCGATCCAAAAATATTTGTGAAGCCCTTGTTATAGATGGTCTGGATGGACTGCGAATCGTAGGCGACGCGAAAACTCGAATCGGTCGACCGCCGCGCGTCGTGGTATTTCAACGAGAGTGACTGCAGATAAGAATAAAGGTCGGTGCGCAACTTTAGGAGCGCTTCCAGGCCGATCTTCACGAAAATGTAATTCGTGATCCAATTGATGATTCCCCAGAGGAGCTGGATGAAAACAAGCGCGAGACAGAGAACGGCCACCAATCCCGGGATGGAAAGAATCGGCGACGCCGCGGTCCGATGGTCTCCGAGCAAGAAACCTAGTTGGGAAAAATGCGAAGATCGATTGTCTCCAGGAAAGTTAGGAATGATGTGATCGACAATGATCTTAAAAGGCCACGGTTTGAGCAGATTCAAACCGATCGCGACCAGCGAAAGCAGCAACCCAAAAATCGTCTGCGCCCAGAAGGGACGGTAATAGCGGAGAACCCGTCGATAAATCGACATACAAATTTGAATTGCGGATTTGCGATTTTGGATTGAACTACACCGCGACTTTCGATTGCCGCTCAGGCTAAATCCGAAATTTAAAATTCGAAATCCGAAATTCTTCGTTGTGCATCATCTTCTTGAAACCTGGTTCCATTGGGTCCTGATCGGCGGTTACGTCGGCATTATAGCGCTAATGGCGATGGGCAGCTCGCCCCTGCCGGTGCCGGCCGAAGCTGTCATCCCACCGGCTGCATTCCTAGCAGCCCAGGGAAGACTTAGTTTCACGGGTGTCATTATCGCGGGCACTGTTGGTTCCTATTTAGGTGCCGTGGTGATTTATTGGCTCTCGTTAGTCGTAGGAAGACCCCTTCTTCTTCGATATGGTCGTTACTTTTTGTTGAAGCCGGAAAAGCTCGAAAAAGCTGAGGCCTGGCTGGAACGCTACGAATCGGGCGGGGTTTTCTTCGCCCGACTTCTGCCTATTATCCGCCACTTTATCTCGATCCCAGCAGGCATCGTTCGAATGAATTTTGCGACGTTTAGTCTCGTCACCATTGCCGGTTCAGCCATCGCTTGTGCAATATTGGCGTATCTGGGCGACCAGGCATATCGGCGCCAGCCAGATTTGCTGTCTAATCCGGATGCACTGGTCCATTTCATCAAATCGCAGTCGCATTGGATTGTAATCCTGGCCTTGGCATTTGGGGCGTTGTACTTCTTAGCCATGCGGCTGATGCAAAAGTCTCATAAATAAGGACCTAATATGCTCAAACCTGGAATCTATAGTGTAAATAAAAATTACACAGCTGTCAGATCTACGTCGCTCCATGGGCGGCATGCAGCTAAACGGGTATGTAAATACGATCTAGCAGATGAGATTGAACAAAATGGCATCGCATCTGCTCTAATTGATTACGATTGATCATGAAAACGACCAAACAAATCCTCAAACCACGTTCCAAACTCTCGCTTGGAGACCTTATTCTTGCCGTCAGCTCTTGCACCAAAAATACCAAAGAAACGGTTGCGACAGTGGCTGACCTCTTGGCCAGCGGACGCGTCCGCGTAGAAAACAACGGCAAATTCCTGCGCGCCAAGGTTTGCTAAGCTAGAATCAACAAACGACTTTCGAAGTCGCTCCGGTGGTTTAAGCCACCGGAGCGATTTGCTTTTTGCGGCAAACGGTTCCGAATTTGCAGGACCTCAAAACCGGCGTCGGCTGTTGCGAGTGTCATTAACACCCCGCTTTAGCGGGTGCGAAACGCCAACGCAAGCGTCCGTAACCGCTTCAGCGGTTTGCCGCCTTGCCACGCCGCAGGCACCGCGCTGAAGCGAGGTGTTAATGAAAGAATGGCAATGCGTTCACGACGAAACGCTAAACACGTACCGGGCTGGAAACCGGGAACCCGCACTGGGCCAGATGCCTGCGTTCCATAAACGGCCGCACAAAACGGCCTTTGCATTTCCCGAGCAGTTGTATCTTCTTTCCCGGTGATTGACCGTTACTCGCGGCCGGAGATGCGCCAGGTCTGGTCGGACGAGCGCAAGTTCCAAATCTGGTTGGAGATTGAAACCCTCGCCTGCGAGGCGATGGCTGAGCTCGGCCAGATTCCCAAGGCAGATGCAGCCGAAATCCGAAAGCGAGCGCGCTTCTCGATCCCTGAAATTCTTGAGATCGAGAAACGAACGAATCACGATGTCATCGCGTTTCTCGAGAACGTTGCGCAATCTGTTGGGCCGGCCGCCCGGTGGATCCATCAGGGGCTGACTTCGTCGGATATTCTGGACACGACGTTGGCCGTTCAAATGACTGAGTCGGCCAGGATGCTGATCGCCGACATCACGAAATTACGCAATGTAGTTGCTGAGCAGGCGCGTCGTTTCAAAACAACGCCGATGATCGGACGTAGCCACGGCATTCATGCAGAGCCAATCACGTTTGGGTTGAAACTTGCCCTGATGTTTGACGAATTCGGTCGCGCCGAGGAGCGCCTCACCCAAACCCTCGAACGAGTGCGCGTCGGTAAATTAAGCGGTGCCGTCGGGACGCATGCGTATCTCGATCCCGCGATCGAAAAATTCGTGTGCGAGAAACTTGGGCTCAAGCCGGCCACGATCTCGACACAGATCGTGCAGAGAGATCGGCACGCCGAGTTCATGACAACACTTGCCCTTGTTGCGTCGAGCATTGACCGCTGGGCGACAGAGTTTCGCCATTTACAGCGAACTGAAGTTCTCGAGGTGGAAGAATTTTTTGGCGAAGGCCAGAAAGGGAGCTCGGCCATGCCGCACAAGCGCAACCCGATCACGAGCGAAAGACTCAGCGGCCTGGCGCGAGTAATTCGTGGCAACGCGGTCGCGGCGCTGGAGAATGTTGCGCTTTGGCACGAGCGCGATATCAGCCATTCCAGCGCGGAGCGGATCATTTTGCCCGACTCATGCATGCTGCTGGATTACATGCTGACAAAATTGTCCGATCTTGTCGAAAAGCTTCAGGTGTATCCGGACCGCATGCAGCAGAATCTGGCGTTAACTTTCATCGACGGAGATTGATCGGCTTTGCTCACTTGAGATGCATTTCGCGCACGTTGACGAAACGTTTCACGCGCTCGGGTTGGAATAAAGGTTGTCCAGTGCGACGGGCACAAACCGCCGCTATAGGCTATCTGATCGGCTGCAGGAGTAGCTCTGCGATTCGCGCGGAAGCGTCGAGCTTAACGGCTGCGGCTTCACAGGTGGCGCCGGTTTCTTCCGGGCCGATCGATTGCGAGCTAAACGTTACGCGCACGGTTTTCGCTTTGGCTTTCAGAACAAGTTGCGCGACTTGAAATGTGTTTGAAAGCTCGACACCGGCAAGCTCGAGGTGGGCCAGCAATTGCACTCTCATCGGAGCCGCCACAGTTGGCATGAGTTCAACGTGTTCGTGTGAATTGACCGGCACCACCGCGACACCGGCGATTTGGAGGGCGTTTCGCGTTTGCGGCGGCGTAAAGGGTTGGAGCGTCGGAATCAGTCGCAGGGTCACGATTCGTCCATTTCTATCGATTTCAACCGGCCCTAATTGAAAACCATTATCCGGAAAGGCAGCGCGCAGGGCCGGGGAAGCGACATGAAGGGACACCGTGCCGGACGACGGCTTTGCTCGGATTGCACCCATGCGCAACGATTCATTCAGCTGCATTGATACAACTTCCAAAAAAAGGCCGAGGACAACGTCGTTTGGTTCTGTCGAGGCGACCGGCAACGAAATTGTTGGCGCTTTTGGCATGCGCAATTCCGCTGCGAGTGGTGCCATCGGTTCGAATTCCTTTTTCGGCGCTACCGACGGGGCCGGTGGTCCAGGAACATCAGTCGGCTGCACAACCTTCGGCGACGGCGGAATGACCGTGGGTGGTGCGGGAATCGCCGCCGGCGGAGGTGCAGGGGCGCTCGGCTTTTCGACCTGAACGGGTGGCGGAGTGACCTTGGCGCGTCGTGAAGGGACGCTTAGGGGCGGCGCCTCCATCGGCGGCTGAATTGCGGCTGGCGCCGGCGCACTAGTGGGCTGTGCTACCTGTCCTGGTGAAAGAGTGGCGGCTTCCGGCTTCGCGGCAGGCTGCTCGCCGTTAGCGAATTTTTTCGGCCCTGGAGTCGGCGCCGGTGCTAGACCTTGTGGGATTTCCGGCAGCGTTTCCGTTTTCTTGACCGATTCGATCC
>WNGI01004867.1_pt1 | contig 19920 bp, 16 predicted proteins | sample 5400621 | NCBI WGS metagenome assembly WNGI01 (sample SAMN13153374, study PRJNA577476) | soil metagenome | isolation source: 20 cm soil or saprolite under Garry oak tree replicate 1 | place: USA:California | collected 2016-06-15
GTTCAGCCAGAGAAGATCAAATACGACAAACGCGACCGGCACGCCTGCTGCCGCGCGCGCGAACAAATCTTCAGAGTCCCCTTTGCGGCCCAGCCGTCTTTGCAGATCGAAAAAGGTGAGCCTGCGACCTTCCTCGAAGGCGATAATTTCACCGTCGATAATCAGTTCTTCCTGAAAGTTGCGTGCTTGACCAGCTAGTTCCGGGAATTGGCCGGTGATGCGCCGTAAGTCGCGGGAGAAAATTTCAACGCGTTGTGCACTGCGATGAAGTTGCGCGCGGATGCCATCGAATTTGTCTTCCACGTATACTGTCTCTCGGTTTGGTAATGCGGGCGGCCGAACGGCGCCTGACGCCTCAACAAAATGTTCCCAAACCGCTTCCGCGGTCGGCTCAGGAGTCGCAAGCATGCATTTGATCGGATGAAAGATTGACAGCTCCGCCTTGTGCAATTCCTTGCGCCAGGCGAGTGCTGCTGTCTGACCGATGTCGCCCAACAACATGTTCGCCTGTCGTACCTGTTGGAGTGGAACGTCAAACGCTTTTGCAATTGCTTCCTCGACCAAACCCTCGCGCAGTCCGATGCGCAGGTCGCCAGTCAAAATTTTAACGACATACTGACCTTCACGTGCCGATAAGATAGAGAATCGATCCTGCAGCAGCTTCGCCTTCGCTTCCGGGCCGCGCACACGGTGGAGGTTTTCGAATAGGTCGCGCGATTCACGAAGGCTGAACGGCTGTGGCGATGTTCGCCCATTGAGAATCTCGCACGCGCTTTTGCCGGCATCCCCGTAGCCGCTGGCGATGCGATGAAGTTCCCCGTCGCTGATATCGGTGGCAGCTTGCACTGCGCGGAAGATGACGGCCCAGCCAACCTGCAGTGTGCGCAAATCGCTTTGGGCCAGCGCTCTTCCGGTAAAGTACAGCGCCGCGACCGGAACTTGTTCGCTGCTCAGGCCGCGCAGGTAATCGGCAAGCAGCCGAATTTTCTCCAGCTTCGACGGCGTCGCAGCGATAGCCTCACCGACATTCGCGAACGCGAGAAATTCGGATTGAATATCGAATCCGTCTTGCTGAAACGAACCTTGGGATTCGGCGGCTCGCGAGACGCTCGCACACGGACGCACAGCACGTTCCCTGTTCTCAGAAGGCAGGTTCAATTCCATTTGGTTTTCTTCGCTCAATGCCCAAGCTTCGACGCCACGCGCGCGCAGGTCACGGGCAAACGCAGCAGCAAAACCGTGGAGCGTAAGTACTCGCCGGGGCTGTACCAATTCGACATAGCGGATCAAATCTTCGTAATCCGCGTGATCCGAAAGAGGAAATGCTGCGTCGACCTGGTAACGGTAAACAACATTTGTATCAACTGCCCAGCCAGTGATCATCGCCACACGTTTGCGCGGAATTTTTTCCAACATATGCGACCGGTTCGCGCTTGGCGGGCAGATGAGGACTTTCCCTGCAACATCGTTCGGCTTGTAGCGAACGTATTTGCAAAACGATTGGCCGAACTGCTCGTAGATGCGCGTCATCTGATAAACAGAGCCGTGCAGCATGGGAGTCAGGCCGGCCCCATCAAGCGAACACAGAATTTCCTGCGCCTTGCCTAGTGAGTAACCGAGGAGCACGGGCACCTCGTCGGCGTCAATTGTTTCGTGGCAGAATGAAACTATTTGATCAACGACCTCCTCCGTTGGCGGAAATCGATAGCGCGGTAGACCGAACGTAGTCTCCATGATGAGCGTATCGGCCTGTTGCCACTCCGCTTGTTCGGCGGACTTTCCCGGACGCAGTTTGAAATCTCCCGTATACAGGAGTGTCTCATCACCGAGAGAAAGAAAACATTGTGCCGAGCCGAAGATATGGCCCGCGGGCAATAACATCAGATCGATGCCATGCACGGTTCGTTTTTCACCAAACGGCAGAATATGTTCCGCGCGATCACCCGGCATCCGGCGCTCGAGCAAGCGCGCTGTCCGCTCGGAAACAATGATCTCCTCGTGCGGCGCTATGTGGTCGCTGTGCGCGTGCGAAACGAAAGCCAGGCGTTTTGCCTCCCAGGGATCCAGCCACAAATCTGGTTGCGGCAGATAAATCCCGCGTTGGTAATGGATTTCAATCATTCAGAAGAAATTTACTTTCGGATTCGCATGAGCAAAACCACTGGTTCGGCGGGCATGCAGGATTGCTGGACTCATGCTTTGCGCGTTGACAGTTAATTCGAAACCGGCCTTTATTAATCAAATGAGGTCTGCCGTCGCTGCTCTGGCCTTGCTTTCCCTCGCCGTAACTGCTTGGAGCAGGCCACCTCGAGAAGAACCAAAAGTTCTTGAAAAAGTGACGCCGCTGCCGGTGGCGCTCGACAAAGATTTCGAGTTTCGAAAAACGAAGCTTGTGCTCCTCAACGAGAAAACAAAGGCCCAGGGTACTCAGAAGACTTCGAGCAGTCTAAACAAGAAGTCGTCTAGCAATTCCCCTAATCAAAAGACTGCGACGCTTCAGGACGCGCCGATCACCTTTGAACGCCAATACCGGATGTTCGGCGCGGTCACTGGCCTCGATCAACGTCAGCGGTTCGGGAATTACTTCGATTTTTTTTGGCGAGCCAAGCGGCCCTCCGATGTCACCGTGCGTTTGGAGTATCGTCAGGAAAAATTGCATGAGCACGTCCAGGCACAGGAGATTACATACCGAAACGTGCGCGGCACTCATAAGACCGAATTCAAGGTTATTGGAGACGATTACTTGGACGACGGCCAGGTTATTGCCTGGCGCTGCCTGTTGATCTCAGACGGCCGGATCGTTGCGGAAAATCGCTCCTTTATGTGGGACTGATATTGGCGGCTGGCGACAGCTTTCTTTGATCGTGCTCGGGCGTCTCACGGCGATGCTTTCATTAATGCGACTTTTGGTGGCCTGTGTTTCGAATTAATTCTGGAACTTCTGGAGTTCTGTGAGGTTTGACAGCATGCCTTTAGGGCTGGTATCCTTTTAGGAGCTAATTGTGGATTCATCTATTCAAGTAGGGGTAAGAGGCCCAACCATATGGGTGAAAGTCGAGGGGAGAGGTAGTTTTCTCAATAGCGGCAACCTGAAGGAGTTTGCGCGCGAGATGCTGGACCGTGGGTATCGCGAGTTTGTGGTGGATTTAGCAGATTGCGCGATGATGGATTCCACGTTCATGGGAACAATGGCCAGTGTGGCATTGCGGTTAAAGGAACTTGGTCGCGGCCATCTTCACATTGTTCATTGCGGGAATCGGAGCCAGGAGCTTCTCTCGGGGCTCGGCCTCGATCAGATATTTGATATTCATGCCAACGGCGCGCGAGCGCCTGAATGCGGAGCGTTCGAGCCAGCTCCCGCAGGCAACTCGCAAGAGGCCCGAAAACAGGAGCAGGCCGAAACAATGCTGGAAGCGCACGAGGCACTTTGCGAAGCGGCGCCGGAAAATATCTTTCGATTTAAGGACGTTCTCGATTTCTTAAGACAAGACCTTCATCGCGAGACGCCATTGAAGTAAGCTGGCCCTCCACGATGTGGCCGACTTTTCTCCTCGGACTGCTCGTAGCGTCTGTTGCCGGTTGGATTGTGACCGGCTATCTCCAGACGCGGCGGATTCGCAGGTTAGAGAGGTCTCATGAAGAGATCCAGGTGGAGGAGACGCTCGTTTTTGATTTCCTGCACGGCCTTGGCGAAGCCTTCCGAGAGACGATTCGACCTCAGGAACTTCATCGGCTCATCGTCGAAGGCGCTACTCGCATTCTCGACGCGCACGGCGGCGCGCTTTATGTGACAGATCGCATGGGCGGAAAACTCACGCCGGCTTTCATCTCCAGAGGCTGTCCGCCATTGGTCGATATTCCGCCGAATATTTTGCAACAAGCGGCCGCCTCTCCCGTCGCTCTGGAAAAATTTCTCCGACTGCACACAATCGGCCCGAGTGAAGGATTGATTGGGCGCGTCTGGCAAACAGGACAGGCTGTTTGCTTGAACGAACTCTCCGATGCGCCGGAGTTGGCGAAATTGCGCGACAGCGCATTTGGCAGCAGGTCCATAATGGCGGCGGCGCTCCGGTATGGAGCTCAGGATCTGGGTGTCCTGGTGCTGGCGAATGGCCCGATGGGTGGGCCGTTTTCGCAGGCCGATTTCGTCGTTTTTAAATCGATCGCCGAGCAATCTGCCTTTGCGCTTTACAACGCGATTATTTATTCCATGGCCAATGAAAAAAAGCGGCTCGATCACGATCTCGAAATTGCGCGGGATATTCAGCGCATTTTGCTACCCTCGGAGGCGCCGGCCATTGATGGATTTCAGATCAACGGCATCAACGCGCCGGCCCGTCAGGTAAGCGGCGACTATTTCGATTACATCCAGGTAGATGAGGAGCGACTGGGCGTGGCAATTGCAGACGTTTCGGGCAAGGGCGTCCCAGCATCGCTCATCATGGCGATTTGCCGCAGCGTTTTGCGGGCTGAAGCGGCCCGGAACCCGTCTCCGGCAGATGTCTTACGAAAGGTGAATCGCCAGCTTTATCCTGACATTAAGGAAGACATGTTCATCAGCATGGCCTATCTCATTCTGGACCATCAGCGCAATGGCATTACCCTCGCGCGCGCCGGGCACGACGCGCCGTTACTCTACCGACGGAAGTCGCAAACTGTCACACCGATAAAATCGCCGGGAATGGTCGTGGGAATTGACAGCGGAAGCGTGTTTGATAGGCTTACAGTTGATTTCACCATCTCGCTCGAGCGCGATGATTGCCTCGTCCTCTACACCGACGGTGTGACCGAAACGTTAAATGCCGAGGGCGACGAGTTCGGGCTCGATCGTATGATGCAATCCATGCGCGCCAGCGCAAACGACAGCGCACAGGCGATTGTGAAGAAAATCATCGGAGACGTGCGCGACTTTACCGGCTCGGCACCTCAAAACGACGACATAACGTTGATTGCTATCCGCAAAACATGAAAAAAATCCCAGTTTCCGAACAAAACGAACGAATGAAGCCATCGGCTTCGTCTGCGCCGTCGACAGTCACCGACCAAATCGATACGGACGATGCCATGTCTGGCTTGCAAGCCGATCTCGATCGGTTTCGCGATCTCGCGTTGCGCAGCCAGGCTGACTTCGAGAATTACAAAAAGCGCTCCGCGCGCGAAAAGGAAGAGGCGATCCAATATGCCAACAGATCGTTACTTGAGCGCCTGGTAGCAATTCTCGACAACTTCGAGCTTGGCCTCGCAGCTGCAAAAGAACAGGGCAAGCAATCGCCGATTTATTCCGGAATGGTTCTCGTCCAGAAACAACTGAACGATCTGCTCGCGGAAAATGGGCTGCAACCAATCGAGGCCGAAGGGAAAATGTTCGATCCGAACCTGCACGAAGCAATTGCGCATGAGCCGAGCGATCAAGTGCCTGAAGAGATTGTGCTGCGACAGACTCGTCGTGGTTATCGATTCAAAGACCGATTGCTGCGGCCTGCCAAAGTGGTTGTTTCCAGCGGCGCGGCAAACAAGTAAGGCTACTTGCTTGCTCCACCGCTGGATCGCATAGATCACGTACGACGTATCTGCCCCAAATGGAAACTCAGAAACGCGATTACTACGAGGTGTTGGGCGTTGGACGAAACGCCACCGCAGAGGAAGTAAAACGCGCCTATCGCAAACTCGCGGTCAAGTTTCATCCGGATAAGAATCCGGACGATCCGCACGCCGAAGAAAAGTTCAAAGAATTAGGTGAGGCGTACGATGTGCTCATGGACCCGGAGAAACGCGCGGCATACGATCGCTTCGGTCACGCCGCATTTGCTTCCGGCGGCGCAGGTTTTGGCCGCGGTGCATTCCATGATCCGTTCGAGATTTTCCGGGAGGTTTTCGGCGGAGGCGGCTTTGGCGGCGGAATTTTTGAGACATTTTTCGGCGGCGGCGGCGCGGGGTCCGAGGATCGGCGACGCGGATCGGATTTGCGCTACGACATGGAAATCAAGCTGGAAGAAGCGGCTTTTGGAGCGGAGAAACAGATTGAAATCGAGAAACTCGATGCATGCGATAAATGCGGGGGCACCGGCGCGGAACCCGGTTCGCGCAAGACTCGGTGTCCCGCTTGCGCTGGCCGTGGGCAGGTTGTCAGTTCACGTGGATTTTTTCACATTTCGCAGACGTGTCCCCGCTGCCACGGTGCCGGCGAGATTATTGAAAAACCGTGCCAGAAGTGCCGTGGCGAAGGCCGCGTCGAAAAACTGAGTCGTGTTAACCTGAAGATTCCCGCCGGAATCCGGGAAGGCACTCGATTGCGTTCGTTAGCCAACGGCGAAGCAGGCGTTGATGGAGGTTCGCCAGGCGACCTTTACGTGGTCATTCACATCAAAGAACACAAAATCTTTCAACGTGAAGGCGACGACTTGTATTGCGAAGTGCCCATCCCATTTTCCGTTGCGACGTTGGGCGGCGAGATTGACGTGCCTACGTTGGAAGGCAAAGCGCATCTCAAGGTGCCCGTCGGCACACAAAGCGGACAAATATTCAAACTTCGCGGCAAAGGAATAATGAACGTCAACGGCCGCGGCCACGGCGACTTGTTCGCGCGTTTGATCGTCGAAGTACCGTCCCGGTTAAATGCGGAACAACGTCGCAAGCTCGAGGAATTCGCAGCGCTTTGTGGCGAAGAAAATACTCCAATGCGAAAGAGTTTCTTCGAGCGCGCGAAGGAATTTTTCAAATAGGCGCCGCACGTTCCCGTGGTTCGGAATGCTGTCAAACTGATCGAATGCCCGCGAGACGCCTGGCAGGGTCTCAAGCGGCAAATCCCGACTGAACTTAAGGCGCGTTACGTCCGCGCACTGATCGCGGCGGGCTTTAAGCACGTCGACGCTGTGAGTTTTGTTTCTCCCAGAGCCGTTCCGCAGATGGCCGATAGCGAGAAGGTGCTCGAGCAAATCGATTTGCCCGATGACGTCGAAATCATCGGCATTGTGGTGAATGAAAAAGGCGCCGAGCGAGCTATTGCAACCAAAGGAGTTACGACCCTGGGTTATCCCTGTTCCGTCTCTGAAACGTTTCTGCGCAAAAATCAAAACCAGACGCTCGAACAGTGCTATGAAGTTTTGGAATCAATTAAAACGAAGGCTGACGAGACGGGGTTCCGCATCGTCGTTTACATCTCAATGGCGTTCGGAAATCCGTATGGCGATCCGTGGGATGAAAGCCAGCTGCGGAAGGCAATAAAGAAGCTGGCGGCCCTCGGTATTCGATCGATCTCGCTCGCTGACACCGTTGGAGTTGCTGGCCCTGCTCTTATTCGCAGCATTGTTGAGGCGGTCGCAAAACAATACGCCGACTATGACATTGGCGTGCACCTTCACAGTGCGCCTCATGAAGCGATCGCTAAAGTGCTCGCTGCGTACGACGCGGGTTGCCGCCGTTTTGATTCAGCCATTGGCGGGCTGGGGGGGTGCCCATTCGCGCAGGACGCATTAGTCGGAAACATTCCCACAGAGAGCGTCATAGCGGCGCTTCAGCAACGCGGTGTTGAACTCCCGATAAGCGAATCTTTGACCAACGTATTGGCGCTGAACTCGGTCATTGCATCCAGCTACCAGTAAAGAAATCGAATTGCTTGTCGCATAGGTCTTGTTAGTCCTATCGGGCGATGCATCGCTTCTACATCTCGCCGCAGAATTGGAATCCTCGCGCGCTCGCGTTGACTGGAGCGGAGGCGCACCACGCTCGCGACGTCCTGCGCATGAAAGAGGGGGACAAGCTTGTTCTGTTTAACGGACAAGGCCGCGAAATCACTGCCGAAATTATCAATCTCGGCAGCGACGCGATCACACTGAGGAAGCTACATGAAGCGGAAACGCCGCCGCTGCAGTGTCGGATTGTCTTGGGACAGGCAATTCCAAAAGGCAAGAACATGGACTTAATCGTGCAGAAAGCAGTCGAGATCGGTGCTGCGGAAATCGCGCCCATCATTTCCGACCGCACCATTGTGCAGGTCGATTCCGAAAGCGCCGCCCAAAAACAGACGAAATGGCAGCAGATCGCGATTGAAGCGGCCAAGCAATGCGGTCAGAACTGGCTGCCGCATGTGCACACGCCGAGAAAACTTGGCGAATTCTTTTCCGTGAACATCACGATCGCCCTCGCAGCATGCTGATGCTTGTTGGGCCGGAAGGCGATTTTACGCCTGCGGAACTCGCGCTCGCCCGTCGCCATGGATGCCAACCGATCACGCTTGGTCCAATCATCCTGCGTGTAGAAACCGCAGCCATCTATTGCCTGAGTATTCTCTCGTACGAATTGCTGATTTAGCCTGGCACGGACTCAGTGCTACGGCGGCTGACCGGTGCAATTGGCGCACCGAACAAATGCGGAGGCGCCCCGTCATCGCCGGTTTTTTTGCGCTCGACAACATAGCCGAACTTTTCTGAAACTTCCGCCTATGAAAATAAAAATACCCTCAATTCTGATCGTACTAACGCTCGCCTGTGCGGCCACTGCCGGACCAAACCTTCAGGCGGTTGTTCCGCCTCCAGACGGAGGCTATCCCGGTGGCAACACGGCCGAAGGGCAAAACGCTCTTCTTAGCCTCACTACGGGCGGTTTCAATACCGGACTTGGTTTTCTTTCGCTCAGGAGTAACACCACCGGCAGCTTCAATACGGCCGTTGGCGCTGGGACCCTCCTTGCCAACACAGGAGCTAACAATACGGCCACTGGCGCGGGTGCGCTTTTGAGCAACACCTCCGGCTTTAACAACACGGCCAATGGAACGTTGGCGCTCTTCAGCAACACCGAGGGCGATTCCAACACGGCCTATGGTTTAACCGCACTCTTTGCCAACACAACCGGTGCTCAAAACACTGCTGTCGGCCTTAGTGCGCTGACTCACAACACCGAGGGTGGCGACAACACAGCAGTTGGACTGATTGCGCTCTCTAATAACACTACCGGATCCGCGAACACGGCCGTCGGGAGTAACGCACTCGGGAATAATGACGGGGGCAACCAGAACGCAGCCGTCGGTCCATTTGCGCTAGGTAACAATGTCAACGGCAGCAACAACATCGCATTGGGTAGTAGCGCCGGCACCGGTGTCACCACGGCCGATAACGTGATTTGTATCGGCACTGCAGGTCAGAATGTAGCTAACAGCTGCTACATTGGACAAATATTTGGTGTAACCTCTTCCGGAGGACTTGCCGTCTTCGTCAACGCAGATGGCAAACTTGGTACCGCTACATCTTCCCGGCGATTTAAAGAGGCGATTGCGCCAATGGATTCGACGAGCAAAGTACTATTTGCGCTCAAACCCGTCACATTCCGCTACAAAAACGAAATTGATCCAGCGGGCCTATCCCAGTTTGGCCTCGTGGCCGAAGACGTAGAAAAGGTGAGTCCCGATCTGGTAGTGCGCGACAAGGAGGGAAAACCTTACAGCGTGCGATACGATCAGGTGAACGCCATGCTGCTCAACGAGTTCCTCAAGGAACACCGCAAAGTTGAGCAATTAGAGAAGGATCTGCGGTCCACGATCGCGCAGCAGCAAAAGGGAATTGAGATGCTTAACGCGGGCCTCCAGGAGGTGAGCGCTCAGCTTGAAATAAGCAGGGCCACACCGCGAACAGCTTCTCAATAATCACCAAGAGCTGCCAAATCCAAGGCAGACGAAGTGTCTGCGAATATCTGTGCCGGCGGACGTACGCCGCTCATATGATTCCCTTGCGCTCGTGTCGCTGTGGTTGACTGGGATGCTCTCTCTTGTAGTGTTCGCGGCTCCCTGCTCGGGGAAGCCTCCCTTGAATGAATAAGATTCGTAATATTGCCATCATTGCGCACGTCGATCACGGTAAGACCACGCTTGTCGATCAATTGCTGCGCCAATCGGGGACGTTTCGTTCCAACCAACAGATCCAGGACCGCGTAATGGATTCGATGGATCTGGAGCGTGAAAAAGGAATCACGATTCGCGCGAAGAATGCGGCTTTTCAGTGGAACGACTATCGGATCAACATCGTGGACACACCCGGCCACGCCGATTTCGGCGGCGAAGTGGAGCGGATCATGAAAATGGTTGACGGCGTGCTGCTGGTCGTCGACGCCCACGACGGACCGCAGGCGCAAACGCGTTTTGTGTTGCGCAAGGCACTGGAAAACAAACTCAAGCCGGTGGTGATCATTAACAAAATCGACAGAGAAAACGCACGGCCTCACCGAGTACTCGATATGGTGTTCGATCTTTTCGTTGAGCTGAAGGCGACAGACGAGCAGCTCGATTTTCCGATTATTTACGCCAGCGCGAAAAACGGTTTTGCCATGCGCGAACTGCACGAAAACAACGCGGACATGACGCCCCTCTTTGAGGCGATCGTGCAACATGTGCCGCCGCCAAAAATCTCAAGCGAGCCGTTCTTTCAAATGCTCGTGTCGAACCTGGATTATAGCGATTATCTTGGCCGGATCGCCCTGGGACGTATCGTGAGCGGGCGTGTTGCCGTCGGCGATTCGATCGTCTGTATTCACCGCGATGGCCGCCGCGAACGAGCTACTGTGACCGCCCTTTTCACCTATGCGGGACTGGAGCAAGTCGAACTCAAACACGCGACCGCGGGCGAGATTGTTGGGCTAACTGGCTTCGAGGACGTTTACATTGGCGAAACGCTGACGGATCGCGAGGAGCGCCCGGCGCTTCAGTTCGTCGATATCGATCCACCAACAATTCGCATGCAAATTCTGGTCAACGATTCGCCGTTCGCAGGACGCGACGGAAAATTCGTGACTGCGCGGCATCTTCGCGAGCGACTGGTTCGTGAAACGCGTGGGAACGTTTCCATTCAAGTTAACGACACCGAAACCGCAGGCGCATTTGAGATAAATGCGCGCGGCGAAATGCAAATTGCCATCCTGGTGGAGCAGATGCGACGCGAAGGGTATGAGCTGATGGTGTCGCGCCCCGAAGTGATTTTTGGCCGAGCAGAGGATGGCGCTCTGCTCGAGCCGCTTGAAAATCTGTATGTCGATCTACCGAACGAAAATCTCGGCCAGATCCTGCAATCCATCGCTAATCGCAAGGGAGAAATTCTCGGAATGGATCATCACGCCTCGCGTGTATCAATCGAAGCGATCATCCCGACACGCGGCTTGATCGGGTTCGAGAATGACCTGGTGAACCTGACTCGCGGTGAGGGATTGATGAGTCATCTCTTTCGCGAATACGCGCCGTTCAAAGGCGAGATTGGCGGGCGCGGGCGCGGCGTGATGGTGTCGATGGAATCCGGGCTCAGCACTGCTTATGCACTCAACAATATCCAGGAGCGCGGCCGGCTTTTCATTGGTCCACAGGAGGACATTTACGAAGGGATGATCGTGGGCGAAAACGCGCGGCCGGAAGATTTGCCAGTCAATCCATGCAAGGAAAAGCACCTCACCAACATGCGCAGCCAGGGCGAAGGCAAAGGAATTCAACTCGAAGCGCCACTCCGATTCACCCTGGAGCGCGCGATTGAATACATCGAGATAGATGAGTACGTGGAAGCGACGCCAAAGTCGCTTCGCTTGCGCAAGCGCATCCTGGGCGCGACCGCACGGAAACGAGCTGCGTAGGCCCGCGCTCTCCAGTGGCCAAGGGGCTACTCGGCCATTGCTGTTTCAACGGGGGCTTCCGTGGGGAGAGTTGGCGGGGGCGCGGTCTGGTCCGGCGGGGCAGGGTGGATTGAAAGGATTGTGAATTGAGCGACGCCATGCTCGGTTTTCAGCGAGAGCGTCTCGCCGATTTCATGACCGAGCAGCGCTTGTCCAATCGCAGTCTGGTAGGAAATGATGTGACGGTCGGGATCGCCGTCCCACGCGCCCAGGATGGTGTAGGTTTCTTCGGTGTTCGCGTCCACATCGCGCAACGTGACGATTGTGCCGATGGAAACACGAGACGTATCTGGATTTTCAAATGAAGTGCCGCGCGCGTTGTGCAGCATCTGTTCGAGCTCGCTCTTGCGTCGCATCAGGACGCTTTGCATTTGCTTGGCCGCCTTAAATTCAAAATTCTCGCTTAAATCGCCGTAGGACCTGGCGAGTGCAATCTCCTTGGTGTTCTCGGGGATTTTTACTTTTACCAATTCTTCGTATTCGGTTTTGCGTTTTTCCAGGCTGCTCCAGGAAACGATGAGTGGCGCAGCCTTTTCCTGCGATTGCGTGCCTGCAATCATCGTTTCGAGTTCGGGATGGACTTTAACGATCCGCGCCAGGAGCGAACGTTTCGTCAACTCGTCGAAAAGCGGACTTAGTTGAAGCCGCCGCATCGCATCACGTGCCAGGGCGACGTCTGCGTCCTTGAAAATCGCGCCAACCAAGGGGCGATCTTCAACCAGAGCACGGTGCAACTTACTGGCGCGACCAGGAGCCCCGTCGCCGCGGGATTGTTCTCGTTCCAGCGCAGCGAGGATCGCCGCGAGCAAGTCTGGCGTAATCAACTCATGCCATTGTGCACGTTCATTGCAAAGCCAGATTAGCATCTCGCTTGTGGCCGAATGTTCGCGAATGCTCCGTTCCAGCATTGTTCGAAGCTCGGCATGCTGTCCACCTTCACTCAGTATCCCTGGGATCTGCGCGACCATGCGCCCGTGACTCGCTTGCATCAGATGCAAAGCGCGTTCTGTCCAGCGCTCACCGAGTGCCGATGGCAACGCTTGCAAGACTCTCTTCTCTTTTGCCGCCGATAACTTCTGCAGGATCGATACCAGACGTTTCTCCTCCTCAACAATCAGGTTGGAGAGAGTCAGGCCTATGTGGGTTGTGTGCAGTGACGGGACGCGCGCGAGCAAATCGTCCCGCGCGATGATCAGCTCGAATGCCAGCGCGGGATGCATTTTCTGGTTGCGCGCCGCCACGTTCTCGATCGCCACGACGATCGGCTGAAGCTGTTTTTGAGCCTCGTTGAATTGCGGGTGAAATTTTATGATCTGCTCGAGTGCCGCGATTTGCTCCTTTGGTTGTCGCGCCTTGTTGAAAGCGGCGATCAGTTCATCAGCGTGCGACACGCCTTCGCTGCGGATTTGGATTGGCTCAGTCTTTTTTGCGGGGATTGAAAAGGCGCCGCTGACCTTGAGTGCCTTCTTGGTTGATTCCCACCAACGTTTCCATTCCGCCTCGGTAAAAACATCGCCGACAAGCCATTCACTGATCTCCTGTGCCGTGGCTTTGCCGTCCAGACTTTCCAGAATATTGCGCACCAGCGCGGCAGGTTTCTCCCTCGCCAAATTTTTGATCGCTGCGAGATCTGTCGCCTTGCGTGTAAGAAAATGCTCCGGTGCAAGAGGCGTAAGATTGTCCGCCGCGTACTGGACCTGCATGGGATGCGACTTCTTACTGGCAAAATCGATTACGATCTGGTTCAGCAACAGATTCCATTCGCTCACGCGGCCGAATCCCCAGCTCTTGTGCAAACAAAACGTCCCCGGCTTTAATTTTTCCAGCTGCTCGGCGCCTTGGGAGGTGAGCTTTCCCGCTTCGACGAGCTTTTGTAGTTCAGCGTCCATTTTCTGCAGGGCAGACAATATCACCTGGTTGCGAATGCGCTACAGCTGGCATAAACCGAACGAGACACACGTAATTTGCGATTGCCGCGCGGCTCGCGGCATGAAAACCTCCCCGCGGTGAAGACGAGTATCTGGTTTTGGATCGCCTTTCACATTGGCGTCTTCGTCGCAATAGGGATCGACCTCTTCAGCTCCAAGCGGCGCGGTCGCGAATTGAGCATTCGTGCCGCGCTTCGTCGGACCGTGATCTGGGTGCTAGTGTCGCTTGCCTTTAACGCCCTGGTCTGGCGAATCAAAGGACCTCACCACGCGCTCGATTTTCTCACCGGCTATCTCATCGAGTATTCGCTGAGCATGGACAACATTTTCGTATTTGTGTTGATTTTCGCGCATTTTCGCGTTCCTCCGCTGGCGCAACGTCGCGTCCTGGTCTGGGGAATAATAGGGGCACTCGTCATGCGCGGCACCATGATCTTGTGCGGTATCGCACTGGTGCACCGTTTTCATTTCGTTCTTTATCTCTTCGGTCTCTTCCTGCTCATCACTGCGGCCCGCATGCTGTTTAGGAAACATCCAGCGCGCGATTTCACAGAGGGTTGGGTGTTGAAGATGTGCCGCCGGGTTCTTCCGATTACTCGCGACTTCCATGAAGAACATTTTAAGGTCCGTGTCGATGGTCGCTGGATGTTGACTCCCCTGGCTCTTACCATGATCGTGATCGAGGTCACAGATTTGATCTTTGCAGTCGATTCGATCCCCGCGGTATTGGCGATTACGCGCGACCCATTCATTGCCTATACTTCCAACATTTGCGCGATCCTTGGCTTGCGATCTCTCTACTTCCTGCTGGCCGGCTTGATGGATCGTTTCATTTACCTGAGAACAGGACTCGCGCTGGTGCTTGGCTTCGTCGGAATCAAAATGATTATCGCGGACTATTTGCCGTTGCCACGGGTCCTCTCTCTGGGAATTATTGCCCTAATTCTTGGCGTTACGATCGTGCTTTCCATGTTGAAGACACAGTCCCGCGTGACACCCGAGAACCAAAAATAAAGTATTGCTTTCGGCGTTCCGAATCACTTAACTATCTTGAAGTGCCTATGAAAACGATCCTTCCCCTCGCAGCCATTGCTGGTCTTGCCAGCTTAGCCTTCGCCGATATTCAAGACCCCCCTTCGAACGATTACGGCCCAACCCGAAAGCTCGGTCGGGGACTTTCGAATCTTGTCTTCGCTCCCACTGATTTTTTTGTGACGGTTAATCAGGTCAACCAAACGGAAGGTAATTCTGCGGGGGCTGGTTATGGCGTTGTGCGCGGGCTGGGCCGCTCCGCCGCACGACACGTTGCCGGTCTAATCGAGGTTTTGACCTTTCCGTTTCCATTGAGGGGAAGCTATTACCCCCTGTTGGCGCCTGATGTTCCTTACATTCATGCGGGCTACCCGGAATTTCCGCCTGAGGTTGGTAACGAATCGAAGTATCCGTACGTGCGCGATACGCACCAGGATTTCAATTAGCACTCGGTTCCGTCAGACGTAGGTCCGAATGCCGAATTTTCGCTCCGGGTGCTTCTTTTCTTATTAACACCGCGCTTCAGCGCGGTGCCATAAGTGCACCCTTCTTAGACTTGAGTTGGCGTTGCACACCCAGCTAAACCAGGGTGTTAATGACATGCGCATTGTCGATCTGAAAATTGAAGACATCGCTTTTGGCGGGAAAGGTGTCGGACGCGACCAGGGGAAGGCGATCTTCGTCCCCTACGTCATCGAGGGCGAGATTGTTTCTGCGGAAATCGTGCGCGAGAAAAAACAATTCGCCGAAGCGGAGCTCGTCGAAGTAAAGCAAAACTCGCCGGATCGCGTTGAACCACAGTGTCCCTATTTCGGCCGCTGTGGCGGATGCGCTTACCAGCACGTTAGCTATGAACACCAGCTTGCCATCAAGTGGCGACAGGTTCGTGACGCTCTCCAGCGCATCGGCAAACTCAAAGACCTTCCCATGCGACCGATTATCACTTCGCCCGCCCAGTACGCGTATCGCAATCGCATCACTGTGCATGCGCAGGACGGCGTGATCGGTTTTTTTCGGCGCGACTCGCATAGCTTGATCGACATCGAGCGCTGCCCGATTTCGCGTGATGAAGTCAATCGCGCTCTCGCGGACCTGCGTGCACAAACACAGATACGCGATGGTCATTTTACGTTACGGGCTTCCGCCAGCGACCGCATTTTTTCCCAAACCAACGATGCGGTCGCAAATGCTTTGCGCAACTTGATCGTCGATCTCGTCGCGCCGAATCAGGAACTATTAATCGATGCTTATTGCGGCGCTGGATTCTTTTCAAAAGCGTTGCGCGACAAATTTGAGCGGGTAATCGGGATTGATTGGGACAAATTCGCAATCGCGGCTGCAAAAGAAAATGCGACCGACAAAGAAACGTACATCGCCGGTGATGTCGAAGAAGAGCTATCAATGAGCGACGGCTTGCTAGCCGTCCAGGGCAAGACGCGACGGCTGGGAAGCCGTTCCCTGACGCTCATTGTCGATCCACCCGCTACCGGCCTGAGCGCAAAGGTGCGAAAGGCAATAGCTGAGCTCGCCCCGCAGACGCTCGTTTATATTTCCTGCAATCCGGCGACACTGGCACGCGACTTAAAAGAATTGCGCGAAAACTTCACGATCGAGTCGGTCACGCCACTCGACATGTTCCCACAAACCGCCGAAATCGAGGTTGCCGTTCATCTGCTGGCTGCGTGATTTTTGTCGAGTTCCACGCCGCCGCTAACAAGCCGATTTCGGTTGCGACCGAGTACAACGGACGTTAACGCGACTGCATGATGTCGATCCTGTCAGACGTCGCCAACCTTCGCGTGCCGACCGAGTTCGTTCTTTTCGGGCTCACTTTGGCCGGAGTTGCGGTTTTCCATCATCGTACACTTCGCGTCTCGCTGATCGGTCTCGGTGCGATCGTTCTCTACAAGCTTCTGTTCACCGGTTTCGAATCCGGGCCGGGCTTCAGTGGGTTGGCTGCGTCGTTCGTGCACGAGTGGGTGATCCTGATGAATCTGCTCGCCTTACTCACGGGCTTCGCGTTGCTGGCAGATTTCTTCGAGGCCAGCAAATTGCCCGCGGTATTGCCAAGATTTTTGCCGCACAACTGGAAAGGCGGATTTTTGTTGCTGGCGTTGGTTTGGGTTCTCTCAAGTTTCCTCGACAACATCGCTGGCGCATTGATCGGCGGCGCAATCGCGCACCAGGTTTTTAGGGCGAAAGTGCACGTCGCGTTCATCGTCGCGATCGTGGCCGCCTCCAACGCCGGCGGCGCCTGGACCGTGGTCGGCGACACTACCACAACAATGATGTGGATCGCAGGCGTTCCGCCGTCGCACGTTTTCCATGCGATCATTGCAGCCAGTGCGTCGCTTTTTATTTTCGGCGTGCCAGCCGCGATTGCGCAGGAAAGATTTTCGCCGCTGATCGCGCGGAGCGAGTCGCTTCATCGCGTCGATTGGACGCGTGTGGGCGTTGTCGGGTTTATCCTGATGCTCGCCATCGCCACGAATGTTTTGGTGAACTCCAAGTTTCCTGAGGGCGCCGGCCGTTTCCCGTTTATTGGCGCAGCGGTTTGGATCGCGATTGCGGTTTGCGCATTTGCGCGACGTCCGAACTGGAAGCTTTTGCCGGGCGCGTTTCGAGGCTCGCTATTTCTGCTTGCGTTGGTGATGGCGGCGGCACTTATGCCGGTGAAACACCTCCCGAGTCCATCATGGCAAACCGCATTCGGACTCGGGTTTTTGTCCGCCGTGTTCGACAACATTCCGCTGACTGCACTCGCGCTGAAGCAGGGTGGCTACGACTGGGGCGTGCTCGCGTTTAGCGTGGGTTTCGGAGGCTCGATGGTGTGGTTCGGATCCTCCTCCGGCGTGGCGTTGTGCAACATGTATCCTGAATCGCGCTCGGTCGGGCAATGGATCCGGCACGGCTGGGCGATTCCGCTCTCATATGCGATCAGCTTTTTCATCATGCTCGCATTTTGGGGTTGGCAGCCGAAGCCCCCGTCCAGACCGGAACTTGCCGTTGTAGAATTTCGAAGCTCCGCCGGTAGCGATATGAAATCAGGACGATATGAATGTTTTTTTCACGTCTGTCGGTTGCAGCTTAATTAACACTTCTCCACGAATGCTCGACGCTTAACGCCTGGCGCTTACGAGATACCAGATCAGCAATCCGCCGATCGGCACGCCGATCAGGGTTTTCGGGTCGTGCCGGAGCAACGCGTTAAGCGAATCCCCAATGAGATTGACTACCAAAACTGCTGTCGCCAGCCTGCGTCCCCACTGCGCATTTCGGGCAAGTCCAATCGCGCTCAGCCCGCAGGCGACACCGACCGTTGCCATCAACACGATGGACACACCGCGTCCGATCTCTTGAAACTGAGCGGGCGCTTCCGGTTTGAATCGCCAGATTGAATCCAGAGAACCTCCGGGAAATGCCAGCGCCAGCACGATAAGCAGACAAATCGAAGCGCCGCCCGCGAAGAAAATCACCAGCAAAACTGTTCCGAGACTTCGCTTGCGAGTGCTTGTCACGCGTAAACGAGCAGATCGATTTCTTCCGGCAGCGAGTTCGAGACTTCACGAATCACGTTTCCGCGAAGCAGATTTATTAGCGCGCTGCGTTGCGGCGCTCCGAGAATGACGCGCGACGCGCCAAGCGTTGCGGCAACATCCACGATGGTTTCTGCGGCGGAAGGACTGACAGCGTAAGCGAACAGCGGTTGCTGGTCGCCGGCTTTTTGTTTGGCTTCAGCAAAGATTGCACTCGCCTCGGGGTCTTCCTGCCATTTGCGGCGAACGTCCTGCTCAGTCATGAATGGTTGTTCGCGGACAAAGAGCAAATAAAGTCGGGCGCCTGCTTTGCGCGCTTCACGCAATGCAAAGTCCAGTGTCCGGCCGGCGCTCCGAATCGCGCACAGAATTGATTCTCCGCCGGAGGGAGTCAGCGCTTCGGACTTGGGCGCCGTAACCTCGACCGGCAGCCGTTCCGGCACCGCCCGTAATGGTTTACGGGCTTCTTTTTTCATTCGGCGTTCCTGCACAAGTCCGCGCAAGATCAAACCCACGGCAAGAATAGTGACCGCAAAATAGCGCGCATTCGGTTTGTCGATCAGCAGCGACATTTCGATCGCCGCCATGACAAGAAAAGTTCCGAACATAAGGGCGCGCTCTGAGGTTTTGATTGAAAGTTTTCGGTCAGTCGAAGTCGCGCCAAGGTTCGTTGCGATCGCCCCGACTACGCCGACAGCGTAAAGATCGGCCAGGCCGGACATATCTTTCACAATGATCACAAGCAGCATCGGGACGAAGGTAGCGAGCAGCATGCCCGCGCTAGGGACGCCCCATTTGTTGAGGCGCTGAAAGAGTTTCGGGACCTCGCGATCGCGCGACATGAGGAATTGAATCGCGATGAGATCGACAATCGCGGTGTTGACCGCCGAAAGCAGAAGCAGGCCGAAAACAATACTGACGATGAAACCAAATGCATGACCAAGCGCTGGACCCAAAGCACCGCCAACAAACATTTGGCCCATATAACGCAGCATGTAATCGCGCACGCCTTCGGCGCCGGGAGCGTTGACGTCGCCGTTGACAATCTGCAATCCGCTGAGCGCATGCATGGCGAGGCCCAGCAGCGCCGTAAACACGCACACCTCGATCATGACGATCAGCAGCGCTGGCGTGGAAGTTTTCGTGACTGATGGGTGCGTATTGGTGCTGCCCGGATCAAGCTTCATCACGCCGGTGGCATTTGCGATCGCCTCCACACCAGAAAGCGCCAGCACGATTCCGACGAACGCGGCCCAGTTGTGGCCGAACGTTCCGTGCAACGGTTGCAAATGAGTAATTGCTAAGCCTAGGTGCGGCAGACAAAAGAACCCGAGAATAACAACGACGACCGCGGTAGGGACCGAAATCAAGAACGCAAGACCACCGGTTTGTTTCGGCCCGAGCAAATTCAGCAAGCCAATGACTAGGATCGATAGCGCTGCGAATTTCTCCGGATGCGGAACGCCGAGATACTGAAAGGCGGAGAGTGCGCTGATAGCGGCCGTCACTAAATAATCAGCGATGAGCAGAAACGCGCCGACAATCGAAATCACTTCGGATCGATGCCGCACGGCCGCATACACGCCCCCGCCATCGGGATAAAGGCGGCAGATAACCATGTAGTTGATCCCGACCAGCGCGGTCAGCACACACATCGCCGCGATCAGCCAAAACGAAGCATAGCCGGCGACTGCAAAAGCCAGACCAATGACGTAGGCCTTACTCGTTCCCCAATCCCCGTACAGAATGGCGGCCGCGCGCTTCCAATCCACATTGCGTGGACG
>WNGI01003230.1_pt1 | contig 19910 bp, 16 predicted proteins | sample 5400621 | NCBI WGS metagenome assembly WNGI01 (sample SAMN13153374, study PRJNA577476) | soil metagenome | isolation source: 20 cm soil or saprolite under Garry oak tree replicate 1 | place: USA:California | collected 2016-06-15
TGCGGGGCACGCGTCGGCCTGGGCCATCATGAGCAATGAGCAGCCGCAGGTTCACCGGGCGCTGTTCGCTGCCGGAATTGCCCTGCACACGCTGTCACGCGTGACCGGATTCGCGGGCGGCGACCTCACGCTCGCCAACCAGTTCACCGGCGCCGCCACGCGCCTCGCCTGCAAGTCCCTGGTTATCGTCGGCGCGCGCTTTGCGAACGATTTCCTGTACACCGCGCTCAGCGCCCGCTCGCAGGAACCGGCCGGGATCCAGTCCGTCACCCGGATCGGGGATGCGCTCGCTCCGGGGGCGATTGTGCATGCCGTGTACAGCGGTCACCGGTATGCTCGGGAACTGGATGCCGACCCGGCGACCCTGACATACCGACGCGATGCACCCCTGGGCAGGCAGCGCGGTACGGGGATGCCGGGGCTCGCTGCCAACGAAGACCTGGAGAAGCTCCCGTGAGCACCCACGAGCCGCCCCCGCGGCTGGCCGGTCTGGAAGCCACCCTGCCGTCGAGCTGGTATCGCTCGGAGAGCGTATTCGCCGTCGAGAAGGAGCGGATCTTCTGCCGCGACTGGATCTGTGTCGGGCGCGAGGAAGAACTGGTGCAACCCGGCGCGTTCCGCGTGCTCGATATCCTCGGCGAAAGCATCATCCTGGTGCGCAACCGCGAGGCTCGGCTGCGCGCCTTCTACAACGTGTGCCGGCACCGGGGTACGCGCCTGTGCCGGGAGCCGGCCGCGGCGCGCCCCGGCGCGGTCCAGCTGCCCGGCGGCATCGCCGCCGGGCGTATCACCTGTCCGTATCACCAGTGGACCTACGACCTCGACGGCCGGCTGATCGCCGCACCCCATCTGAGCGCGCAGCCGCAATTCGACAAGGCACTGTTCAGCCTGTACCCGGCGGAGGTCGAGTCGTGGGGCGGTTTCGTGTTCCTGAACCTGACCCCCTCCAGGGCCGCGCCACTGCAGCGGCAGATGGGCGGAATTCCCGAGCGCCTGGCGCGCTACCCCTTGGGGGAGCTGCGGATCGGTCACACGATCCGCTACCAGGTGGCCGCGAACTGGAAGGTGCTCTGCGAGAACTACAACGAGTGCTACCACTGCGGGGGCGTGCATCCGGAGCTGTGCGAGCTGGTGCCGGCGTTCCGTGATCGCGGCGGCGCGAATCTCGACTGGCTGCGCGGCATTGCGCATCGCCCCGGCGCGTATACGTTCACCAAGTCAGGCACGACGCGTCGCCGCGCGTTCCCGACCCTGAACGAAGACGAGCGGGTGCGCCACAAGGGCGAGCTGCTGTATCCCAATCTGTTCCTGAGCCTCGCCTGCGATCATGCCGCGGTATTCATCCTGCAGCCGCGCAGCGCCGCGCACACCGACATCACCTGTCAATTCCTGTTCGAGCCATTCGAGATCGACAAGCCCGATTTCGACCCCAGCGACACCACCGAGTTCTGGGATCTCGTCAACCGCCAGGACTGGGCGATCTGCGAGGCGGTGCAACAGGGCATCAGCGCGCGCGTGCACGAGCGCGGCTATTACGCTCCGATGGAAGACTTCAGTCTCGACATCCGTCGCTACGTCCTGGAACGGATCGGCGACGCGGTCGAAGCGACGTGAGGGACAAGCCGGCGGCGTCAGCGTCCTTCCCCTCCCCGCAGCGCATACGCGTGCGCTGGAAGATATTCCTGTTCCTGTTTGGCTTCGGCTTCATCGCCTACGTGCAGCAAAGAAGCCTGACCGTCGCCAGTTACCGGATGATGCCGGACCTGGGCTTCACCCAGATGCAGATCGGCTGGCTGGAGACCGCGCTACTGGTGGGCTACACGGCCCTGCAGTTTCCCGGAGGTGTGCTCGGCCAGCGCCTCGGAGCGCGGCTGATGTTCGTGGTGATCGGACTGATCGCCTTCGCGTCCTGCATGGTGATCCCGCTGGCTCCGTTTCTGCTGCAGGGCGGCGCGTTGCTTGGAGTGTTGCTCGCTGCGCAGTTGCTGGCGGGTGCCGCACAGGCACCGATATTCCCGGTCTCCGCGGGAGTATTCGAGACCTGGTTCACGCCCGACAAATGGCCGCTGGTGCAGGGCCTGCAGAGCCTGGGACTGGGCCTCGGAGCCTCCCTCACTCCCCCGCTCATCGCCTGGCTCATGACCGCGTTCGACTGGCGGCGGGCGCTCGCCTGGACGACCCTGCCCGCGCTGCTGCTGATCAGCTGGTGGGCCTGGTATGGCAGGAACAGCCCAGCCGAGCATCCGGCGGTGAGCGCGGAGGAGCTCGCCGAGCTCGGTGCGGAGCCGCCCGCGAGTGTGGACTCCAGCATCTCATGGTCACGCGTCTGGACGCTGATGAGGAACCGGGACGTGCTGGCGCTGACCGGCTCCTACGTGTGCATGAACTACGTGTACTACCTGCTCGCGAACTGGTGTTTCCTCTATCTGCTGCAGGAGCGGCACTTCACCGTGCTCGAGAGCGGCTGGCTCGCCAGCACGCCGCCGCTCGCGGCCGCCATCGGCGCCGGTGCGGGCGGCTGGCTCGCGAGCGTCCTCGGCAGGCGCTATGGCGTACGCACCGGCCTGCGGATCCTGCCCCTGTTGTCTCTGCCTACCGCCGGCGTGCTGCAATTCCTGGCGGTAGACGCGACGAGCCCCTATCTGGCCGTGACGGCCCTGGCGCTGTGCTTTGCCTGCGTCGAGCTGAACGAAGGCCCTTACTGGGCGGCGATCATGCACGTCGGGCGCGCCGACACCATGGCGGCCTCGGGGCTGCTCAACACCGGCGGAAACGCCGGCGGCCTGATCGCCACGCCGATCGTTGCCTATCTGTCGAGCCATCACGCCTGGACCTCGGCGTTTCTCATCGGGACCGCTTTCGCCGTGGTGAGTGCGGCTGCGTGGCTGCTGGTGGATCCCACCCGTCGGGTGGGCAGCGAGGCGCCTGCCGCCGCGGCGTCCTAAGGCGCGGGCGCCTCCGCCACCACCGCGTTGCTTCCCAGCCTGCCGCGCACCGAGGCGCGCGCGCCGCTGACACCCTCGGGCCATTGCAGCTGCAGATTCCCGCGAACACCCTGTGCGGTCCGCAGGTTCAGATCGGCGTGCACGACGCCGCTGCGCCCCGGCCAATCGATCCGGCCGGAAACGCCGGCATCCTCGGTCCACAGAACGTCGCGCAGGATGAGCCGATAGCCTTGCGGCGCTTGCGCGACGGTGAATGTGCCGCCGCGCAATCCAACGCCCCTGCCGGTCCCGTTGGCTTCGGCCCGCACGATGGCGTCCCCGCAAGTCAACAGCACCGCTGTGACGGCTCGCAACTGGTCTTCTCCCGCCGCATTGCCCGCGAGCCCGCGTGCGGGTGTCAACTCGCCCACCTGCCTGGCGAAGCGTGGCACGAGGCGCGCTGCGGGCACCGCGCTTGCACAGCTCTCATCGCCGCTCTCCAGGCGCTCGATGAAGCGGCGCGCCAGGAGGGCGCCGCATTCACTGCGGGCATGCGGCAGGGCATTGACGTGGAAGCCGTTGGCGATGACGACGTGGCGGGCTCGCGCAAAGCGGGCCGCGGCCGCGGCTCCGTCCGCCGGGCTGGTCATATTGTCCAGCTCGCCGGAGATCACCAGCACGGGAACATCGGGGTAGCGGGCGCCGGCGGGAACCAGCGGCACGGCCGGCGCGCCGGGCGCCGCGGCAGGCCAGCGCACGCACTCATCGATGAAGGCATAGTCGAGTGGCATCCCGCGATATTCATCGATGGTGAACGGCGCATAAGTGTCGGGCGACTCGGCCTGGCGCTTCGCGATCTGTACATCGCGTACGATCAGTCGCCGGGCGGGCGCGAGGCTCATGTCGAAGATCTGCGGCGGGTCCTGGCAGAACACGGCGGCCGCCAGCCCCGCGCTGAACTGCCGCGGCGAGCGCGTCGGATCGCGTGAGTCCACGCTGGCCAGCGTTTCCGCCATCAGTCTGAGGAGAGGTAACCGGTCCCCGTCGCCGAAAGCGCGCGCCGCTGCATCCAGCTCGCGCACCGTCGCGTAGGCCGGCGAGCCTGCAAACATGACGATCGCCAACTCGCTCGCATCGGCGGTGAACCGCATGGATCGCCCGCGGCCATAACGCACCTCGGCGCTGACGGGTGCGGCGCGCAGCAGCTCGAGCGCCCGGGCGATGTGCTCGAGCGAGCTTCCCGCGACTGCCTGGCAGGCAGGTGTGCGCTCGCAAGCGCGGTTGAACTTGTCGCGCATCGCGGGTGCGTAATGCGGGTACCAGGGGTAGTCGGGACCGTCCAGAGGATAGGCTCCGTCGAGCACCAGCGAGCGCAGCTGCTCCCCGTGGCGCAGCGCAAAGACCTGCGCGAAGTAGCTGCCGTAGGAGTCGCCGTACAGGTCGATGCGCCCGAGCGACAGCGCCTCCACGATCGCAGCCAGGTCATCGGCTGCCAGCGCGGTGCTGTAGAGCGGCGCCGTTCGCCCGAGCGAGCGCCCGCAGGAGCCGATATTCGCCTCGGTGAGCGCCACCGCGGTCTGCAACGGCTCGCAGTCGACGGCGGCCGAGCGCCCCGTTCCCCGATTGTCCATGAGCAACACGTCGTGGCTCGGCCGCAGGGGTCCGAACAGCGCCAGGTACTCGCTGCGTGACCCCGTGGCCGGATAGCCGGGGCCGCCCTCGGTCGCCACCAGCGTGCCGGCGGCGGGACCGCCGGCGGTATGCGGGTAATACTCGAAGTAGATCGAAATGGCCCCGGGGACTGCGCCGCTGGGATCGAGGCGGCGGTACAGCCCGCCACACCAGGGCGCGCGCGTGTCGCAGCGGTGCAAAGTCAATCGTCCCACCTGCCGTGCCGCCATCGGGCGCGCATCCGATGCGGGCGCGCTGACACCAGTCAGCAGCAGCATGCCCAGGATCCGGAAGCGACGGTAACGGCGGTGTGTCATGGGCGGGACGCCTGCTTGTATGATAAGGATCCTGCCGCGAGCTGTCGCGAGCTGAGGGTGTGCAGCTGTCACAGGAGCCGGCCGATGTTGCCCCGGATTGTCTCCCCTATCGGCTGGTGCACTCTGCTCGTGGCACTCACCGCATTCCCGCCCGCCGCGCGCGCCCAGACACCGATCTCGCCGAAGACGCGCAACGTCGTGCTCATCGTCAGCGATGGTGTTCGCTGGCAGGAGATTTTCACCGGCGCCGACCCCAGCTTGTTGAACGAGAAAGACGGCGGCATCTGGGATAAGGAGCAGGACCTGCGCCGCGAATTCTGGCACGCCGACCCGGAGCAGCGCCGCAAGGCCCTGTTTCCGTTCCTGTGGACGACGGTCGCCGCGCGCGGCCAGATCTTCGGCAACCAGGCCAGAGGCAGCATCGCCCGGGTCACCAACGGCCTGGCCTTCTCCTACCCCGGATACAACGAAATGCTGACCGGCCATCCCGATCCGCGGATCAACTCGAACGAGTTCGGCCCGAATCCCAACCCTACGGTGTTCGAATGGTTGAACGGTCTGCCGGATCTGCACGGGCGCGTCAGCGTGTACGCAACGTGGGAGACGTTCAAGGATATCTTCAACGTTCGACGCAGCAATCTTGCGCTGCAGGTCGGATGGGAGCTGCCCTATCGCGGCAGGCTCACCCCGCGGCAGGAGCTGCTGAACCAACTCTACCGGTCCACGACGAGGTTGGACGGCCACGATGTCTACGACGCGTTCCTGCAGATCCCGTTGCTCGACTCGTTGCGCGAACACCCACCGCGGGTATTGTTCGTCGGCTACGGCGAGACCGACAACTGGGCGCACGCGGGCCGCTACGACCTGGTGCTGCACAGCGCGCACGTGTTCGATCAGTTCGTCGAGGAGCTCTGGCAGACCCTGCAGGGCCTGCCGGCGTATCGCGATCGGACTACCTTCATCATCACGACGGATCATGGCCGCGGCAGCGGACCGATCGATTGGAAGGAGCACGGCGTCGAGCAGCCGGGCTCGGAGGACATCTGGATCGCGGTGCTGGGCCCCGACACCCGGCCGCTCGGCGAGCGCGCTCACACCGCACCGGTCACCCAGGCCCAGATTGCGGCAACCGTGGCCGCGCTGCTGGGCAAGGACTACCGGCAGGCCGTGCCGGCCGCCGCCGCCCCCATCGCAGAGGTGTTGAGCGAGCGCCCCTGAGGAGCGATCAGTCGCGCAACGCTGCGGCGCCGCTCAGCGGGGCGCCCACCACCTTCGTAAGCACCTCGATGAGCTGGCCGGGATCAACGGGCTTCGGTACGTGCTCATCGAAGCCCGCCTCGAGCGCGTGCCGGCGATCATCGTCCCGGGCGAACGCCGTGACTGCCACCGCGCCCACGCGCGGCGTATGCCCTTCGCCCTCACGCTTGCGAATGCTGGCCAGCAGCTGATAGCCATCCTCGCCGGGAAGTCCGATATCGCAGACCACCACATTCGGGTGGCGCAGCGCCAGCGCCTCTCTTGCCGAAGCCGCCGAGGTCGCGATGCGCACGCGCGCTCCGGCCGCCTCGAGGAACTGCCACATCGCCTCCGCCGCTGCCGGTTCGTCCTCGACGATGAGCACCTGCATCCCCGCGAGCTTCGCGCCCCGGCTCGCATCCGTGTCCCCGTCCGTAACCGGCAGTTCCTGTCGTCTGGCGAGCGGCAATCGCACCGTAAAAGCCGAGCCGCGTCCCTCCCCCTCACTGTGCGCGCTGATCGAGCCGCCGTGCAGCTCCACCAGCTCCCGGGCGATGGCCAATCCCAGGCCCAGCCCCGCATGCTGTCGGCTGGTCACCGCTTCAGCCTGCTTGAACCGGTCGAATACCAGCGGCAGGAAGTCGGCACGAATACCGATGCCGTTGTCGCGAACGAGGATCTGCACGGCGCCGCCGTCCCGGGACAACTCGACCTCGATGGCTCCGCCCGAAGGGGTGAACTTCACCGCGTTGCTCAACAGATTCAGGACCACCTGTTGAATCCGATCCGGATCGGCGCGCACCACGCCCACTTCGTCACTGAGCCGCGATTCCAGCTTGATGCTGCGGGAGGCCGCATTGGGCAGCACGGCGTCAACCGCGCCCTGTACGACCTCCGCCAGACGAGTCTCGCGCAGCGCCAGACGCAGCTTGCCGGAGGCCATCCTTGAGGTGTCCAGCAGATCGTCGATGAGCGCCGCCTGGGCCTTGGCCGCGCGATCAATCGCCTGAAAACCGGAATCGAGGTTCTTGGCGGTCAGCTTGCCGCCCAGGAACAGCCCCGACCAGAGACGAATGGTGTTGAGCGGGGTACGCAGCTCGTGACTCACCGTCGAGATGAAATCGTCCTTGGCGTGGTTGGCACGCTCTGCGCTCAGGCGCAGCTCCTCGGACGTCCGCAATGCCTCGTGAAGGTGCTCCCGCGCCTGCCTGAGTTCGGTGTGATCGCGCATGACACACGCAAATCCCGGAACGGCGCCGCTTGCGTCGTGAATCGCCGTCAGTGTGCCGCTGGCCCAGAAGCGGCTGGCGTCCTTTCTCATGTAGGCACGCTCGTCACTCGCCTTCGCGCTGTCGAGCGCCATGCGCAACTGTCGCTCGGGCACCCCCAGCAGGCGATCCTCGGGGGTGTAAAACATGGCGGCCGGGCGGCCGACTGCCTCACTCTCGCTCCAGCCGAGCAGGCGCTCCGCGCCGCTGTTCCAGGTGGTGATGCGGCCCTCGGCGTCGATCATGAAAATCGCGTAGTCGGCCGTGCTCTCCAGCAGCAGCCTGAAGCGCTGCTCGCTTTCGCGCAGGGTCGCTTCCATGCGCCTGCGCTCGCTGATGTCCCAGAACGTCGCGACCGCGGCGACCACTGCGCCCGCGCGGCCGCAAATCGGCGCCGAGCTGACCGACAGCGAGCCGCGCGTTCCGTCGGTGCGCAGAAAATCGAGTTCCTCGTCGCTGACCGTCGCGCCCGATGCGAGCGTGCGCGCCAGGGGCCACTCCTGCGGCTCATACACCACCCCGTTCGGGTGCAGACCCTTGAACGCGATCGACGCCGAGCTCCACGGCGTTCCGAGCATCGGCAACGGGAAGGGCAGGCCGAAGAGTTTCGCGGCGCCTCGATTGCCGTAGATGACCGTACCGGACGGGGCTTCCACCATCAGCATGGCGGCCGGCATCTGGTCGATGGTCGCTTGCAGGCGCGCCTGGGCGGCATCGACGGCCTGCTCCGCGTGCTTGCGCGCCGTGATGTCCACGAAGGTGATGACGATGCCATCGATGCGATTGTCGGCGGTGCGATAGGGGACCGTACGCCGCAGATACCAGGCGCCGTCGTGCGTGCGTGTTTCGGCTTCCGAGGGGATCAGGGTCGCGAGTACCAGGCGCGCCTCCTCGGTGAGATCGGCGTCGCTGAATTTGGGCTGGAAGTGATCGATCGGCCGTCCGACGTCGGACGGACGCAGCGCAATCAGCTCGTTCATCGCCGGAGTGAAGCGGCGTACCCGCAGCTGAATATCCAGGAATACCACCCCGACACTGGTGCTGCTCCACAGGTTGGACAGGTCATTGTTGGCGGCCTCGAGCTCCGCGAGTTTCGACTGCAGCTGCCCATTGACGGTGATCAGCTCCTCGTTCATCGACTGGAGCTCTTCCTTGCTGGTTTCCAGCTCCTCGTTGGCGCTTTGCAGCTCCTCGTTGATCGAGATGACTTCCTCGTTGGAAGCCTTCAGCTCCTCGTTGCTGGACTCGAACGCCTCGATGGTGTCCTGCAGCTCGCGGCGCGCGACGCGCAGCTCCTCCTGCAGCAGCGCGTCGTTCGCGGAATCTTTCGTCATGCCCTCCGCTGGCACGGTGCGCACGGCCGAGCCCGGCGCCGCGGATGCTGCACGCGAGCCCTCGGGCTGGAAGCTCACCCGCAGGTACCCCGGGCCACCCGCCGCCGCGAGCGGTGCGACCGTAATGCGAACCGGCGGCGCGCCGGCGCCGTTTTGCATGTCGACCGCCTCGATCACGATACGTCCGCCGCCGGCACGCGCCTGACTCAGAGCGTCCCGTATGGCGGAGCGGATGCCGAGGTGCAGCACCTCGAACAGATCGCGCGTCGGTTCGCCGAACGGCTGAATCAGAAAGGGCGTCGTGTCACCATGAAAATAGACGATGCGATTCTCGGCATCCACGACCACCGTGGGCGGCCCGAACTGCTCGAACAGCGCCTGTTGCACGGCAAGGGTCGTTGCCGGACGCGGGCCGTACGATGCGAGCCGCGGCGCCGCAGCGATCATGCGCGCGGCCAATGCGGGAAGCTCCGGATGACGATGGCCGTGCGGGCCGATCCGGCGGTAAATGCGATGCTTGAGGCTGACCGACTCGAACACGCCCTGCAGCGAGCTCGGAGTTTCCGCAGTGCCGAGGAACAGCGTGCCACCATGCTTGAGCGCGAAATGCAGCAGCGCCAGCACGCGTTCCTGGACGTCGGGCTCGAGATAAATGAGCAGGTTGCGGCAGGTGCAGATATCGACGTGTGAGAACGGCGGGTCACGCAACACATTCTGCGGAGCGAACACCACCATGTCGCGGATCTGCTTGCGGATCCGGTATACGTGCTCCTCCTTCTCGAAGAAGCGGTCGAGGCGCTCGAGTGACAGATCCCCCTCGATGCCTCCCGGGTACACGCCCGCGCGCGCCAATTCGAGCGACTTGACGGCCGCATCGGTGGCAAAGATCTTGACCTCGATGCTCTTGCCGGAGCGCAGGATTTCCTCGGCGAGCAGCATGGCGAGCGAGTAGGCCTCCTCGCCGCTCGAGCACGCCGACACCCAGGCGCGGATCGGTATATTGCTCCGCCACCCGGTCACGAGCGGCCGTACCACCAGTTCGCGCAGCTCCTCCCACGCCTGCAGATCGCGAAAGAAGCCGGTGACGTTGATCATCATGTCGTTGGCCAGCGCGCCCACCTCGTCGGCGCTCTCGCGCAGGCGCGCCGCGTAGTCGGCCAGCGTGAACAGCGACGCGAGTCCCATGCGCCGCTGCAGGCGACGCAGCACGGTAGCTTTCTTGTACCCGCTGAAATCGTGACCCGCGTGCGTTCGCAGGATCGCGAGAATCTCGCTCAGATGCTGGCGCTCGCGCTGCAGGATCTCCTGCCCGCGCGCCGCCGCCGAGCCTGCGGCGCCGAGGCTCGAATACTTCAGGTACTGAACGATGGCCGGCCCGATCTCCCCGGGCGGGAGTACCTGGTCGGCGTAGCCGGCGTGGATCAGGCTCGTGGGCATCGCGGGAAATTCGGCGCTCTCGGGCGACTGCGCGAAGCACAGGCCACCGGCGGCCTTGATCGCCCGGGCGCCCGCGGTGCCGTTCGTGCCCATTCCGGAGAGCACGACGGCGATCGCCTTCTCCTGCTGCAGGTCGGCCAGGGAGCGAAAGAAGTCGTCGACCGGACGGCGGTGACCGCGCGCCTCGACGGGCTCGCCGAGCTTAAAAACGCCGCGCTCGAGAGTCACCGTGAAGCCGGGGCGGGTGACGTAGACATGGCCCGCCTGCAGCGTCAGCCCGCCCGTCACCTGCAGCACCGGCAGGTGCGTGTGACGCGCGAGGATCTCCGCCATCAGGCTCTCGCGCTCGGGGGGCAGATGCTGAACGACCACGAACGCCATGCCGTTTTCCCGCGGCAGTCCGTCGAAGAACGCGTTGAGGGCTTCGACTCCCCCGGCGGAGGCGCCGATGCCCACCACCGGGAATGGCAACAGGGCCCGGTCGACGAAATCGTCCGCAGCGGTAACCTCCGGGGGTTCGGGGGCTGATTCGCCGGGCTGAGCGGACTTGGAGCCTTCGGACGTCATGTGGGAGCGCGACGAATACGCACGGCGTGCGGTGCCATAATGCTGCGATCAGCCCTGCCGGGAGTCGGAATTTTCAAGGTCTGCGTTCCCCCGCATCGCGGCGCTGCGTTGGCCGATCTCGGCAGCGGTTCGATCGCCGCAGTGCGCATTGTGGCTGAGTGGCGCAGAGGAGTGATGCATGAGCTTCAGCTGTGCAATTAGCACGGCGCCCGCATCACGCCTGCACAGCCGCCGCAGGCATATAATTGCGGGTGCATCCTCCAGTTCCGACTCAACGCTCATGCCCGACCCCATGACCCGGCGTCCGGCTCACTCCGGCGAGCCGCCCGCGCCTCTGGTGCCGCTCGAGGTGGTCATTTCGACCGCCGAATTGGCGTGGCGCTCGTGCCGCGCGCCGGAGTACCAGGCGGAGAGTGAGGTCCTCGTCGAGCTCGCCCGGCACCTGGTGCGATCGCCCGCAAGCATTCTGGAGCATCTGGCGGCTGCGGTCATGAGACTGTGCCGGGGCGGTTCCGCCGGCGTGAGCCTCGTCGATGAGCACCACGGCGAGGAGCTGTTCCGCGCGCACGCGTTGAGCGGCGAGATGGCTGAGCACCTCTGGGGCACGACGCCTCGCGACTTCAGTCCCTGCGCAATGGTGGTCGACAGCAACTCCCTGCAGTTGATGTCCGACCCGGAGCTGCACTACAGATACCTGGCGGAACTACGCCCGAAGATCTTCGAGGCACTGCTGATTCCTTTCACCTCGGGCGCGCGAACGGTCGGAACCCTCTGGGTCGTGACGCACGATGCTACGCAGCACTTCGATGCCGAGGATGGGCGCCTCCTCGCGGATCTCGGGAAATTTGCATCGGCCTCCTACCGGGCGTATGTCCATTCGCGCCTAAATCCTGGCGAGAACGGCTCAGATGAGAGCTCCGGAACGACCGCCGCGGCGCTGGATGCCGCAGCGCGCGAGCTGCGTCAGCTGCTGGGGCAGGAGCTCCACTGGCACGCACAGGCTCTCAGCGATGCCAACAGAGAGAGATTAAGGTCGCTGATCGGGCTGATGGACGGCTTGCCTGCAGCGGCTGGGAAATAGCCCGCACCCCGACCGTCGCTCTACGCCAGCGCCGTCTTGAACAGCGCCAGCATCCGGCTCCACGCCTTTTCCGCCTGATCGTGGTTATAGACGCGCGAGTCGGTCGGGCACCAGCCGTGAATGGTACCGGCGTACACCTCGATCTCGGCGGGCAGCCGTGCTTTGGCGAAAGCTTCACGCAGCACATTCTTCGCTTCGGGCTGACGCTGGTCGTCGCTTTCCGCGATGGCGAAGAGATACCGTGCCTTCATCCTCGCTGCCAGCAGATGCGGGCTGTCCGGTTTGTCAGTCACCAGACTGCCGCCGTGAAAGGAGGCACCCGCGCCGATGCGATCGGGAAGCGCTGCCGCCGCACGCATCGTAAAGGGCCCGCTCATGCAGTAACCGGTCGTGCCCATCTTGCGCCTGCGGTCGACCGACTGTTGGCCGTCCAGCCAGGCAACAAAGGCCTTCGCGTCGCTCACGGCAGTCTGCGGTGTGAGCGAGCCGGCGAGCGCCAGGAGCGCTGCGCGGGTGGCAGGATCCTCGAAATCGGCGTGCTCGGGAGCGGTGGGCGCCCGCTGGGTCCGGTAGAACGGGTTGACGACCAGGACCGAATAGCCTGCTTCGGCCAGTCGCTTCCCCATCTGCCTGAAGGCCGGACGCAAGCCGTAGATATCCGGCCACACCAACACACCCGGATACGTGCCCCGGGAAGGATGTACCAAGTAAGCATCCGCGGTGCCGTCGGGCGTTTTGATGTCGACATCCGATTCCTGCACCTCGACCGCGGCGTCTGTGCCAGGTGGCAGGAGCGAGATCACGCCGGCGCCGAGGGTCAGAGCTGCAAACCGTCGGCGCGACAGCCCGGCCGACCTGAGCCGATATTCGATCATGTCCTCGAGCGAGTCGTTGTCACACATGGTCAGTCTCCTCGATAGAGGCAGGCGTATGTTGCACGCAACGCATCCTTCTGCACCTTGCCCATCGCATTTCTGGGCAGCTCCGCGACCAGCAGCACGCGTTTGGGGATCTTGTAGCGGGCCAGGCGCGCGCCGAGGGCCTCGATGACCTGCGCTTCCGACAACACGGCTCCGGCCTCGGGCACAACGACGGCGGTAACCCCCTCGCCAAAATCCGGATGCGGAGCGCCGAACACGGCACTCTCCGCGACGCCCGGCAGCGCATCCAACTCCGACTCGACTTCCCTGGGATAGACATTGCAGCCGCCGCTGATGACCAGATCCTTGACCCGACCCGCGATGTGCACGTAGCCATTGCGATCGATGCGGCCCAGATCTCCGGTTTTGAACCAGCCGTCGGCGGTGAACTCGGCGCGGGTTCTATCGGGATCTCTCCAGTAACCGGCAAAGACGTTCGGTCCCGCGATCTCGAGTGTACCAATCACATCCGCGGGTTCCACGGTGCCGCTGTCCCGGTCGGTCACGCGGACCGCGACCCCCGGCAGGGCGGGCCCGACCGATCCCGGGACCCGCGGACCGTCGTAGGGATTCGAGGTGTTGATCAACGTCTCGGTCATTCCGTAGCGTTCGAGAATCACGTGGCCGGTGCGCCGGAAGAAGTTCTGGTGGGTCTCGATCAGCAAAGGCGCCGACCCCGAGACGAACAGCCGCATGTGCGCGGTCACCTCGCGATTCAGCCCCCCGTCCTGCAGCAGGCGCGTGTAGTGGGTCGGCACGCCCATGAAAACCGTGACTTCGGACATGTGTTGCAGCGCTGACCGGAGTTCGAATTTTGGCAGCAGCAAGATGCTCGCAGCTGACGCCAGCACGGTATTGATCGCTGCACACAGTCCGTGAACATGGAACAGCGGCAAGCTGTGCATCAGCACATCCTCGCCGGTAAAACGCCACGCCTCGGCCAGCACCGTGGCGTTGGATGCAAGATTCGCACGCGTCAGGATCGCGCCTTTTGACCGACCCGTGGTTCCGGAGGTGTACACGATCGCGGCCGGCGCATGTGCCTCATGAGGCCCCATAGCCTTGCGGTCCGTACCGCGCAGTCGTGTGAGCTCCGACAACGACCCCTCCCCGTCCGCCCCGAGCGTCTCGAGGCACTGGATGCCGGCGCGATCGGCCAGCGGTGCGAGCACGGCGCTCTCGCCGGGAGGCACGACGGCGAGGCGAGGGCTCGAGTCACGCAGCAGGCAGTCAAGTTCGTTGGGCGGGCAGGCGACATTGATCGGTACAAACACCGCCCCCAGGCGCAGGCAGGCGACATAGAGCAGCACGGCCTCCGGGGACTTTTCGACTCGAGCGGCAACCCGATCGCCGCAGGCCACGCCACGGTGCATCAGTGCGCACGCGAGACGCGCGGACTGCTCGCGCAAGGCCTCATAGCTGAGTTGTCGACCCGCCGGGGTCCTGAGGAACAATCGGTGTGGGTGCTCGCGCGCGGCGTTTTCGACCCAGTCGGCAGGATCGACGACGGACGACGCGGGGGGTTGCGGATTCACGCCCATGACCGTTCAGGCCATAGCTGCGAGCCGACCACGACCCTTGGCGCGCATGCCCATGCCGTCCCGTGGGTCGGACCGCGAGCCTGCCCCGGGGCTTCACTTCAGCGACACAGGAGAGCCTCGTGGCGAAGCCGAACTACCATCAGGCAAGAAAACAGAAGGAACTGGCCCGCAAGGCGCGCCAGCAGGAGAAGCAGCAACGTCGGTCAGCTCGCCTGGGCGCTCGCGGCGAGAGCCCCGAGGCGAGCCAGTTGGAAGGGTCGGCCACTCCGCGCGATCCGACTACCGGGAGTGCGACGTGAACCCCGCACGTTTCAGCGCCGCCGCACGCCAGGAGCGCATGGACCGGTTGCGTCGCGACCGGGCAGCCGCGCTGGCACTGCGCGTCGCCTTCCCAGCCGTCCAACATCTGCGTCTCGAGCTGAAATTCGAGAGTACGACCTCGAGCACACCGACACTGCAGTCGCACATACTGCATCCGCCGGCGCGGGCGTTCTTCGAGTTCCCCTGTCCTTATGCGGACTGCGACGGACAGTTCGATCTCACCAGTGCCGTCAAAGCCGCGCTCGCTGACCCGGCGCATCAGGCCGCAGGGATGCTGGAGTGCTCCGGCCTGCGTGTGCGGGATTACGCTTCAAAGCGACCCTGTCAGTTGCACCTGATCTACACGGTCACGGCGACCTATCACGGCGACGCAGAACGCGCTGGCTAGGAGGGCAGCGCAGCCTGGCATTCACACCGCCAGATCTCGAAGCAGGCGCGATGAAATCGGATCGACTGCGGAGTTACACCCGGCGTAAAGTCCACCTCATACGACGCTTGCGCCGACGTGATGCGCTCGCCGCATCCACCACACGAACCCCCGCCGGTGTATTCTCCCAGGCAACGCCACAACTCACCGTGCGGCAGAATCCGCTGCCTCAGTCGCCAACGGATGGCGAGCGTCGCTGCAGCATGGTCCATGGGGTACTCCTCGCTCGCGCCGCGACGGCGGATCGTCGAGCCGACGCCTCACCTTGCGCCTTCCCCCCGCGGAGCGCAATGCGCGCGCCGGCAGCGCATGGCGCGCTTCAGAATGGGAAAGATGGCGGCGCAGCCGGAAAACCGGTACTCTGCCGGCCGGCTCGTAACCTTTCGGCTTGTCTGCCTTGGCCTCCGCACGTAACCGACGCCCCGTCCGGCCAATCTCTCACCCTCGCAAAGCTTGACGAACCAGGAGGCAGGACCTACCTGCCGGTGTTTTTTTATTTCTCTCGTGAGTACTCTGCAAATGACCAAACTATATGTCGGAAATCTCCCCTTCACCGCGACCGATGAGGCCGTCCGCGCCCTGTTTTCCAAGCACGGCACCGTTGAGAAGGTCTCCCTGATCACCGATCGCGACACCGGTCGCCCGCGCGGCTTCGGCTTCGTGGAGATGTCGAACGCCGACGCATCCCGCGCCATGCAGGCGCTGAACGGCACCGACTTCGACGGCCGCCCCCTCAAAGTCAACGAAGCGCAGGATCGCGAGCGGTCGGGCGGCAACCGCGGCGGGCCACGCCGCTACTGAAACGCAGCTTCTATCCACACCGCTCTCGGCCGTGCACTGCGGCCGGGAGCGGTGTTTTGCTCGGCATCCAGGTCCCGGTCGACCCGATGCAGGCGCGGAGAGCCTCGGCGGCGCGCTCCTGAAATTCGACGGGCGATCCCATGAGCGAATACGAATTCACCATTTCGCTTCGCATCCGCCACCCCAGCGTCGAGCCGCGCACGATCACGGAAACGCTCGGCATCGAACCGCAACACACCTGGAAAGCCGGCGATCCGCGCCGCAGCCCCGCGGGTGAGGCACGCGAGGGCGCCTATCGGGAGAGTTACTGGATGGGCCGACTGATGCCGGAGCCGGAACTGTCCTCCGGCCGGCTTTCGGTGGAGAGCGTGCTGCTGCAGACGCTCGCGCAGCTGCGCAGATCACACGCATTCCTGCAGCAGCTCAGCAGCGACGGCGGCGTAGCCGAGCTTCACGTCAGTGTGTTCGTCCGCGAGACCTTCCGACTGGATCTGACGCCCCAAACCCTCGGGCTGCTCGGCCGACTGGGATTGGCGGTAGCGCTGGAAGTCCACCCGCACTCGCCGCAGGGCGGCGACCCTGCGACGGGGAGCTGACAGCACCGCACGCGCTGCCCTCGAATCCGCCGCGCGTCCGGACCGCATCTCGTAGCACCTGACCGGGGACGGCCCTGCCGTCCGGATGTCGTAGACTCCTAATCGATGAACCGCCTGCTCATCACTCTGGGTGCGAGCCTGATTTTTCTAGGCCTGGCCTGGTCCTGGGTCAAGCGGCTGCCGCTGTTTCGCCTGCCGGGCGATATCGTCATCGACCGGCCCGGATTCAAGTTTTTCTTTCCGATCACGACGATGCTGCTCATCAGTGCGGTGATTTCGATCATCGCGTGGGCTGTGCGCCGGTAAATCGGGCAGCGTCGCGCCGCCCCGAGGCGCGCGAATCTGCGCTCATTGGGGACAAGCGCAGCGCTTCAGCCTCCCCGGTGCGCGACTTGCCGGTGGCCGACAAAAACCCGCTTGGGAATCATGCAATGCACGCCCTTGCGGATATCGACGACCTGCGTCACACGACAGTCCCCCACGATCGAGGCGAGCGCGTACGCCTCCTCGCGACTCATCGGGACGATCTGCTGACTGGCGAGCCAATGGACGGTCTGCTCGACCGCGATCTTCATCGCCTGATTCAGATCCTCGTCGTAACCCATGAATATCCAGTCGGTCTTCGTTTCCGCCCATGGCCAGTCGGTCTTCAGGTCCTTGCGCACGATCGGCCGAATCTCGATTTCCTTGTAGGCGCACTCGAGCGCCGTCAGGTTTACCTCACCGTTCCCCTGCCGGCAGTGGGAATCGCCCGTCCAGATCAGGCCGCCCCTGAGAAACACCGGCAGATACAACGTCGAACCGGCCTGCAGCTCGTTCAGATCCATGTTCGAGCCGTTCTTCCAGGGCCGCAGCGTACTCGTGCGCCCTTTCGCATCGTGAATCGGCGGCCCGGCCTTGGCGTCCGGTTCGTTCGGGTCGACCCCGACCGCGAACGTTCCGGGGAAGGGCTGCAGATCGATCACGATTCCCGGCTTGAACTGCGTCTGCATCTTGACCAGATCGAGCTTGTAGTAGCGAACGAACCCCTCGGGAAATTCCGGCGCCAGCAGACCCACGGTCGGAAACTCCCTGCCCGGCAGGTTGAAGTTGAAAGCGTCGGGCTTGGGAACGATCTTGAGTATGCGGACCTCCAGCGTATCGCCCGGCTCCGCCCCTGACACGTAAATGGGGCCGGTAATCGAGTGCGGGCCGCCGCCGTCGTTTTCCTTTCGCAGCTTCACGATGCCATCCATGTCTACGCCCGGCTTGATCTGCCCGAGTGAGTGCGAGATCGTTTCGATGGACACGGTGTCACCCGAGTTGATGACCAGCCTGGGCTTCTCGCCAGGGTCGTACCAGCCCCATTGCACGTTCTCCGGCGTCGCGCGCAGAAGATAGTGTTTCGATGCGCGTGAGGCGGGCGCGTTGGCTTCGGAGCCGCTTCCCGGTTGCGTGTGGCCCGGACGGGCAACAGCCAAGACCAACGCGAGCGTGGTCAGCCCGGCGACAGATGTTCTCATGGTGAGCTCCCGACGAGGTTCTTATCGACCGCATTTCATGATAGGCGAGAATCGCGCCGGATCGCATCCGTGCAGCGCACCAACCAGGCTTCACGGATCGTCGCGAACCGCAGCCCGATGAGCGCCCAGGTATCGATCGAAGAACTTCACCACCACGCGGTAGACCTGTTGCGACTCGGGCAGATCTGGATCCATGAAGAACGCATGCCACATTCCATCCCAGACGTGCAGCTCAGCCTCCACGCCCACGTTGCTCAAGGCAGCTTGAGTATGAAATAAGGAGCTCACCGTGAAATCGCGCGATCCGGCGATCAGCAGAGTGGGAGGAAACCTGGCGAGCACCCGTTCTGAGCCGATCGGCAGCACCAGCGGGTCCGAGGATGAGGCGTCGCTGAAGTAGGGCAAGGCGCTCAGCGAGCCGGTGTCGGCAGCTGCAAACGGCAACTCTCCCACGAGCAGGGACGCCAGGTGACTCGAGTCACCGCCTAGCGCATCCGCGGACCCGCAGAATGTCCCGATAGCACCGGGCATGGGCAGTTTTTCCTGCTGGAACCAGGCTATGGCCTCCGCCGTCAGGATGCCGCCGGCAGAACAGCCATAAATGCCGATGTCGGCGGCCCGGTGCTCTTTGAGCAACTCCCGGTAGACCGACGCCACATCCTCGCTTGCGGCAGGAAACTTGAATTCCGGCGCCATCCGGTACGCAACTGTGATGACGGTGATTTTCCCAACGCCGGCAATTGGTATTGACTCTGTCTTGGCGCCGTTCCCCTCCCCCCACAGGAACCCGCCGCCATGCAGATTGATGAGCACCCGACCGCGATTCTTGGGCGCGATGCCGGCTTTTGGAGTAATGACTTCCGCGCGGACGCCGCCGATCAGCTTCCGTTCGATATTGACCGGGTAGAGCGTCTCGGCTCGAGCCACGAACGGAGCATTCTTTCGCTCGTCATATTCTCGCAATAGACGAACATCAGCACCTGGAGGGGGCGCGGCCTCGGGACTTGAGAATTGCCTGACGAACTTCCTGCGGGCTTCCGGACTCATGAACCTCGATGGAGGGACGGTCATCGCCGGTAGCTGTGCCACGCCGTCGGCATCCACCTGCGGGCGCCGGCTGGAGTCCTCCCCAGCCCTGGATACTCCAGGCAGCGCTCCCTGCACGACTGCGGTTAGAACCAACAGCCAGACGAGCAGCTTCCATTTCGTAACGCGAGACGCATTTTCCGCACGCATACCGTGGTTCTCCGGCCGTGGGTGCACCACAACTGATGCCAGGCCCGGGCTGTCAGGAGCGCAATTTACATAACTCAGCGATTTTTCGGGAGCAACAGCGAGCTCAAATTGCGAGCGATGCCCGGATCAACGACAGCGTCGTCTGGGAAGCTGCCAGGACGCGTCGAATCGCTGTCGGACGTCTCCTACAGCACAACGCGGCGCGCGCTCACCCTGTTTTTGTGAGGGCGCTCACGCACCACGACGATTCTGCCGGGTATCTATGGTGCGCAGTGTGAAGCACTCGGGTGGATCGTCACCGTAAGCGGATGGGCACGTAGGTTCCTGGAGGGATCTGATGAACAATCGAGCGACACTTCCGGTTTGGGGCGGCGCCCTTCCACCCGGCGTTGCGCGCGGTGGCGACAGCAGTTCGCTGCTGGTGGACAGCGCCATCAGCCACTGCGAGAAGCTCAGGCGGGTGTTGGAGCTGGAGGAATGGATCAATGCGACGCCTGACAATCCGATACTCGCTGGAACGCGCCGCAAGTGGCAAGAGGAGCGCGAGCAGTTGCTCAGCGAGCTTCACCTGGAGTCGCTCTGACGCGGCCGCACAATCATTTCAGTCGCAGCGCACCGATGTTGACTGCGGTGCGGTCGCGCGTGGCCACCTCGACCTCGGTGCGGCCGGAGTTCGTGAGCGTCCAGGGCAGTGGCAGATTGTCCGCCTGCACGGTGAGCACGTGGTGCCC
>WNGI01001708.1_pt1 | contig 19898 bp, 19 predicted proteins | sample 5400621 | NCBI WGS metagenome assembly WNGI01 (sample SAMN13153374, study PRJNA577476) | soil metagenome | isolation source: 20 cm soil or saprolite under Garry oak tree replicate 1 | place: USA:California | collected 2016-06-15
CACCCACCATGCCGGCGCGGTCGAGGCAGAAGATCACCGGGAGCTGCTGGATCGCGATGTCGTGGATGATGCTGTCGTAGGCGCGTTGCAGGAACGTCGAGTAGATCGCGACCACGGGCCGGATGCCCTGCGTGGCCAAACCCGCCGCGAACGTGGTCGCGTGCGCCTCGGCGATGCCGACGTCGAAGAAGCGGTCGGGCCACTTCCGCTGGAAGATGCCCGTGCCGGTGCCCGAGGGCATGGCCGCCGTGATCGCGACGAGCTTGGGGTATTCGCCCGCGAGCTGGGTGAGCGCCTCGCCGAACACCGTGGTCCACTGCGGCGCGCCCGCCTTGACCGGCCGCAGCTCGCCGGTGACGGGGTCGTAGGGCGCACGGGCGTGGTACTTCTCCGTATCGGGCTGCGGCAGCGGGAAGCCTTTTCCCTTCTCCGTGATCACGTGCACGACGCGCGGCCCCTTGAGCGTCTTCACGATCTCGAAGGTCTGCACCATCTGCGCGATGTTGTGCCCGTCGATCGGCCCGAAGTAGCGGAAGCCGAGCTCCTCGAACAACATCCCCGGCGACCAGAAGTTCTTGATGCTCTCCTCCAGGGTCTTCGCGAAATCGACGAGCTTCTGGCCGCCCACGATGTGGGACACGGACTCGATCAGTCCCTTCACCCGCTCGCGGATCCGCACGGTGACGGGGCTCGCGATGATGGAGCCGAGGTATTTGTTGATGGCGCCGACGTTGGGGGCGATCGACATGCCGTTGTCGTTCAGCACCATGATGATGTCGCGGCCGGAATGGCCGGCGTTGTTCATCGCCTCGTACGGCAGCCCGCACGTGAGCGCGCCGTCTCCCACCACCGCGACCACCTTGAACTGCTCGCCCACGAGATCACGCGCCGCGGCGATGCCGTATGCCGCCGAGAGGCCAGTGCCGGCGTGTCCTGCCCCGAACTGGTCGTGGGGACTCTCGCTGCGCCGCAGGAACCCGGAGAGGCCGCCCGGCTGACGCAGCGTCGGCAGGCGATCGTTGCGGCCGGTGAGGATCTTCCAGGGGTAGCCCTGATGCCCGACATCCCACACGATTTTGTCACGTGGCGAGTCGAAGCAGTAGCCGAGCGCGACGGTCAGCTCGACCACGCCCAGGCCGGCACCGATGTGACCGCCGGTCTGGGAGACGACGTCGATCAGCCGGCGGCGCACCTCGTCGGCCAGGAGCTGGAGCTGGGCGCGGTCCAAGCGCCTGATGTCTTCCGGACCCCGAATGGATTCCAGTAGTGCCATCGAACCTCGTTAGTGCGGAATGGGGAGTGCGGAGTGCGGAGTGTCAGGACCGAGGTCGGTGAGCGAACGACCTCTCACTGCAATTCCGCACTCCGCATTCCGCACTCCGCACTTGCCTTTTGTCATTTCAGTTCGGTCTGGTCACAATGTAGTGCGCCAGCTCGGCCAGCGTAGGAGAAACTAACCCCGCTTGCCGCAACCGGTCCACCGCCCGCGCCGCCAGTCGCTCCGCCTCGGCCCGGGCCGCGCCCACGCCGAGCAGGGTGACGAAGGTCGACTACATCGTCGTAGATCTGGAACGCGAGCCCCACGTCTGCGCCGTAGCCGCGCAGCGCTTCGCATGCCCCGGGCGGCGCCCCGGCGGCGAGCCCCCCGATCACGCACGCGGCCGCGATCAAGGCGCCCGTCTTGCGCCGGTGGACGTCCTCGAGATGCGCGGCCGGCAGCCGGCGCCCCTCCGCGTCGAGATCCAGTGCCTGCCCCCCGATCATGCCCCCCGCTCCGGCGGCGCGGAACAGCTCGAGGGCGATGGCGCGGCGGCGCGCCGGCTCGAGGGCGAGTGCGGCCATCCCCGCGTCGAGCACGCGGGCGCCGAGCGCCACCATGTGATAGCCGGCCAAGGTGGCGGTCCCGACATCGAACGCCCGGTGCGTCGTCGGCCGACCGCGGCGCAGGTCGTCGTTGTCCATGCATGGGAGGTCGTCGTGAACGAGCGAGTACGCATGTACGACCTCGACGGCGGCGGCGAGCTCGGCCACGCCCGCTTCTCCCCCACCCCCGCTGGCCTCGGCCGAGGCGAACACGAGCGTGGGGCGCAGCCGCTTACCGGTCGACAGCAGGCTGTAGCGGATCGCCGCCGGGAGGGGGGGGCGCCACCAGACGTCGGCCTGCGCGCCCCACGCTTCGAGGGCGGCATCCACACGGGCGCGGGCGTCCTGGAGGTAAGCCTCGAGGGCGCGGTTAGCCGTCGAAATCCTCGACCTTGAGATTGCCGGCCTTGTCCGAGAGCACCTGCTTCACCTGCACCTCGGCAGCCGTGAGCCGCTCGCGCGCCTCGCGGAGCCGCTCGATACCCTCTTCGAACAGCTTCAGCGCTTCGTCGAGGTCGAGCTCCTGCGCTTCGAGCCGGCGCACGATCTCTTCGAGGCGGTCGAGCTGTTGAGCAAAGGTCAGGGGATCGCGGGCGCGTGCCATTACGACTCTTCGGCCCGGGCGGCGACTTCCCCGTCGGTGACCCGCAGGCGGAAGTGCAGGCCGGACGGGAACTGTACAACGCGCTTGAGGACCCGGCCCTGTTCGTCGCGCGCCAGCGCGTAGCCGCGCTCGAGGATCCTGAGGGGCGACAAGGCATCGAGACGGCCGGCCAGCCCCGAGAGCTCGTGGCGGTGCCGCTCCAGCCGGCGCTCGAGCGTACCGGTGAGGCGGTCGAAGGTGCGGTCCAGGCGCTCGGCCACGCGTCCGGAGCGCGCCGCGAGCCCGCGAGCCAGGCGGGCGCCCAGGTGCGCGAGTGCGACCAGGACGTCCCCCAGGTCAGGGGTGGCGGCCTCGGCCGCGGCCGAAGGCGTGGGGGCACGCACATCGGCGACCAGGTCGCACAGCGTCACGTCGGTCTCGTGGCCGACGGCGGAAATCACCGGCACCGGCAGCGCGGCCACGGCGCGCGCCACGCGCTCGTCGTTGAACGTCCAGAGGTCCTCGCGGGAGCCGCCCCCCCGGCCGATGATGGCGAGGTCCAACCCCTCGATCCGGCACAGCAGCGCCAGAGCGGCGCAGATCTCCCCCGCCGCTCCGTCGCCCTGAACGCGGGTGGGCACGACGAGCAGCTCCGCCAGGGGCCAGCGACGTGCCGTGACCGCGATGATGTCCTGCAAGGCCGCGCCGTCGGGGCTGGTGACGACGCCGACGCGGAGCGGGTACGGCGGCAGGGGTCGTTTGCGCGCCGGATCGAGCAGCCCGTCCTTGGCGAGCGCGGCCTTGGTCTTCTCAAAGGCGAGCTGCCACAGCCCGCCCGCCTCCGTGGAGAGCAGATCGACCACCGTGAGCCGGAAGTCCCCCTTCTCCTCCCAGACCGTGGGCCGGGCGAAGAGGAACACCTGCATGCCGTCCTGGGGCGGCGCAGGCAGGCGACGGTTGTCCTTCTGGAACATGACGCAGCGAATCTGCGCGCTGCGGTCGCGCAGCGTGAAGTACCAGTGACCGCTCTGCCACGCTTTGAAGCCGGAGACTTCCCCGCGCACCCACAGCGGCAGCAGCCCGGCCTCGACCACCGCGCGGGCGCGACGCGTAACCTGGGTGACGGTCCACGCGCCCTCCGGCGAAACGGCCGCAAACAGGTCTAGGCTTTGGCCCATTGGCGCGCCGCCTGCACGGTGTTGTACAGCAACATGGTGATGGTCATGGGCCCGACCCCTCCCGGCACGGGCGTGATCGCCGCCGCGACCTCCTTCGCCTCCGCGAACTGCACGTCGCCCACCAAGCGGTATCCCTTTTTCGTGGAGGGATCCTCCACACGGTTCACGCCCACGTCGATTACGACCGCCCCGGGCTTGATCATGTCGCCGGTTACGAACTGCGGTTTCCCGATCGCCACGATCAGGATGTCGGCGAGTCGCGTGACCGACTTCATGTCGCGCGTGCGGGAGTGCACCACCGTGACCGTCGCGTTGCCGCCCGGGCCGTCCTGGAGCAGGAGCGCCGCCATTGGCCGGCCGACGATGTTGGAACGACCCACGATCACGGCGTGTCGACCCTTGGTCTCGATCTCGCTCTTGACGAGGAGCTGCTGGACGCCGTACGGCGTCGCGGGACGAAAGCCGGTCGGGTCGCCGATCGAGACCTTCCCCACGTTCTCCGGGTGGAAGCCGTCCACGTCTTTCGCGGCCGACACGCCACGCAGCACGCGCTGGGCGTCCATGTGCTTCGGCAGCGGCAGCTGGACGAGGATGCCGTGAATCCTGTGGTCGGCGTTGAGCCGCTCGATGACGTCGAGCAGCTCGGCCTCGGTGGTCTCAGGCTCGAGGCGGATCGTCTCGTGGTACAGGCCGGCCTCGTCGCACGCCTTTCCCTTCATGTGCACGTAGGTGGTCGAGGCGGGGTTATCTCCCACCAGCACCGCGGCGAGCCCCGGGGTGACCCCCCGCGCCTTCAGCCGGCGGATCTCCCCCTGGAGCTCGGCGCGCATCGCGTCGCCCACGACGGCACCGTCGAGGAGCCTAGCGGGCAAAATCCACCGCGCGGGTCTCGCGGATCACCACCACTTTGATCTGGCCCGGGTACTGGAGCTCGCGCTCGATCTTCCGGGCAATCTGCTCGGAGAGCTCGCTCGCCTTGTCGTCGTCGATCGCATTCGGCGTCACCACGACGCGCACCTCCCGGCCCGCCTGGATCGCGAACACCTTCTCCACGCCCGCGAACTCCCCCGCAATCTGCTCCAGCTGGGTGAGGCGCTTGACGTAGGTCTCGAACGCTTCGCGGCGCGCCCCCGGCCGCGAGCCCGATACCGCGTCCGCCGCCTGCACGATCACGCTGATCGGCGATTCGTGGGCGACGTCGTCGTGATGCGCGGCGATGCAGTTGATGACGGTCGGGTGCTCGCCATGCTTGGTGGCCACCTCGACGCCCAGCTGGACGTGTGTGCCGTCGTGCTCGTGCGTGAGCACCTTGCCGATGTCGTGCAGCAGCGCGCCGCGCTTCGCGAGCTGGACGTCGAGCCTCAGCTCGGCGGCGATGATCCCCGCCAGCCAGGCGACTTCCTTCGAGTGCTCGAGGATGTTCTGCCCGTACGAGGTGCGGTAGCGCATCCGACCCACGAGCTTCACCAGCTCCGGGTGCATGCCCTTGATGCCGGTCTCATACACCGCCTGCTCGCCCGCCTCGAGGACCGACGCGTCGACTTCCCCCCGGGCCTGATCCACCACTTCCTCGATCCGCCCCGGGTGGATCCGGCCGTCGCTGATCAGTCGCTCGAGGGCCAGCCGACCAACCTCGCGCCGGACGGGATCAAAGCACGAGACCACGACCGTGTCCGGCGTGTCGTCGATGATGACATCCACGCCCGTGGCCGCCTCGAACGCGCGGATGTTCCGGCCCTCGCGCCCGATGATCCGACCCTTCATCTCATCAGAGGGGAGGGCAACCGCCGACACCGTGCTCTCCGCGGTGGCCTCGGGCGCGAGCCGTTGGATCGCGAGCGCGAGGATCTTCTTGGCTTCTTTGTCGGCGCTGCGGCGTGCCTGCTCCTTCAAGTCCCGGGCGAGGGCGGCCGCGTCGTTGCGGGCCTCATCCTCGAGCCGGCGCAGCAGCTCCTGCTTGGCCTCCTGAGCGGTGAGCCCGGCGAGCTGCTCGAGCAGGGCTCGCGCCTCCAGCTCCTGGGCGGCGAGCGCCTGATCCCGATCCTCCAGCGCCCGACCTCGCAGCTCGAGGCCGCGGGCACGCTCCTCCAGCCCGCCGAGGCGCTGCTCCATCAGTTGCTCGTGCCGCTCGATGTCGCGGCGCCGGCGCGCGGCCTCTTCCTCGAAGGCCTCGCGCGCCTGCATAAGCTCTTCCTTCGCCGCGAGCACCACGCGCTGTCGGGCTTCCCCCAGCAGCCGCTCGGTCTCCGCCGCGGCCGCTCGCGCCGCCGCCTCCGCGGTTCGGCGCTGGACCCGCCGCCCTATCAGGTAGAAGAACACCCCCGCGGCGACGCCTCCGCCGAGGAGGGCTGAGAGAACCACCAGCCAGTCCGCCATAGGATCTATCTCCAGCACCGCTCCGCGGGACGCGAAACGGAGACAATTCTCAGAGACCGACGGCCGCCTTCCGCTTTGCCGGCGGCAGCAGCTTGGTCAGGTCGTCAGCCAGCGCCGCGAGCCGCGCCGCAACCTCGCGCTCGCCCTTCTTCGCCTGAAATAGCTCGTTCGTGATGTCCAACGCCGCCAGGATGGCCGCTTTGTGCGTTTCGACGATCGGTCCCTGCGCCAAGACCTTCTTCAAGGCCTGGTCGACGTACGCCGCGACCTCCCGCGTGTACTCGGGCGGCAGGTCGGACCGCACCGTGTATTCCTCGCCGCCGATCATCACCTTGACCGCGTGCTTCTTGGTGCTCACTTAAGCCCCTCCCTCCCGGCTGGCGCCGGGAGCACTCCCACCCGCCGCGGCGCTACCGCCCGCCGAGCGGGCTCCCCCGTTGCCGCCGGCCTCGCGAGCTTGCTCCTCGAGGAACGTGAGGCGAGAGAGGAGATCGTGCACCCGTGCCCGCGCCATTTCGACCCGCTGGCGCAGCGTCTTGTTCTCCTGCTCCAGGTCCGCGACCCGGTTTCGCGCCTCGGCGTCGGGCTTAGCGGCCGACGCCCCGCCCCGCCCGCCACTCTCCTTCAGCTCTCCTTCGGCCTTGACGGCGCGCGCACGCCACCCGGCCAGCTCGTCCGCCACGTGGCGAAGGATGGTCTCGAGCTGGTCGAGCACCTGCGCATCAGCTCTCTCTCCGTCGTACGCCAAGCTCACCCTCCAGCGCCTCGAGCCCGCGCGCCAGCCGCGCGTCCACGTCCCGCTCGCGCAGCGTCTGCGCGGGATCGCGGAACGTGCAATGCCAGGCGACACTGCGGTGCCCCGCCGGGATGCCCGGCCCCCGGTACTCGTCGAACACCTCGAGCCGCTCGAGCAGCGGTCCCACCGTGCGCCGCAGGACGTCGGCCACTTGGGCGGCGGTGACGCCCGGCGGCAGCACCAGCGCCAAGTCCCGCTCGACCGGCGGCTGCAGCGGCAGCGGCCGGTAGGCGACCAGGGTGCGTTCCGCGGCGGACAACCGCACCTCGAACCCGAACAGCGGAGCCGCCCACACCGGGGCGTCCGCCTCGAGGGGGCCGGCCTGCCCCACCACCCCACCGCCGCCCCGTTGCACCGCCTCCCAGCCCACGGCCCCACCCGTTGCAGGCCGTACGTCGCAAGAGGGGTCAGCGACGGCCACCGCTAACTCAAAGTGGTACTTCAGGTCCCATATGTCCATATCAGGTACTTTCGCACCCTCAGACCAGTGCGCCGGCCGCCGCGCGCCCGTCAGAACCCCTGCCACGGAAGTCCACTCGTCTGGGAGGGAACCGCTCTCCGGGACCGTCAGGGACTCCTTTAGGGCTCCTTGCTCCCCGGCAGCCTTACGAAACACGGTTCCCACTTCGAAGAGGCGGATATCACGATTCCGATTCGCCCAGTTGTACTCGATCCGTCGCACCAGACCAGGCACCAGACGACGCCGCAGGTAACCCTCCTCCGCGGACAGGGGGTTGAGGATCGGCACCGCGTCCGGGCCGTCGGGGGGGCCGAGCGGCAGCGTGCGGGCCTCGAGCAGGCCGGCACGCACGAGCTGCTCTCGGATCCGGGCCCGCGCGCGCTCGTCCGGGGCATCGGGCACCGTGCCCGGCCGGTAGGCGCGCAGCTCGTCGGGGAAGGCGTCGTAGCCCTTCAAGCGGGCGACTTCTTCGATCAGGTCCACCTCGCGCGTCACATCAGGACGCCAACCCGGGACCTGCACGGCGAGCCTTGCGTCCTTCGGCGCCACAAAGAAGCCCACCGCGGTGAGCAGGCGCTCCACCTCGGGGCGGTCGATCGTCACCCCGAGGAGCCGGCTGACGCGCTCAGGGCGGAGGAAAATGGTCCGCTCCTGCTGGGGCTCGGGCCACAGGTCGAGCGTCGGCGTGCGCACCTCGCCCCCCGCCACGGCGACGATCAGCTCGATCGCCCGCCGCAGCGCATCCGGCATCCCGAGCATGTCGATACCGCGCTCGAAGCGGTAACTCGACTCGCTCGAAAGCTCGAGCGCCCGGCGCGTGCGGCGGATGCGGGTCGGCTGAAAGTAGGCGCACTCGAGCACGAGATCCCTCGTGCCGGTGCTCACCTCCGACTCGGCGCTCCCCATCACCCCTGCGACAATCGTGGGGTGCTGGGCGTCGCAAATCGCGGTCATGTCCGCCGTGAGCGTGCGCGTCACGCCGTCCAGCGTGACGATCTTTTCCCCCGGCCGCGCGCGCCGCACGACGACCGCGGGCCCACGCAGCTTCGCCAGATCGAACGCGTGGAGCGGCTGGTTCAGCTCGAACAGGATGTAGTTGGTCGCGTCGACGACGTTGTTGATCGGCCGCTGGCCCACGGCGGCGAGCCGCTGGGCGAGCCAGGCAGGGCTCGGCCCCACCCGCACGCCCCGGATCACCGCGATCATGTAGCGGGGAGCCCCTTCGGGGTCCTCGAGGCGCACCTCGACCCCGTCCACGACGCCACGGGCGGGCTGGCGCGCGGGCGGACTGCCCGAGAGGGGCTTCGCACCCGGAATCGGCGGCAGCTTCACCGGCGCACCGAGCGACGCGCCCAGCTCGCGAGCGACCCCCTTGTGACACAGCAGATCGGGGCGGTTGGCGGGCACGTCGATCACGATCTGGTGATCGGCGATCCCCATCGCATCGATAAAGCGCGTGCCCGGCGCGGCGGTGGTGTCGAGCTCCAAGATCCCGGCATGGTCGGCGCCGAGACCGAGCTCTTTCGCGGAGCACAGCATGCCGTTCGACTCGACGCCGCGGATCTTCTTGCGCTCGAGCTTCAGTCCACCCGGCAGCACCGCGCCCACGGGGGCGTAGGGGTAGCTCTTGCCGGCCTGCACGTTCGGCGCGCCGCATACGACTTCGACGGGCCCGGCCCCGCCTCCCCTATCCACGAGGCAGAGCGACAGGCGATCGGCGTCAGGGTGCTTCTTTACTTCCAGGACACGGGCGATCAGGATGTCATCCAGGTCCTGATGCAGTGGGACAATCGCGTCGACGGCGGCGGCGTGGAGCGTCAGGCGATCCGCGACGTCGCGTGGGTCGAGCGGTCGGTCCAGCAGCGCCTCGAGCCAGCGACGCGAGACGATCATCGCGCGCCTCCCGCGAACTGCGCAAGGAAGCGAACGTCGCTCTCGAACAGCAGCCGGATGTCGGGAATCCCGTGGCGGGTCATCGCGATGCGCTCCGGGCCCATGCCCCACGCGAATCCCGTATATCGCTCGCTGTCGACGCCGCAGTTCTCGAGCACCGCCGGGTGCACCATGCCGGAGCCGAGGATCTCCATCCAGCCGGTCTGCTTGCACGTCGCGCATCCCGTGCCCTGGCACATCTGGCACTGCACGTCCATCTCCGCCGACGGCTCGGTGAACGGGAAAAACGACGGCCGGAACCGTACGCGCGTGTCCGGAGCGAAGAACCTGCGCGCGAAGGTGGCGAGGGTCGCCTTGAAGTCCACGAAGGTGATCCCCTCGTCCACGGCGAGTCCTTCGATCTGTTGGAACACCGGTGAGTGCGAGGCATCGAACGGGTCGCGACGGTACACCTGCCCCGGGATCACGACCCGGATCGGTGGTGGGTACCGCTCGAGCGTGCGGATCTGCACCGGCGAGGTGTGGGTGCGGAGCAGCACGTCCCCGGTCAAGTAGAACGAGTCCTGGGCGTCGAGGGCCGGGTGGTCCTTGGGGAAGTTGAGGGCGAAGAAGTTGTAGCGCTCGGTCTCGGCCTCGGGACCCACGGCGCGCGTGAATCCGAGCTCGCGAAAGATCTCGCAGATCTCGTCCACGACCTGGGTGACCAGGTGGAGCCCGCCCTGCCAGGCGGCGCGACCGGGCATGGTGGGGTCCACGCCGGTGACCACGCCGGCGGCGCGCTTGAGCTCGCGCTCGCGGGCTTCGAAGGCGGCCTCGAACTCGCGCTTCAGCGCGTTCGCCGCTGCGCCGACCTCCTTTTTGGAGGCCGGGTCGAGCTTGGGCAAGCGCCCGAGAATCTGGGTGAGTGCGCCGGCCTTGCGTCCGAGGATCTCGGTCTTGAGATCGGACAGTCGGCGCTCGTCCGTCTGCGGAATTTCCTTCAGACGCTCCCGCAGCTCGGCGAGGGCTGCCAGGAGGTCGCGCATGGTTAGAGCGCCTGCTTGGCGACCTCCGCGAGCTGCTCGAACGCGACGGGATCGCGGACGGCCAGATCGGCGAGCACCTTGCGGTTGATCTCGACGCCGGCCTTGCGGAGCCCGTTCATGAGGCGGCTGTAGGACAGCTGGTGCAGCCGTGCGGCCGCGTTGATGCGCGTGATCCAGAGCCGGCGAAAATCGGCCTTCTTGCGGCGGCGGTCCCGGTAGGCGTATTTCTGGGCCCGCTCGACCGACTCCTTGGCCGCCTTCCATAGCTTGGACCGCCCGCCGAAGTAGCCCTTGGCGAGCTTCATGATCTTATTCTTGCGCTTCAGGCGCGCGACGTTGCTCTTGACGCGGGGCATGGATCGCTCCTTACACCATCAGCAACCGCTTAAGGCGTCGTTCGTCGGCGTGCGACACGAGCGCAGGCTTGCGCAGGCGGCGCTTCCGCTTGGGGTGCTTCTTGGTCAGGATGTGGCTCTTGTAGGCGTGGTGCCGGCGCAGCCGGCCGGTTCCGGTCAGCCGCACCCGCTTGCGGAGCGCACGCTTCGATTTTTGTTTGGGCATCTCGTCCTCCCCGCCCTCACGGGCGGGGCTATGAGTGTCATTTCGGCGCCAAGACCATCGACATGTTGCGACCCTCGAGCTTCGGGTCCTGCTCGATCTTGGCGATGTCCTTCAGCTCGTTGGCGACCCGGTCGAGCACCGCGCGCCCCAGGTCGATGTGGGCCATCTGCCGACCCCGATACATCATCGTCACCTTGACCTTGTTGCCGTCCTGCAGGAACTCACGCGCGTGCCGGGTCTTGAACTCGAAGTCATGATCGTCGATCCCGGGCCGGTACTTCACTTCCTTCAGATGGATGATGTGCTGCTTTTTCTTCGCTGCCCGCGCGGCCTTGGCCTCCTCGAACTTGAACTTCCCATAGTCCATGATCTTCGCGACCGGGGGTCGCGCGAGCGGTGCCACCTCGACCAGGTCGAGGCCTCGCTCCTGCGCCGCGGCCAGCGCTTCCTCGACGGTCAGCACGCCGAGCTGCGCTCCGTCGGGGGCGATCACGCGGATCGGGCTGATCCGGATCTGCCGGTTGACTCGGATGCGCGGCGCTTTGTTGTTCGGGCTTTCGATCGCCAGGTGCCGTTCTCCTCCACAAGAAAGAAAAAGCGGACTCCGGGTGCCAGGGAATCCGCCTTCCTCTCCCCCGCTCTCCCTCGCCACGTCGTGGAGAGGGGGTCAGGGGGTGAGGCTTCGGAACCCTAGAGCACTCCCCAATCCGGAGAGGCAGCGGGTGAGGCGCGCTCGGGCGCCCGCTTGCCGTATTGTCGGCGCTAAGTTTAGCCCGCCAGAAGCGGGTCCACAAGAGCGAACGCCTTCCCATCATACCCCAACCGACCCGCGACCACCGCGGGATCGTGATCGAAGAACAGCAGCCACCCTTCCGCTTCCGCCCGTGCGTACAGCCGTCGCTTCGACTCGAGGGTCACGAGCGGCTCGAGGTCGTACCCCATGATCCAGGGGAGCGGCAGATGGGCGCTGGTGGGGACGAGGTCCGCGAGAAAGCACACCCGCTCACCGCCGCTCTCGACCAGTACCGACTGGTGATAGGGCACGTGGCCCGGGGTCGGCAGGCAGCGAATACCGGGGAGCGGCTCCGCCTCCCCGTCGATGAAGCTGAACGGGACCCCTTCGAAGTTGGGCGGGAGGTAACTCGCCGCAGTGCGCTCGTTGGTGTGCCGGGCGAACTCGAGCTCTTTCCGCTGGACGACATATCGGGCCTGTGGGAAGCTCGGGGTCACGCGGCCCGACGGATCGCGGTAGGTATTGCCGCCCGCGTGATCGAAATGGAGGTGGGTGTCGATCACCCAGCGGATGTCTGCGGGCTGGTGGCCGAGCTCCGCGAGCGCGTCTTCCAGCTGGGTGCGCCCGTTTTTGCCTTCGTTGGCGACGCCGTAGATGTCCTTGAATTTATCGTCTTCCTTGTTGCCGAGCCCTGTGTCCACGAGGACCAGCCCGGCGTCGTGCTCGACCAGGAGACAACGCAGCGCCAAGGGAATCCGGTTGCGCTCGTCGGCCGGGATGCGGCGTTGCCACAGGGGTTTGGGCACGACGCCGAACATGGCGCCGCCGTCGAGGTGCTGGGTCCCTCCTTCGAGGGCGTGGCAGGTCAGATGCCCGACTTTGAAAGTGGTATGCGTCATTCGGGGAGTGCGGAATGCGGAGTGCGGAGTGCGGAATTGCAGTGAGAGGTCGTTCGCCGATCGATGCTCCCCTCGATACTCCGCATTCCGCATTCCGCATTCCGCACTTGCCTGTGCCGTGGCCGGTCGTGCACCTCAATCAGTTGTTCCAGCGTCTCCACCCCTCGTTCGCGTGCCCGCCCAAGCAGCGCTCGCAGGACGTACGCGGTCGCGAGGGCGTCGCCGAAGGCGCGATGGCGTGCCGGATTCTCGATGCCGAAGAACGCCGCCACCTGGTCGAGCGCCCGGCGGCGCAGCTCGGGTACGAGGCGGCGGGTGAGGCGCACCGTACAGAGAGGCTTGCCGCCGGGTGCCGGGACGCCGGCCGCGACGCACTCCGCCTCGAGAAAGCGCCAGTCGAAGCGGGCGTTGTGGGCGACGAACACGCCGGCATCGAGCGCGTGTCCGAGATCGGGGACGACGTCCGCGAAGCGCGGGCACCCGGCGACCATGCCGTCGGTGATACCGGTGAGGCGCGCCACCCAGGGGGGGATTGGGGTACCGGGGTCGAGCAAGGACGTGAAGGCGAGATGGACGGTTCCCGCCTCGAGGATCGCGACCGCCACCTCGAGGATCCGGCCACCGCGTTGGGCGCGTCCACCCGTCGTTTCCACGTCCACGACGGCGAACCGGGAGTGCTCGAGGGGGAGCGGCGCGGGGTTAGAGGTCATCCCGCCGGAGCGGCAACGTCATGCAGCGGGGACCGCCGCCACCCCGCACCAGCTCGCTCCCGTCCATCGTGATCACCGCGCGCTCGCCCTCATCCAGCGCTTCCTCACCGGTCAGCAGGTTCACGGCGGTGAGCGTCTTGAACCCGGCGTGGTCGAGCTCGCGCAGCGTGGCCTCGTTGCGGGCATAGGTGACGGCCACGCCGGGGCGCACCGCGAAGAAATTGCAGGCGGAGGACCACTGCTCGCGCTCCTGCAGCGAGCGGTCCGAGCCGCCGCAGAATACCGGCTCGAGCGGGTGGTCCACCGCCTGCATGGCGGCGAAAAAGTTGGGCATCTCTTTCACGCCCTTGGATTTCTTGCGGCGGTGCAGCACCGCCAGCCGCTCCGGCCCCACGAAATGCGGCGGATAGACGCAGCACAGCTCGCGGTCGAGCTGTGTGAAGATCATGTCCAGGTGGATGGCGGTGCGCTCGTTCGGGAGGACCACGACGATCACGTCCTTCACGCCGCAATGCTCGAACACCAGGTCGCACAGGTGATCGAGCGCCGCCGGGCTCGAGCGCTCGCTGAAACCGAGCAGCAACAGGTCGGGGCGGACCGGGTGTACGTCTCCCCCCTCGAGCGTGTAGTTGTTGCGCTTCTCCTCCGACCCGTCGTACAGGATCCCGGCGTTCTCGAGGCACGGGTGGTAGCGGAACAGCGCCTTCACCAGCAGCTCCTCGGTCCAGCGGACGCCGTAGCGCATCGAGCCGATGATGGAGTGCTCGCCGATCACGATCCCCACGTCGCGGGTGAAGAAGAGATTGGGCAGAGGCGGCAGGGCGAAGCCCGTTTCATTGAGCGCCCGGGCGATCGGCCCGGCGTCCTCGAGCGCACCCTCGACCATCAGCGCCACCAGCTCCTCGGGAGAGAGCGCGCCGAGCTGCTTCGCCAGGGCGTCGGACGGCACCACCTCGAGCGCGCGGGTCACGAGGAACTCGCGCACGTCGGGACGTGCCACCAACTCCGTCAGGAGCGTGCGCACCTCGTACACCTGGGCGAACCGCTCCAGCACTGCCACAAATCGCTGGTGCTCCCGCTGGGCGAGCTCCAGGTCGATGATATCGTCGTAGAGGTAGTCTTCCCGATTGCCGGGGGTGACCGCCACCAGCTCGCGGCCGGGAGTATGGACCAGCACGGTCCGCAGGGGGCCGATTTCCGAGGTGACGTGGACGCGGGCCATCGGCGGAATCTAACACCCATGCCAAACCGGCCCGAGCGCTGGGGCACCATTGGCGCGCCCGCGCGCAGCCGCGGCCCGCGCTTGATCGCGGCGCGGGGAGCGACTGCTCGCTCGGGACGGGCGGGCCGCTCAACTACTCGTGGCCGCGCCCCCCGCTACTGCACGAAGTGCACCCAGCCGTTCTCGTCGGCGATCACCGCGATGGTTCCGTCCTGGTTGAACGCGATCCGACGCGGGAAGGCGCCCGACTCGGGGAGCTGGATGGTGTTCACGATGGTCAGCGAGGCGCGGTCGATAACCCGCACCAGACCCAAATCCATGACCCCGACGTAGAGCTGGGAGTCATCCGGGCTCAGCGCCACGCCGAACGCGCGCTGTCCGACCACAACGGTGTCCACGGGCGTCCCCGACGCGATATCCACGACTCGGAGCACGCCTCCTTCGTCCGCCACGTACAGTCGGGTCCCGTCGTGCGAGAGGGCCATGCCCTGGAGCCGCGTGTACCCCGGCGAAATCGTAAAGGTGCGCACCACGGTGTTGGTCCTGGTGTCGATCTCCGCGACTGTGCCACTGCTGATCTGATCGGCATACAGGCGGATGCCGTCGGGATGCTTGACGAACTCCTGCAAGGCGAAGCCGTTGGTAAGTTGTCCCCCGAGGTTCAGCGTCGTCGTCACGTGTCCAGTCGCAGGATCGAACACATAGACGTTCTGATCGTTGCTCGAGACGTAGACCGCGTCGTCCCTGAGCGAGATCACCTCGAACAGATTTCCACCGAGTCCACTCGGGCTACCGCTCGCGTAGGTCTGGACCTGCGTATTCGTGGCCACGTCAATCCGGCCGAGCGTCGAAGGGGAGCTCAGCTGATTCGTGACCCATGCCGTTTCTCCGTTTTTGTCGAACGCCACGCTCGTGGGGATGACGCCCACGGCAACCGATGCGGTGAATCCGAACCCAGACGGGAGATCGACTCTCGCCACGCGCGACGCATCCAATTGCGTGATGTAGGCCACGTCTTTGAACGAGATGGCAAGCCCGTACGGCCGACCGGCGAGTGGGGCGGAAAATTGGATCACGCCGGCGGGATGGGTCGGGCTTGGCTGGGACGCGGTGAGCAGGCGGGGCCGCGTCGGGCTCGCGGCGTCATCCGCGCATGCGGCCCCCACGAGGACGAGGCATCCCACACCCAGAGTCATGATGCGATTCATCAGACCCTCCTTGCGGTGGTGAACGAGCAATCGGCAAGACGCTAGACGGAGCCTCCGCGCGGACGCCAAGTCGGCGCGTGCGGGCTGGCGCGAGCGCCATTGTGACGATCGGGGCGTCGCACGTCGCTCCGAGCGCGCTTCAGTCGCGCCACACATGTTGCCCTCACACCATGGCCTCGAGGTCCGCTGCTGACCGCCCTACGCGGCGGCGGCCCCTCACTGCACGAACCGCACCGGTTGGCGGCAGGGCTCGAGCGGCGCAGCGTTCACCCTGGAACCGTCCCCCCCCAACGCCAGCGAGCGACACAGCCACGCATGCCATCGATTCCTCTGGAGAACATCCTGGAAGCAGCGCTGCCGATGGCCTCACCTTGTTTGCCGCCAACGAGGACGGGTGGGTCGATGTTTTCCAGCTTGGGCCCGCTGGTCACCGAGCGCGGATCGCGCTGGGCACAGCGGCTTTTGGGCTAGGGCTCAGTCCCGACGAGGCTGTCCTGTACGTGACATTGCTCGGCGCCGGGAAGGTGGCCGTGATCGATCAACGTACGCTCCGCGTGAATGTCATCCTCACGACGGGCGGGCGACCGTGCCGAGTGGCCTTTGACATCAGCGGCGCCGGCGCGCTCGTGGCGAACGAGGCGGGTTGGGTCGACCTCGTGCGGTAGGCAACCCTCAGGATCGATTTGCCAGGGCGAAACTCAGCGTCTCGAGCTCGAGGGCCATGTTGACCGACTTCACCGCCACGTCGCTCGGCACCGCGAGCTGCACCGGGGCGAAGTTGAGGATCGCCTTCACGCCGGCACCCACCAGCCGGTCCACGACGTCCTGCGCCGACTCGGGCGGCGTCACGACGATGGCGATGTCGCTCGGCTCCTTGGCGAGGTCGGCGTCGAGGTGGCGGATGTCGCGCACCACCAGGCCATTCCAGCGGGAGCCGATCTTCTTCGGGTCCTTGTCGTAGATCGCGGCGACGTGGAAGCCGCGCTGCCGAAAGCCGGGGTACTGCACCAACGCGCTGCCAATGCGGCCCGCGCCCACCAGCACGACGCGGTAGCTGCGGCGCAAGCCCAGGATGTCGCGGATCCGGGCGGTGAGCTCGGGGACGGAATACCCCAGGCCGCGCTTACCGAACGAGCCGAAGAACGAGAGGTCCTTGCGCACCTGCGCGGAGGTCGTGCCGCCGCGCCGGGCGAGCTCGGCCGAGGAGATGGTGGCCTGGCCCTGGGCGTCGAACTGCTCGAGGAACCCCAGGTACAGCGAGAGCCGTCGCACCGTGCTCTCGGAAATCTTCCGCATTGTGAATTATTTCACAACCCAGCGCTCCAACGCAAGAGCCGGACGAAGGCTTCGGGGTCGAGCGTTTCGGGACGCGCCGCCGGATCGAGGTCGAGGGCGGCGAGTCCGGCGCCCACCAGGGCCGCAGCCCGCCCGGTCGCCGCCACGAGCACGTTGCGCAGCTGCTTGCGACGCCGCATGAAGCACGCGGTGACGAACGCGCGGAAGGCCACGATCTCCTCGGGCGCGACGAGCGGCTGGGCGAGCGGTGTGAGGCGCACCAGCGCACTCTGCACCTTGGGCGGCGGGGTGAACGCGCCGGCGCGCACGGCGAACAGCCGCTCCACGCGACACACGGCTTGTACCCCCACCGAGAGGGCGCCGTACGTCTTCGACCCCGGGCGAGCGGCGAGGCGGTCGGCGACCTCGGCCTGGACGAGAAACACGATGCACCCGGGGAGCGGCGGCGTGAGGGCTTTGTCGATCAGGGGCGAGGTGATGGCGTAGGGGATGTTGCCGATCACCTTGAAGTGCGGAATGCGGAGTGCGGAGTGCGGAGTGACGAGGGCATGCCAATCGACCCGGAGCGCATCGCCGTGAACGACGGTCAGTCTATCTACTCCGCATTCCGCACTCCGCGCTCCGCACTCTCGTGCCAGCCGTCGGTCCTTCTCGATGGCAATGACGTGACGCACACGGGGGGCCAGGACGGCCGTGAGGGTTCCCGTCCCCGCCCCGATCTCGACCACGACGTCGTCGGGCGCGGGCTGGAGCGCGTCGACGATGCGCTGCAGGATGTTCCGGTCGGTGAGGAAGTGCTGGCCGAGCCGCTTGTGCGGGATCACACCTTGAGGATGACGACGGTGCGGTCGTCGGCGGGCGGTGCGCCGCCCGTGAAGCCGGCGAGGTCGGCGTGCACGGATTCGAGGATCTCGCGCGCGGAGCGGTCCTTCAGCCTGGCCACGTGGCCCAGCACCCGCTCCTCGCCGAATCGCTCGTCGCGCCCGCCCCCCCCGCCCCCCCCGCCCCCGCCGCCCCCGCCCAGCGCCTCGGCGACGCCGTCCGTGAAGAGGCAGATGATCGCCTCCCGCGGGGCCCAGGTGAGTGCGGCATCTTCGCCCGCCGCGGTGGCGAGGCCGAGCGGCGGGCGGGTGGCCTCGAGCCGAACCGCCCTGCCCGTCCGCGTCGATACCAAGAAGGCATGCGCATGCCCGGCGTTGGCGAACGTGATCCGTCCCGCTTTCGGGTCGACCACGGCGTAAAACACGGTGAGGAACATCTCCGTGCTCGCGAGCTCGTCGGCAAGCGACGCCTCGAGCCGGCGCAGCACCTCCGTCGGCGTCTCGGCCGATTCCGCATGGATGCCGGAGGCCGCCATCACGAGCGCCATGATCAGCGCGGCGCTGAAGCCGTGGCTCGTCACGTCGCCGATCATCACGCCGATACGGTCCGCCCGCAGGTTGAGCAGGTTGTAAAAGTCCCCGCCGACCGACTCGGCCTGACGGCAGCGTGCGGCGACATCCACGCGCCCGGCGAGCACGCCGGGCGACGGCAGCAGCTTGAGCTGGAGGTCGCGCGCCAGCTCGAGCTCCCGCAGCACGCGTTGTTGTCCGAGGTCGCGGGCGACGAGGCGCGCGTTCTCGATGGCCGCGCCGATCTGGTTCGCGATCGCGGCCACCAGCTTTCGGTCGCCGGCGGTGAAGGCATCTCCTCCCTCGCGGTCGGTCAGGTTGATGACGCCGATCGGCTTGCCGCGCGCGCCCGGCGCGGCGTACAGGACCGGGACCGAGAGGAACGCCTGGCCCCGGTAGTTCCGGCCTTCGGGACAGCCGGGGTTCGGCGCCGTCGGGTCCGTCGGGTCGTAGCTCACGATCCGCATCTCGCGGAACACGCGTGCGGCGACCGAGCAGGCGTCGTCCACTTCGATCGGCTCTGCGTCCTGCGCGCCCATGCCGCGCGCCGCTACGATGCGCAGCACCTGCTGCTCGGCGTCGTGCACCAGGAGCGTCGCGCGTCGGGCCCCGACCACCGTGGACACCTCGCGCAGAATCCGATCGGCCGCTTCGTCGAGCCGGATCGTGTGACCCAAGATCTCGCTGATCGTGTAGATCAGGTCGATTTCCTCGTACCGGTCCGACAACTCGGCCGCGACCTGGACGGCATCGCGCTCGGCGGAAAGCAGCGAGCCGACGATCTGGGCCAGCTCGGGCGCGAGCCCCGGGCTCGCGCCCGGGGTCAGTGGCTTCCCCGGTCCCCCGTTCGCGATCTCGAGCCACAACCCCTCGATCTCGGGAATCGGCTCGAGCCGCACCGACCCCGCTGGCGCAGCGACCTCGCCCTGGCGCCGCAGGCGGAGTCGCGTTCCGGCGAGCCGCTCGAGCACGGGAAGCAGTCGCTCGACTCGGGTCAGCCCGCCCGGAGCGTCAGGCACACCGAATTCCCTTTCTCGTTGAAGGCGACCTGGTCCACGAGGCTCTTCAGCACGAACAGGCCCCGGCCGTCCTCGCGCTCGAGGCGCTCGGGGAGCGTGGGATCGGGGACGCCGCTGGGGTCGAAGCCGTTGCCCTCGTCGGTCACATGCAGGCGCACGGCGTCCGGCGCCACCTCGACCCGCACGCGGACGACGCGCCTCGGGTCCCGATGGTTCCCGTAGGCGATGGCGTTGGCGAGCGCTTCCGCGAACGCGGTGCGGAAGTTGAACCGGATACGGCGGGGGGAGAGGGGGCCGCCAGGCAGCTCATCCGCGATCAGCTCCACGGCCGGGCCGACGTACTCGAGATCGCTCGGCACGTCGAGCGACAACTCGATCTCGGTTTCACCTCCCGTCGCCCGTCGGCGCACCTGGAGGGGCTGCGGCGTGGTCACGGGTTAGAAGGCGGCGAGCGCCTCCTCGGGCGTTCGCGCGATGGCGAAGAGCGTGTCCAACTTGGTGAGCTCGAACAGGGTCTGCAGGTCTTCATTCAGGCCGCAGAGCCGGAGGTCCCCACCCTGCTCGCGGATCTTCTTCGAGAGCGACACCAGGACGCCGAGGCCGGAGGAGTCGATGTAGCCGGTCTTGGTGAAGTCGATGACGAACTTCTTGCCACCGCCCTCGAGCGTGTCGAGCACCTTCTGCT
>WNGI01002898.1_pt1 | contig 19895 bp, 25 predicted proteins | sample 5400621 | NCBI WGS metagenome assembly WNGI01 (sample SAMN13153374, study PRJNA577476) | soil metagenome | isolation source: 20 cm soil or saprolite under Garry oak tree replicate 1 | place: USA:California | collected 2016-06-15
GGTCGATCGGTGACGAGATCGAGCAGCGCGTGTGCGCGCAGTGCTGGTCGGAGTGGCTCGCGCAGCAGATCCGCGTGATCAATCACTACGGGCTGCGACCTGCACTGCGCGAGGATCGCGAGAAGCTCTACGACTTCACAAGAGACTTCTTGGGATTGGAATCGTCGACTGCGAACGATAGAGGCCGATAGCGCGCCTACAATCTGTCTCACGGTCGCGACGGGGTGTGGCGCAGCCTGGTAGCGCGCCTGACTGGGGGTCAGGAGGATTCCCGGGTTCAAATCCCGGCACCCCGACAGTTAGAACGTGTAGCGGCGGGCGACGTTCTTGAATGCCCTCGGCGGGATGCCCTCCCGCGCGCGCTTGCGCCGCTCATTGATGCGATCGCAGGAACGACAGATGCGCTTCATGCGACCGCCGCGCAGGGCCGTGTACGAATACTCGTGCCCGCGCACGCACCGCACGGAGTCGCCTTTCAGTCGTGTCTGCGCTCGAAACGCGCCGAGCGCATCGCGCGCCTGTGCGACCTTTCGCTCGCCGAGGAATGGGGCGAGTAGGTCAACGACCATCTCGACCTGTTTGTCTCCCTCGGCCACCCACTTGAACGCATCGGCACCGCTGTGACGCTCGATCCGGCCCATCCCTCCCAATGCGCTTCGTAAGCGCTCAAGCACATCGGGCACGACGCCGGGCGCGCCATGCTGTGTCGCCGAGGCACGCACGCGATACCAGCGAGGTCCACGAACCCGGGCGTTCGATCGGACACGACCGAAACACCCTTCGCCGTCGAGGAAGCCAGCGGCCCAAGCCAGATCGAGCTGTCGGGGGTCAATAGGATCGGCCAGTCGTCTGTCGAGCACGATCAACACAGCGCGAACGTGGCGGCCGCTGCGAGCCAACCCTGGATTCGATTCGTACTGGCCCAGAAAACGCTTCATCGCGTTGTTGGCCTGCGTGCGCTTCACTGGTCCGAGGTAGTCCCAGATCAGCGCTACAACAGCCATCGCCTCAAGGCGGCCCCGGGACATCCACTTGTATAGATCGTCCGCGTCGGGACCGACGATTCGTCCCAAGCCTCCCATCGCGTCCTGGAAACGGAGGAGAACCGCGGGAACACCATCATGATCAGCCTGAGGAACGGCCACCTCGAGACGGAAGTAGCCCGGTCTGGATTCATCCGCGTGCACCATCGTGCTGCCTTCTCCGTCGAAGAAGCCGGCGGCCCACGCCAAATGAACCCGTTCCACTGCAGGCGTACGGGTCGCCATCGGAAGTCTCCAGTCAGGCGTGGGCTTGGGGTCAGTATAGAACGGATGGTCGATACCGTCAATGGTCGCTAAGAAAGCGCGCGCGCTCGCACGTCTTCACTCGCGTATCCGCGCGTGCACGAATTGCGTCGCCGCCGGCCATCTGCCCGCCGCATTCCCCATCGTCGCGGGCAACGCGAGCGATCGCGTGATGATCATCGGCCAGGCGCCTGGTGCGGTGGAGCTGACGACGGGACTTCCGTTCTCGGGACGCGCGGGCGCGGAGCTGCGGCGCTGGCTCGCCGAGGCCGGCATCGACGAAGCGCATCTCCCGTACCGCACCTCCGTCACGAAGTGCTTTCCCGGAAAGGCCGCGAGCGGAGCGGGGGATCGACGTCCGTCACCACCGGAGATCGCGCTCTGCGCGCCGTGGCTCGAGGCTGAGCTCGATCTCATGCGACCGCGCGTCGTGCTCCTCGTCGGAACGCTCGCGATCGACCGGTTCTGGGGTCGCGTTCCGCTGAGCGATGCGGTCGGGCGAAGTCGGATCGAGGGCGAGCGCGTCCTCATCCCACTGCCTCATCCAAGTGGCGCCTCGCGGTGGCTGAACGCGCCGGAGAACCGCCTTCGGCTGCGCCGGGCGCTCCGCGTGGTGCGTCGCGCTGTCGGAGTGCTTGACAATGCAGGCAGCGCAGCGAGAATGCATCGCAGCACGTGACGCTCACTCAACAACCCAACGCAGGAGCCGCAGTGGACGACGAGTTTCTGACCACGGACGAGGTGGCGCGGCGTCTCCGCGTGCACCCGACCACGATCCTGCGCCGACTCGGCGCGGTGGACGACCCCGATCCGACCCGTATCCCAGCGGTGCGCGTCGGCCGGATCTGGCGGATTCCCCGCAAAGAGTTCGAGGAATGGCTCGCTCGCTCCAGCCAGGGTCGCCTGGCGGGCAGGCAGCGGCGGCTCTTTTAGAGCCGTCGGACCGAGCAAAGTGGGAAGGAGGTGATCACCTAATGCCCGCAAAGAAGAAGGCCAAGAAGGCAAAGAAGGCGAAGAAGAAGTAACTCCGCCTTGATTTGGTGAGGCGCCGCGGGCGGGCGGCGCCCTACCGCAAGCATCATTGGTCCTGGGACTCGTTTCTCATAACGACTTTTGTCGCGACCTCGTTCAATAGAGCGGGATGGTTGGGATCTTCGCCCTGCGCCTGGTGCGCAGCCTGCTTGTCTGCCTGACGCTGGCCCTGTCGAGCGTCGTATTCGCCCCGCCCTCGCCGGCGGCCGCGGCGACCTCGAACGACATGCTCTACCTGACGAATCAGCTGCGGTACGCGATCGGCGCGCCGACGCTCACCGCGGATCCGCGGGTGGTCGCGGCCGCTCAGAACCATGCGAACTACAGCTCGGCGAACGGTCAGGGTGGTCACTTCGAGACGGCCGGGTTGCCGTACTACACCGGCTACTCGGCTCGCGACCGTGTCGCGGCGATGGGGTGGTCGACCACCTTCGTGAGCGAGGTCGCGACCGGCGGTTCCGATCCGCTCGCCGGCGTCCGTCAGCTGTGGGACGCGCCCTACCACCGTCTCGGCCTGATGCATCCCAGCGCGTCGACGCTCGGCTGGGGCCATTCGGACATCGGCGGTCGCGGCACGACCGTTGGCGACATCGCCTACGACTTCGGGCTTCGACCGGTCGACTTCGTGCGGTCTCCCGCGCACGGTCAGACGAACATCCCGACCTCGTGGAGCGGGAACGAGTCTCCGAACCCGCTCCCCGCCGGAGCCACACGACCGGTCGGCTATCCGATCATGGTCGTCTACTCGGGCGGGCAGTCGGTCGTGATGCGTGGTGCGGAGGTCGTCGCACCCGATGGGACGCGTCTGCCGATCTACTACGCGCCCCAGCAGTTCGAGTACGACTACCAGGTCATCATCCCGCAGCGTCCGCTCGCGACGAACACCACGTACCACGTGCGCTTCGACATCACCGTGGCCGGCACGTGGCTCACGAATGAATGGGACTTCAGCACCGGTGCCACGATCACCGGTGGTGGCGGCAGCAGCGGTGGCGGCGGCGCGCCGCCGTCCGCGAGCGACAACGGATTGCACTCAGCGTGGGTCTCCCAGACCGCCCTGCCGGCCCTCCAGCCCGCGGCGACGCAGAGCGTGTCGCTCCTGTTCCGCAACTCCGGAACGGCGACGTGGCAGAAGGGCGTCGCGGGAAGTCAGGTCGCGCTCGGCATCAACGGCGACAACACCACGTTCAGCGCGCTCGGGATGAACGTCGGCTGGCCGTCCGCGAACCGCGTGGCGGTCCAGAACGAGACCGCGGTCGCGCCCGGTGGGATCGGAACATTCACGTTCGCCATCAAGGCCCCGTTCGCCGGCGGTCTGGTCAACATTCCGCTCCGACCGGTCGTCGATGGCGTCGCCTGGCTCGAGGACCAGGGTGTCGTCGTGCCGGTGGTGACGACCGTCAACTATCACAGCCGCTGGCTGACGCAGTCGCCGTATCCGACGCTGCGTGCCGGTCAGGTGAGCGGCACGCTATCGATCAGCTTCCTGAACACCGGCGCCCAGACCTGGACCAAGGGCCTCCTCGGCCAGGAGGCGCGTCTTGGCGTGAACCGCGATAACGAGACCTGGGCGGGCCTCGGCGTCGGATGGCCATCGGCCAATCGCGTCGCGTTCCAGAGCGAGGCGAGCGTTCCACCGGGCGCGGTCGGGACCTTCACCTTCCAGGTGCGCGCGCCCATCACACCGGGCACTTATGCGATCAACCTGCGTCCCGTCATCGATGCCGTCACGTGGATGGAGGACCAGGGCGTCTTCCTCTACGTGACCGTGATCCCTTAGCTGCGGAACAGCACCTCGAAGATCTCGCCGCACTTCGGGCATTTCACCGTCGCGGCATAGGGCGGATTCGGTGGCACGTCGAGGTGCTCTCGCGTGACCGCGCGGGGACCGACCTTCGCGCCGCAGTACGGGCAGCTGATCTGGTACTCGAGAAATGCATGGCGATCGACCTCGATGCGTCGACGGGAATCGGTCACGGCCATGTGCGGCTAGTCTAGGTCGATGGCCGCGCCGAAGGGTCGCACGAAGATCGCGACCGAGACGAAGACACTCAAGGTCGGCGATGCCGCTCCCGACTTCACGCTCCGCGCTCACGACGGGAGTGAGGTCACGCTCTCGAAGCTCCGCGGGCAGCGCGTCGTGCTCGCGTTCTTCGCCTTCGCGTTCACCAACACCTGAAACAGCGAGGCGCCGGCGCTCAACGCTTTGCAGGAGCGTTTCGCCGGCGGCAGTGCCCAGGTCGTGGGCATCTCGTGCGACAGCGTCTACACGCTGAAGGCCTGGGCCGAATCCCTTGGCGGCACGAAGTATCCGCTCTGCAGCGACTTCTGGCCGCACGGGAAGGTCACGCAGTCATACGGGGTCTTCAACGACGAGATCGGGCGGCCCGAGCGCGCCATCATCGTCGTCGACGCCGCCGGGATCGTGCGCTACATCGATGTCCATCAGCTCCGGGAAGTACCGGACGAAGAGGAGATCGCGCAGGCGCTCGAGAAATGCTGAGCGCGGCTATCCGCGCGTCGGGATGAGGTAGGCCTTTCCCTCCGACGCGACCGTGAACGAGATCACATCACCCTCGCTCACACCCGGCAGCGTGTCACCACGCACCAGCACCAGGGCACCGCAGTCCACGACGGCGATCTCGCCCGTCTCGCGGTGCTTGCGCACGGCTCCGGTGGCGTCCTGGCCGCGAAGATCCACGCGCGCCGGCCCTTCGCCCACGCGAAGCGTCACGACGATGTCGCCGCGCGTGCCGTCGAGCACGACGACGATGCCGCGTGACGCCTTCTGTCGCCACTTCTCGATGAAGGCGAGCTGCTCGAAGTCCAGCACGTCGCCGATACGATAGCCACGTCGGGCGGAACGGCGACATCCTGCCCTGGCTCGGCGTGCGCTACGCACATGCTTCGTTCACCGGCAGCGTCGGCGCTGGTACACCGTGAAGGTCACGGAGGTGAAGATATGACTCAGTACGCACATCCCGAAACGCTCGTCGAAACCAGCTGGCTGTCCGAGCATGCGAAGGACCCGAACGTCCGCGTCTTCGAGGTCGACGTCGACACCTCGTCGTACGACCAGGGTCACGCGGCGGGCGCGATCGGCGTGAACTGGAAGAGCGACCTGCAGCAGCAACCCGTGCGCGATCTCCTCGACAAGAAGCAGCTCGAGGAGTTCCTCTCGAAGAACGGAGCGACGAAGGACACCACCATCGTCGTCTACGGCGACAACAACAACTGGTTCGCGGCGTGGTTCTTCTGGCTCCTCAAGTACTACGGTCACCGGGACGCGCGGCTCGTCAACGGCGGTCGCGCGAAGTGGCTCGCCGAAGGCCGGCCTCTGGTGACGGAGCGTCCGTCGTTCCAGCGGAGCGAATATCGCGCGCAGGGTCCCGATGCGTCGGTCCGCGCGCTGCGCGACTACGTGCTCGAGAAGGTCACCGGCAACGGCACGAAGATCATCGACGTCCGCTCGCCGAAGGAGTTCGCGGGCGAGCTGCTCGCGCCGGAGAACCTTCCGCAGGAGGGCGCGCAGCGCGGTGGCCACATCCCCGGCGCGCAGAACGTGCCGTGGGCGACCGCGGTGGCCGAGGACGGTCGCTTCAAGACCGCCGATGAGCTGAGAGCGATCTATGAGGGCAAGGGCCTCGCGCGCGGTACCGAGACCATCGCGTATTGCCGTATCGGAGAGCGCAGCGCGCACACCTGGTTCGTGCTGCGCTATCTGCTCGGCCACGACCGCGTTCGCAACTACGACGGCTCGTGGACGGAGTGGGGCAGCCTCATCGGAGTGCCGATCGAGAAGAGCTGACCGCCGCGGCGTCCGCCGAGCCCTCCCCGGTCAGCGGCATCATGTGCGCGTGGACGCCGAACGCGCGCGGATCGACATGGTGCGCCAGCTCGAGCGGTTCGGGATCCGCGACCGGCGGGTCCTCGACGCGATGGCCCGTGTTCCGCGTGACGAGTTCGTCGGCGCCGCCGACCGCGACGCCGCGTACGGTGACCACGCTCTCGCGATCGGCGAGGGTCAGACGATCTCGCAGCCCTACGTCGTCGCGCGGATGACCGAGCTCCTCGCGACCGATCCCGACCACCGCGTGCTCGAGGTCGGAACGGGCTCCGGGTATCAGGCCGCGGTGCTGGGGGAACTGGTGCGCGAGCTCATCTCCATCGAGCGCCACGCGTCGCTCGCCGACGCGGCGCGCGAGCGGCTCGGACGCCTTGGCTACGCGAACGTGCGCGTCATCCATGCCGACGCATCGCTCGGCTATCCGCCTGAGGCGCCGTACGACCGCATCCTTATCACCGCAGCGACGCCCGCGATCGACCCGGCGCTCCTGCAGCAGCTCACCGCCGACGGGCGCATCGTCGCTCCGATCGGCGACCTCGATCTGCAAGAGCTCGTCGTGCGCGACGCGCGCGGTCGCGTGGAGCACCACGGCCCGGTGAGGTTCGTGCCGCTCCGCGGCGAGGGGGGCTTCCGCGGATGAGCGCGATCCTCTTCGACGGCGGTCGTATCCACATCGGCGACGGCACCAGCGGCGAGGCGCTGCTCGCGCGCGACGGTCGCGTTGCCGCGGTCGGGCGACGCGACGAGGTGCGCCGCGAGGCGGGACGCGCGGAGGTCGTGGACCTTCGCGGCGGCGTGATGGTGCCCGGCTGGTTCGACGCGCACGTCCACTTCGTCTGGTGGGCGCAGCAGATGTCGCGCCTCGACATCGCGAGCACGGCGACGCTGGAGGACGCGCTCGACCGCATCGCGTCGTACGCGCGCGGTCTCGCGGATGGTGCGTGGGTCCTCGGCGGCCGCTTCGACAAGAACACCTGGGGACGCTGGCCCTCCGCGGTCGACCTCGATCGCGTCACGGACGGCCATCCGGCGGTGCTGCGGAGCCGCGATGGCCACTCACGCTGGCTCAACAGCGCCGCGATCGCGCAGGCGGGGATCACACGCGACACGGCCGTCCCCGAGGGCGGCGCGATCTTCCGCGACGATCGCGGCGAGGCGACCGGCGTGCTCCAGGAGAACGCGAACGCCCTCGCCGACGTGGTGATCCCGCCGCCGACCGACGACGAGATGTTGGCCGACGCGCGGCGCGGCCAGACGGAAGCCTGGCGCCGCGGCATCACCGGTCTCGAGGACCTCGACCAGTTCCTCGGTCGTTCGCCCGTCGCGGTGCTCGCGCGCATGCGCGACGCCGGTGAGCTCGGGCTGCGCGTCTACATGGGCATCCCGCACGCGCGGCTCGCCGACGCGCTCGCGCAGCGCATGCGCACCGGGGAGGGCGACGAGTGGCTGCGCACCGGGCACCTCAAGATCTTCACCGACGGGGCGCTCGGCTCGCAGACCGCCGCGCTCGAGGAGCCGTACGAGGGTTCACGGGATCGCGGCATCCTCACCGTCGAGCCCGGTCAGCTCGCGCACGACGTCGCGGTAGCGGCCGCCGCGGGTATCGCGGTCGCCATCCATGCCATCGGCGATCGCGCGGTGCACGTCGCGCTCGACGCCATCGAGCCGACCCGAGCCAGCGCGCCGCAGCTGCGGCAGAAGGTCGAGCACGTCCAGCTGGTGCGCGCCGATGATCTCTCGCGCTTCGGCGCGCTCGGGATCGTCGCCTCGATGCAACCCATCCACGCGACGAGCGACCGCGATCTCGCCGACCGGTACTGGGGCGCGTCGCGCGTGCCGCGCGCGTACCCCTGGCGCACGCTCCGCCGCACCGGCGCGGTACTCGCCTTCGGATCGGACGCGCCGGTCGAGCCGATCGATCCGCTGCTCGGCATCCACGCCGCGGTGACGCGGCGGCGGCCGCAGGACGACGAGCCATGGCGACCGGAGCAGCGCCTCACGATCGAGGAGGCGCTCGCGGGATACGCGGCCGGTCCGGCGTACGCGATGTCGAACGAGCGCGTCTCGGGAACTCTTCGTGTCGGGATGCGCTGTGACGCGACCGTCGTCGACCGCGATCTCGCGCGCTGCGCGGAGGACGAGCTGCTCGAGGCCCGCGTGCGTGCGACGATCACGGCCGGCGTCGTCCGCTACTCGGATGGCCTGGGTTAGTTCAGGGTCACGCGTCCTTCGCCGTGGGCCCGAAGGCGCACGAGCAGGTCGCGCAGGAGCGTCGTCTCGCGCTCGAGCAGGTTCTTCTCCGCCTCGAGGCGCGCCGCATCGCTCGGCGACTCGAGCAGCCGTTGGCGTTCCGTCGCATCCACCGCGAGGCTCGCGGCGATCCGATACGACGCCTCGTGCGGGGACACCGTCGCGAGCTCGTCGACGATGGCGCGGTCGCCGCGCGCGTCGTCGGTGACCGCCATGACGGCGACGAGGTACTGGCCGTACGCCTCGACCGCGAGCGCGGCGCGCTCGAGCGCTCCCGCGCCTTCCGGCTCGTCGAGATAGCGGACGCGGCCGACGAGATAGGGCTCGGTGTCCGGGATCGCCTGCTCCAGCGCGTAACGGCGGATCCCGCGCACGACGATGTAGGAGCGGCCGTCGGAGAGCGGCGAGAAGGCCATGATCTTCGCCTCCGTCCCGATCGCATGCGGCTCGGCTGTCGCGCCGACCTCCTGGCCCGAGCGGATGAGCACGACTCCGAAGGGCCGGTCGTCGTCCATGCAGCGCCGCACGAGCAGCCGGTAGCGCGGCTCGAAGATGTGCAGCGGAAGCAGCATCTCGGGGAACAGCACGGTGGTCAGCGGGAAGAGCGGAAGCAGCTCCGCCATCGCGTCAACGGTACTCTCCGCGCGTGATCGGACAGCCACCGGGCGCGCTCGACGGCATACGCGTCCTCGATCTCACGCGCGCGCTGGCGGGGCCGTACTGCACGCTCATGCTCGGGGATCACGGCGCGGACGTGATCAAGGTCGAGATGCCCGGGTCGGGTGACGAGACACGTGAGTGGGCGCCGCCCAGCGTCAAGGGGATCTCCGCGTACTACCTCTCGATCAATCGCAACAAGCGCAGCGTGACCGTCGACCTCAAGAATCCGGACGGCAAGCGCGTGCTCGAGCGGCTCATCGAGAAATGCGACGTCGTCGTCGAGAACTTCAGTCCCGGCACGCTCGCGCGCCTCGGCTTTCCCGACGAACGCGTGCGCAGGGTCAATCCGCGCGCGATCCTGTGCCACATCAGCGGGTTCGGGCAGGACGGTCCGGGTCGCGCGTGGCCCGCGTACGACCTCATCGTGCAGGGAATGGGCGGGATCATGAGCCTCACCGGCGAGCCCGGGAGCGATCCGGTCATGGTCGGCGTCCCGCAGGCGGACATGGTCGCGGGCATGTTCGCCGCGTTCGCGATCGCCGCCGCCCTGCACGCGCGTGAGCGCACCGGCGCAGGCCAGGTCATCGACGCGACGATGATCGGTGGCCAGGTGGCGCTGCTCTCACGTCAGGCCGCGCGTTACTTCGCGGACGGGACGGTCCCGCGGCCCGAGGGGAACGTGCATGCGTCGATCGTTCCGTATCAGACGTTCCGCGCGAGCGACGGGCACGTGAACGTGGGCGTCGCGAACAATGCGCTCTTCGAACGGTTCTGTCGCGCGCTCGATCTCGAGGAGCTGCTCGAGGACGAGCGCTTCACCGACAATCCGAAACGCGTCGCACACCGGAGGGACATCGTTCCGATCATCGAGCGGCGGATCCGTACGCTCACGAAAGCGGACGTCGTGCGGCGCCTCCGCGAAGCCAACGTGCCGGTCGGTCCGATCAACGCGCTCGACGAGGTCTTCGCGGATCCGGTCGTCCGGCATCTTGGTCTCGTCGCCGAAGTCGATCATCCGACGGCCGGCCGCGTGCGCGCTCCGGGTATCCCGGTGCGGCTTTCCGGTACGCCGCCTTCGGTGCGCCGCCATCCGCCGGAGCTCGGCGAACACACCGATGAGGTCCTGCGCGAGCTGGAATACACGACGGAGGAGATCGCGGCGCTTCGCCGCGACGGCGCGGTGTGAACAACACACCGGTCGTCCAGCAACCGCGGCGCCGCCCGCTGTGGCTCGTCGGCGCCCTCACGGTCCTCTCGCTCGGCGCGTACATCCCGATCTGGTACGGCCTCTCGTGGGCCGAGCTGAAGCGCGAGACGGACGACGGCGGCTCGTCGCCGATGGCGCGTGGGACGGGCGACGCCGGCATGCAGCCGCTCGCGCACGCGCTCTCCATCTTCGTGCCGGTGTACGGCGTGTGGCAGGCCTACCGCCACTTCGCGCTGATCGACGCGCTGCGACGCAAGGTCGATGCCGCTCGCGGCGTCGACGCCCTGACCGGCGCGATCGGGACCGGGATCTGGTGGCTGACCTTCACGCATTATTCGAGCGAGCCGATCTTCCAGGCACTCGACGCCATCGAGCTCGCGGCCGGCACCGCGGTCATCCTGTACGGACAGCACGGCCTGAACGCGTATTGGCGCGCGCGTCCGGGCACGCCGGTGGCGGAGCGGGTGACCGAGGTCGACTGGGTCGCTCTCGGCGTCGCCGCGAGCTTCGCATTCCTCACGCTCGTCGGCGCGCTCATGGGCCCGGCGTCTTAGGTGTCGAACATCCTCGTCGTCGGCTCCCTCGCGTATGACGACGTGCAGACGCCGGCCGAACATCGCACCAACGTGCTCGGCGGGGCGGCGTCGTATTTCGCGATCGCCGCTCGGCTGTACGCGCCCGTCCGGCTCGTCGGCGTCATCGGCGACGACTTCCGCGAAGAGGACGTCGAGCGGCTGCGCTCGCGCGGTATCGACCTCGCCGGGCTCGAGCGGCGGAGCGGTGGATCCTTCCGTTGGCTTGGGCGTTACGACTACGCGATGAACACCGCGGAGACGATCAACACCGACCTCGGGGTGTTCGCCGACTGGCAGCCGCGCGTGCCCGACTCATTCGCCGACAGCGAGTTCGTATTCCTCGCCAACATCGATCCGGAGATCCAGCTCGCGACCCTGCGGCGAGTGCGCGCGCCGAAGGCCGTCGCGCTCGACACGATGAACTACTGGATCGATCACAAGCGCGACGCGCTACTGGAGGTCATCTCGCACGTCGACATCGTCAGCGTGAACGAGTCCGAAGCGCGGCAGCTGTGCGACACGGTCAGCGTGGCGAAGGCCGCGCGCGACATCCTCGCGCGGGGGCCGCGCGCGGTTGTCGTGAAGCGGGGCGAGTACGGCTCGGTGCTGTTCACGCGATCCTTCTCGTTCTGGTCGCCGGCCTTCCCGTTCGACGAGGTCACCGATCCGACCGGAGCGGGTGACAGCTTCGCCGGCGGATTCCTCGGCCACCTCGCGGCGACGGGCACGGTCGACGACCGCGCGCTCCGCCGCGCGACGCTGCACGGCACCGTCTGCGCCTCGTTCGCGGTCGAGCGCTTCAGCGTGGACGGTATCGAGGCGGCGACCCCAGACGACGTCGCGACCCGTTACCGGCTGCTCCAGGATCTGGTCAAGGTCTAGGGGCGGGCGGGGAACCTGGCGTGGCCGGCGCTGTACAGAGGGTAAGAACCGACTCCGTGGAGGGCCGGCCGACGGAGGATGCCGTACTGGTGGAACGCTCGAGGAATGGCGATCACGACGCCTACGCGGAGCTTGTGACGCGCTATCAAGCGATCGCGGCGCGCACCGCCTATGTGATCACCGGCACCGCCGCGGACGCCGAGGACGTGGCGCAGGACGCCTTCGTGAAGGCGTACTACGCGCTCGACCGCTTCCGCACCGGCGCGCCCTTCCGCCCCTGGCTGCTCCGGATCGTCGCGAACGAGGCAATCAACCGCCGCAAGGCGGCTGGCCGGCGACCGACGGTCGGACTCAGCGTCATCGAGGACCGCGCCTCGGGCGACACGGCCCTGTCACCCGAGGCGTCGGCCCTCGCTCGCGAGCGGCGCGAGGTCGTGCTGGAAGCCCTGCGGCGGATGCGCGAGGAGGACCGACTCGTCATCGCATATCGCTACTTCTTCGAGCTCTCCGAGGTCGAGATGGCGGACGCGCTGGGCGTGGCTCGCGGTACGGTGAAGTCACGCCTGTCCCGCGCGATCGTTCGGTTACGCGAGGCGATGGAAGGAGACGAGCAGCATGACGCGTGAGCGGATGACCGAGCACGAGCTCGACGCGGCGCTCGCCGAAGTCGGTGAGCGCCTCGCGTATCCGCGTCCGACGCGCCTCGCCGACGCCGTGCGCGCGCGGCTGCGCGAGCCGCGCGCCGGCCGCTGGTGGGACGCGCTGCGTTCGCCTCGGTACGCGTTCGCGCCGATCCTCGCGACGCTCGCCGTGCTCGCGCTCGCGGTCGCCCTGGCGAACCCCGACGCGCGCGCGGCCGCGATCCAGTTCCTACACGTCCGCGGGATCGACATCTTCCGCGCGCCGTCGATCGCGACACCCGTCGCGACCGCCGTTCCCCGTGCGACCTTCGCCGGCGCGCTCACGACCCTGGATGACGCGCGTCGCGGCGCTGACTTCACGGTGCTCGCCCCGACCGATCCCCGCCTGGGAGCGCCGGACGAGGTCTATCGCGGGAAGAGCCCGAGCGGGACGCACGATGTGGTGACGCTCGTCTATACGAGCCGCGCGGGGATCCCGGTGTCGCGGGAAGCCGGCGTGAGCGCGCTCGTGGTCGAGTTCCGCGGGCGGGTCGACGAGAGCCTGTTCGGCAAGGTCGCCGGTGCCGGCACGCGGATCGAGGACGTGACGGTGAACGGCGGCAAGGGGTTCTGGATCGAAGGGGAGCCGCACCTCTTCTTCTACCGTGACGAGGCCGGCAACCCGCAGAGCGAGACGCTGCGCCTCGCCGGCAACACGCTGCTCTGGGAGCAGGACGGCGCGACGTTCCGCCTCGAGGCGCAGGTATCGCGCGACGACGCGCTCCGGATCGCCGCGAGCTTCCGCTAGGGAACCCCGACCGCCCGCCCTTTGTATGGGGGGCGATGGGCACAGCCGCCCGCACCCTCGTCGTTGCCGCGATCCTCGCGTCCTGCGGCTCGCCTCCGGCGACCGGTGGCACATCTGCGACGGCCGCGCCGCCCCCAGCGACCGAGCAGGTCTACCTTGCGACGGAGCGCGGCGTGACCGTTGTCGGACAGAGCGGGGCGACGGTGCGCGACCTGCCGCGCGGCGTGGCCGCGCCCGATTGGTCCGCGTACTACGCCGTCGAGCCAGGTGACACGACGACAGTTCGCGTCATCGATCCCGCGACGGGCGGCGAGCGCAGATCCTTCACGCTGACCGGTCGATACGACCTCGGCAGCGCGTATCGCGTCGCGCCGACCGGTCTGTCGCGGAACGGATTCGTTCTCGCCCTTGAGGCGACGCCGTCGGCGGGTCGCAGCGCGTTCGCGGTCATCGACCTCCGGACCGGCGCGACGAAAACCCTCTCAGTCACTGGCGATATGACCGTGGATGTCGTGAGCGACGACGCCACGTCGGTCTACCTCGTCGAGCACTTGCGCGACAACCGCTACAACGTTCGCCTCTACGACCTCGCGATGGGCAAGCTCGCGGAGACACCCATCGTCGATCTCAAGCAGGTCGAGCTCTCGACCCCTGACAACGTCGCCAAAGGACTTATGGCCGGCGTGTACCACGCGTCGGTCGCGGGAACTCTCAACGCCTGGTACTTCAGCTTCTACTTCAACCCCGGAGGGAATCCGTTCGTCCACGCCCTCAACGTGACCGCTCGCTACGCGACCTGCATCCTCGACGTGCCCAGCGGCAGCGGCTCGACGGCCGCGGGCTTCTGGACGTTGGCGCTGAGCCCGAACGGGAAAAGCCTCTACGCGACGAACGCGGTGCAGGGCGTCGTCGCGGTGTACGACGCCGACACGCTCGAGCGACGCTCGACGCATGACCTGAAGCGCGCTGTGGCTGCGCCGACCGCGACGATCGATCCCACCACCGCAGCGGTGATCTCGCCCGAGGGCTACCGGTTGTATGCCGTCGCCGAAGCCGGGGTCGTCGTCGTCGATACGGCGACGCTCGGCTTGAAGGCGCATCTCGTCCCGGACCGCGCGGTGCGAAGCATCGCCCTGACCGCCGACGGTCGACGCCTTTACGCCCTTTCACTCGATGGGACGAAGCTCTGGGCCCTCGACGCGATGAGCGGGCAGCCCATCGCCACACTCGCCGTTTCGCCCGCCACCTCCATCGCACGCGTTCGCTGAACCTCCGTCACGCGTGACCCCTTTCGCCTCCGCCGACGTATTACCGTCGGGCGGCCACGGCTGGATTCGCGCCTGACGAAACCCGTCACTTGACAGGTGGAATCGGCGGGAATCGAATGTGGCCGCCGAAGGGGCTACGGCTTGGAGGTGGACAACGCCATGAGTCTTCTTTCGAAGTTCTCGCGCCGAGGGTTCCTCAAGTACGGATCGCTCTCGGGTCTGGCGGCCTTTGTAACGTCGTGTCTCTCGCAGAACGCGCCGGTGGTCTCGCCAACACCGGCGGCGAGCGGCGGCACTTCGGCCGCCCCGACCGTCGCGACGGGCGCCACGATCACCTGGAAGATCCAGTCCGGCTGGGCGGGGAACGACATCTTCCAGACGATGTTCCTCAACTGGAAGGCCAGCGTCGAGGACATGTCCGGCGGTCGCATCAAGATCGACGCGCTCCCGGTGAACACGATCACGAACACCGCCGGAGCGATCGACGCCGTCCACGCGGGCACGCTCGACGGCGCGCACCACGTGCCGGCCTACTACTACGGCAAGGACCACGCGGTCTCCCTCTTCGGCACCGGCCCGATGATGGGCATGAGCGGCCAGATGTGGCTCTCGTGGTACTGGTACGGCGGAGGGCAGCAGCTCTACCAGAACCTCGTCCAGCAGAAGCTCAAGCTGAACGTTGTCTCGTTCCTCCATATGCCGATGCAGAACCAGCCGCTGGGCTGGTTCAAGGATGAGATCAAGTCGCCGGACGACTTCAAGGGCATGAAGTTCCGCACGGTCGGCCTGGCGACGGGCATTTACCAGTTCGCGGGAGCGAGCGTGATCTCGGTCGCCGGCGCGGATGTGGCCTCGTCGCTCGACCGTGGCGTGATCGACGCCGCCGAGTTCAACAACACGACGTCTGACACGGCATACGGCCTGCCCGATGTGCGCAAGATCTGCATGACGCAGTCGTATCACCAGCCGAGCGAGATCCTCGTGATCGACCTCAACAAGACGAAGTACGACGCGATGCCGAAGGATCTGCAGTCGATCATGAAGTGGTCGATCGTGGCGGCGTCGGCGGACGGCGAGATGATCCAGATATCGAAGAACGCCGACGACTACGGGAAGCTGCTCGCGCGCGGCATCAAGTTCATCAAGACGCCGCAGTCCGTGCGCGACAACCAGCTGAAGGCCTGGGACTCGGTCATCGCCGCGGAATCGAAGGACAACCCTGACTTCGTGGCGATCCTGAAGTCGCAGCGGGCCTGGGCCGAAAAGGTCTTCCCCTGGGCCGACACGATCAACCTCCGCATCCCGGACCAGACGTCCTACGACGCGAGGCCGAAGGTCTAGCGGACTGACGATCTGCCGAGTGTCTATCCTCACGGGGCCCTGGGCGACCAGGGCCCCGGTTGATGCGTAGAGGGACCGAATGCAAAGACTGCTGCTCACGATAGATCGGTTCAGCGCGTGGTCGGGCAAGGCCATCTCCTGGGTCGTCGTCGTCTCCACTGTGCTCATCAGCTTCGACGTCGTCATGCGCTACATCTCGAAGCCGTTCGCGACGGTGCCAGGCGTCGGAGATTTCATCCGCTCGATCTGGTTCACCTACAACTACTCGTACGACATGTCGTACTACCTCTATGCCGTCCTCTTCATGATCGGCGGCGCCTACGCGCTGTCGCGCGCGCAGCACGTGCGCGGCGACATCTTCTACAAGAACTGGTCAGTCAAGACGCAGGGCAAGGTCGACCTCTTCCTCTACATCTTCGCCTTCTATCCCGGCATCCTCGCGATGGTCTCCGTCGGCGCGCAGTGGGCCGCCTACTCCTGGTCGATCCACGAGCGCGCCTTTACGTCGGCCGCCGCGCCGCCCCTCTATCCGCTCAAGACCGTCATCCCGATCGCCGCGGGCCTCATGGCCATCCAGGGCATCGCCGAGGTCATCCGCGCCTACCAGGCGGCGCGTACCGGCGTGTGGCCGCAGCGCCTTGCGGATGTCGAGGAGACCGAGACGATCCTCGCGAGGCAGAGTGAGCTCTAGAGGATGAGCCCCGAAGCCCTCGGCTTGCTCATGCTCTCGCTCATGGTCGTCGCGATCATGATCGGCTTCCCGACCGCGTTCACGCTCATGTCCCTCGGCATCACCTTCGGCTTCCTGGGGATGGGCTTCCTGGTGTTCGACCTCGCCGTACAGCGCGTGTTCTTCGTGATGCAGAACGACGTGCTCGTCGCCATCCCGCTCTTCCTGTTCATGGGCTACATCATCGAGCGCGCCGGCATCCTCGACGAGCTGTTCCACGCCGTCAACGTGATGTTCGGCTGGCTCCCGGGATCGCTTGCGGTCGCGACGCTCGCGACCGGGACGATCTTCGCCACCGCGACGGGCATCGTCGGCGCCGCCGTTACGCTCCTCGGGCTCCTCGCCTTCCCGGCGATGCTGCGGGCGGGCTACAACAAGAGGTTCGCGGCAGGCGCGGTGACCGCGTCAGGAACGCTCGGCATCCTCATCCCACCCAGCGTGCTCCTGATCCTCTACGGCTTCGTCGCGGGCGTCTCGGTGCCGCGGCTCTACGCCGGTGCGTTCCTGCCGGGATTCATGCTGTCGTTCCTGTATTTCGGATACATCGTCATCTGGGCCAAGCTCCGGCCAAAGGACGCGCCCATGCTGCCCAAGGCGGAGCGCGAGCAGATGACCGGGTCGGAAACCCTGCGGCTGATCCTCCGGGGTTTCGTCCCGATCGTCTCGTTGATCCTGTTCGTGCTTGGCGCGATCTTCTTCGGCCTCGCCACGCCGTCGGAGGGCGCCGCGCTCGGGGCGCTCGGCGGCATCATTCTCGCCGCCGCGCACCGACGGCTCTCCTTCTCGATGCTCCGCGAGTCGGTGTTCCTTACGGTGCGGACGGCGTCGATGGTCGGATGGCTCCTGGTCGGATCGAGCATCTTCGCCGCGGTCTTTGCTCGCATGGGCGGGGCGCAGATCATCGGCGACTTCATCCTCGGTCTGCACCTGTCGCCCGAAGTCTTCTTCTGGGTCGTGCAGATCATCATCTTCGTCCTCGGCTGGCCGCTCGAGTGGACGGAGATCACGATCATCTTCATGCCGCTCTTCCTGCCGCTCCTCGCCACATACCACCAGCAATACCCCGACAACATCGCGACCGATGCCTTCTTCTTCGGCATCATGGCCGCGCTCAACCAGCAGACGTCGTTCCTCTCGCCGCCGGTCGCCATGTCGGCCTACTACCTGAAGGGCGTGGCCGGGAAGGCGATCACGCTCAACGAGATCTTCCTAGGCATGTACCCGTTCATGGGCATCCAGATCGTCGCGATGGGCGTCCTGTGGCTCGTGCCTTGGCTGGCCTACGGACCCGCGACCGCGGTCTTCGGGCCGAGCTTCCGCTAGAGCCGCGGCACCTCGCTGAATGTCTGCTCGAGGAATCTGCGGAGATTCGCGCGCTGCTGGGCGGCGCCCGCCGCGAAGATCGCGGCCAGCAGCGCCCCGCCCGCCAGCGCGATGGCGACCTCGTCGCCGCTGATCTCCATTCTTGGAGGCTGCGTCGCGATCCCCGCGGCGACGAGGGCATAGAGAGCGAAGAAGAGGCCGACAAGGACCTTCGTCCATCGCGGGATCATCAGGCGGACCTCCACGCGCGAGCCGCCGCGGCGAGCGCGGACGGCACCGCGGCCGTGGATCGCGCGACCCTGTCGCTCCCAGATCTCGAAGGTGTCCTCGCGGATGAAGCCGACGTACTCGTTTTCCGTCTTGAGCACACCGAAGGCTCGCTTCTTGCGACGGTTCATCGACGCGCCGATCTTCCGAAGCGCACCGTCGGGTGCTATCGCGATGTCGGCGGACCAGTCCTGAGGCATGCTGCGCACATTACCGGCCGCCGCTCTGAAGGTCGGCGGATCGTCTGTCGGGGTGGCCGGATTCGAACCGGCGACCTTTTGGTCCCGAACCAAACGCGCTACCAAGCTGCGCTACACCCCGTGGCAACCACGAGTTTACCGGTGCGTGGCTGCGCAGGGAACCACCGCGGACCGCACGTGACGCTACTCGGCGGGCAGCACGGCCTTGGCGTCGTGATATTCGATGATCTGCGCGCGAATGCGTTCGCGCAGGTCCGTCCACCAGTCCGCTTCGCTTGTTGGGGGCCAGGGATATGTCTGATCGGGCTGAGCGACGACGCTGACGAGCACCGTCCACGTACTCGACTCACTCAGTTCAAGGCGCAGGCGCGCGAGCTGCTTCGTCTTGTCGAGCGGTTTGAGCCATTTCGGCGAGGTCATCACGACGGTCGACGCGGTGCCGCGGCCGCCCCGCGAGTCGCCCCAGCCATCGACCGAGGCGTCGGGGTAGAAGCCGCGATGTCGCAGCGACGGCAGCAGCTGCTCGAGCATCGCGCGCGCGTCGCGCTGGAAGCCGTTGAGGATCCGCGTCGCCTCGACGTCGGCCAGACGAGTCATGGCCACAGCGGCGGCTTTCGCTCGCGCTCGGTGCGAGCCGGTGCCTCAGTCTCACCGATCGCCGCGGCGACGAGCTCGCCGCACGGCGCGCAGGCGCCGGCCGGCGCAAGCCCAACGGCGGCTTGGATCCTGATCCTGAGGTCGCGGCGGTCGTAGGTGTGCCCGCAGAGCGTCACCTGTCCGTCGGCGATGATCGGAGGGCGCGTGGCGTGAACGCTGCCATCTCGGGCGGTGATCCAGACGAACGATGGATTGATGACATACCTCGCTTGCGGCTTGGGCAGCACCCTCGCTCCCGCGCGTTGCGGAGGCACATTGGCGAATTCCGTAAAGGGTCACTCTCAGTGTGTCATGGCGGCATCCGTAACTGGTTACGATTTGGGCATTCGCTTGTCGGCTGACGCTTGCTGGGCTGTGTCTGCACCACTCTCGTCGCTCGCTATCGCTCGCTCCTCGAAGGTGCAGCAGCCCCAAGCGGCGTTGCCGCTTGGGGCTGTAGCTCAGTGGATAGAGCGCCGCCGTCCTAAGGCGGGCGTCGCCGGTTCGATTCCGGCCAGCCCCTCAGCGAGCTAGATGCGCTCGAGCACGACCACCGGGATCTTGCGAGTCGTCTTCTTCTCGTAGTCCCAGAACGCGGGCATCCGCTCGGCGTGTTTGTCGTAGAGGCGGCGCCGCTCGGCTGCCGTGGCCACGCTTGCGCGGGCGCGGAACTTCTCCGTGCCCACCTCGAGGGTCACCTCGGGATGCGCACGGAGGTTGTGGTACCAAGCGGGATGCGTCGGAAGCGGGATGCGTCGGGGCGCCGCCCTTCGACGCGATGATCACGAAGCGCTCACCATCCCGCGAATACACCAGCGGGGACGTCCGCTCCGCGCCGGTCTTCGCTCCCTTCGTCGTCAGCAAGAGGAGGGTGCGACCGGTGAACGGTCCACTCGTCATCTGGCCCCCGTTAGCGCGGAACTGCGCGATGATCGAGTCGTTCCAGCCACCGGGGCGCGCGTT
>WNGI01016321.1_pt1 | contig 19889 bp, 19 predicted proteins | sample 5400621 | NCBI WGS metagenome assembly WNGI01 (sample SAMN13153374, study PRJNA577476) | soil metagenome | isolation source: 20 cm soil or saprolite under Garry oak tree replicate 1 | place: USA:California | collected 2016-06-15
TGCCCGGGACCGAGGCGCAGCTCCACGTTCAACTCGTCCATCATCCGGTCGAGTCCGCGTGCCCGCTCGGGCGCCGCCGCGGAGGCGCGGCGGACCCAGAGCGCCCGGCCGCCGGCCCCGACGGCGAGCCCCGCCGCGAAGGTGGCGACCAGGAACACGACGGCCCAGGTGGTGGAACGATTCAGCATGACGGCCCCTCCATTGCTAATTGTTCTCGATGACGGAGGCGAGGACGACCTCGACCTCCCCTGGGTGCGCGGGCGGTGCGAGCAAGACGTCCGGCACGGTCGGACGAACGGTGGTGGGCGGCGCCGTCGCGCGACCTACGAAATAGCCCGCCGCCAGCGCGACGACGAGGGCGGCCGCGACGCCGGTGCGCGCCCAGCGGGCGAGTACGGCGTCCCAGGACATCACGCGCACCTGCTCGGCGCGCGCCAGCACGCGCGCGATGAACGCTGCGTGCCCCTCCTCGCCCGGGTCGAGGGCCTGTCGCAGGGCATCCCCGAGCACCATATCCGGCCGGTGATCGAACGGCAGTGGATCCTTCATCCCTCCTCCTTCCAGTCCACGAGCAGCACCCGCAAACGGCGCCGCGCGTGGAACACTTCCGATCGGACCGTGCCTTCGGGAATCCCGAGGATCAGCGCGATCTCGCCGTGCGAATAGCCTTCCACATCGAACAGCACCACCGCCATGCGCCGCCGCTCGGGCAGCTCGGCGAGCGCCTGTCGCAGCCGCTCGTTCAAGGCCCGGCGCTCGGCCGTCGTGTCGGGTCGCGGGCCGCCGGCCGTGAGCCCGACGTCGAGCGGCTCGACGCGACGGACCGATCGGCGCCGCCGCCGGTCCGTGGCGGCGTTGGCGACGATCCGCAACAACCAGGGACCGAACGGACGCCGGGCGTCGTACTGCTCGAGCTTCACGAGCGCCGAAAGCATGGCATCCTGCGCGGCGTCGTCCGCGTCCTCGGAATTGCCCAGCACCGCGCGCGCCACGCGACGCGCCACGCCGGCGTAACGCTCCACCAGCAGCCCGAACGCCGCCCGGTCGCCGGCGACGGCACGGGCGACCAGATCGGCCTCGTCCTGCTGAGGTATACGCGCGACCTGCCGCGCGGGTTGGGGGGGAAGGTCAGCCATCGTCCGAGTCTCGCGCCCGCCGCCGTTCCAACGCGTACACACCGAACGCCAGTGCCAACGTGAACGCCCCGGCGGCGAGCACGACGCCCATGATGCGGGGGAAGACGAGCAGCAGCCCGCCCACGACGGCGCATCCGAGCGCGGCGGTCGCCGCAATGGCGCGCCGCAGCCCGCCCGCGACCCGGCGCAGCGCCACCACCGCGACGGCGCCGAGCTCGTAGCCCGAGCGCTTGTGCGGCGCGTCACCTTCGTCCGGTGCGCTCCCGGTCGTGAGGCGCGGAGGCAGCCGCATGCGGCGTGGCTGCAGCACGATCTCCTGGCTCGACGCGAGGTCGTGTCGGAACTGGCGCGCGAGCTCCTCGGTGAGCCCTTCGCACTCGGCCGCGAGGTCGAGCTCGTAGTTCGTGAGCAGGCTCGAGACATTCAAGTTGGTCGAGCCGACGCGCGCCCAGCGCCGGTCCACCACGATCGTCTTGGCGTGGATCATCGGACCCTGGTACTCGAACACGCGGACGCCTGCGCGCAACAGATCGCGGTAGCCGACGCGCGTGAAGTTGCGGAGCACCGGCAGATCGGTCGTGCCGGGCACGAGCAGGCGCACGTCCACCCCGCTCCGCGCGGCGTCGAGCAAGCTCGCGTACAAGGGCGCGGGAGCGATGAGGTACGCGTCGGTGATCCAGAGGCGCTCGGCGGCACTCGCGGCGAGCAACTCGACGGCGCGGTACACGCGGGCGCGCCCCGGCACGCCTTCCACCACGCGGACCGTCGAGTCGCCGCTGGACGCGGGGTCGGCGTCGAGCTCGTCGGGGGGCAGGGGCGCGCCTGCTTGGCGCCAGATGCGGGCGAAGGTAGCGTCGAGGGCCGCGGCGGCGGGCCCGGTCACGGCGACCATCGTATCGCGCCACGGGCGCCGGCCGCGCGCCGGGTCGCCCGCCCATTCGTCGCCGATGCACAACCCGCCGGTCATCGCCCACGTGCCGTCCGCGACGAGCAGCTTGCGGTGGTCGCGCGCCAGCAGGTCGAGTGCGTGGCGGGTGAGGAGCGGGTGGAAGGCGCGCACTTCGACGCCGGCCTGGACGAGCTGCCGCCAGTAGCGGCGCGACGTGCCGAACGAGCCGAGGGCGTCGTACAGCACGCGGACGCGGACGCCGGCACGGGCGCGCTCGGCGAGCGCGTCGGCGAAGCGCCGACCGGTCGCGTCGTCGCGGATGATGTAGTTCTCGAAGTGCACCCAGCGGCGCGCGGCGGCGATCGCGGCCAGCATCGCGTTCAGCGCACGCGGGCTGTCGGGATGATGCTCGAGGCGGTTGCCTTCGATCGGCCGCGCGCCGGCGGCGCGATCGAGCGCCAGGGTCAGCTGGTCGCGCGCGGCGAGCGTAGAGGTCGCCGTAGCGGGAACGCTCACCCCACCGCTGCCTGCGCGCCAAGGCCGAGCGCACCCTCCGCGGGACGCAGCGCTTGCACCACGAAGGCGATGTGCTCGTCCAGCGGCACACCCAGCTCGGCGGCTCCCTGATTCACCTCGTCGCGATTCACGCCGCGCGCAAAGCCCTTGTCCTTGAGCTTCTTCTTCACCGACGACACCTCGAGGTCGGCGAAACTCTTGGATGGGCGTACCAGCGCGCACGCCACGAGGAAGCCGCACAGCTCGTCCACCGCGAACAACGTCCGGGCCATCAGGGTGTCGCGCGGCACGCCGGTGTACGTCCCGTGCCCGAGAATGGCGCGGCACAGCGGCTCGGGCATCCCCTTTTCCCGGAGCAGCCGCACGCCCCACGACGGGTGGCCATCGGTAGGCGAGCGCTCGTGATTTGGAAACTTCTCATAGTCGAAATCGTGCAGCAGCCCGACCATCCCCCACGTCTCCTGGTCTTCGCCGTGTTTCTCCGCGTAGGCGCGCATCGCCGCCTCGACCGCCAGCATGTGCTGGCGGAGCGAGGAGGACCGGGTGTGCTCGTGCATCAGGGCGAGGGCTTCTTCGCGGGTCATGTCTCCTCGTGTCCCCGGGCTTGCGCCCGGGGTTAGCTATCACCGATCCCGTCTCACTGACCCCGGGCGCGAGCCCGGGGTTACCCAATGTCCACCTTCCACCTCTCCGCCCACAGCTCCGCCATGAGAATGGGCCACAGCTTCCGGGCGTTGTTGCGCGCGCCGGCGCGGTGCTCCGCCAGCAGGCGAGCGGTCGGCGCGTTCCGGAACAGCCGGGGCGCGGCGAGGTAGCGATCGGCGAGCGAGCGGAGTCCCGCATTTAGCCAGCGCGCCACGGGCACCGACAGGCCGCGCTTCTTGCGCCGGATCACCGACTCGGGGACCAGCCCGCGCGCCGCTTCCTTTAATATCGCCTTGGTGGTGAAGCCCCGCACCTTCAGCGCCGCCGGCGCCGGCAGCGCCAGCTCCATCACTTCGCGGTCCAGGTATGGCGCCCGTGCCTCAATGGACGCGAGCATCGTCCCGCGGTCCACCTTGACGAGCAGGTTGTCCGGGAGATAGGTAAGGAAGTCGAGCCACAACACCCGGTTGAGCGACGAGTCCCCGGGGAAACCGTGCAGCAGCCTGGCGGCCCAGGCGAGCACGTGCGTGTCCGGCCCCAGTGCGCCGAACCAGGTCAGGTGGCGCTCGACGAGGGGCAGGTCGGCTCCGGCGACGAACTGCTTGAGCAGGAACTCGAGCGTGACCTTGCCGGTCGAGGTCGGCAGGCGGCCCACGAGCCAGCGGAGCGCCCCTCGTCCGGGGATCGAGCGGTACAGCCCTGCCGCTCTGTGACCCAGGTACGTCGGGTAGCCGCCGAACAGCTCGTCCGCGCCCTCGCCCGAGAGCACCACTTTGACGTGCTCCCGCGCCGCCACAGCCAGTAAGAACGTGGGCAGGATGGCGGGATCGCCCACCGGCTCGGCGAGCGAGCGGGTGATGTGATCGAACGCGCGCTCGAGCGCCGGGTCGTCCGCGGTCACCACGTGGTGGATCGTGCGGATCTGGTGCGTCACCGCTTCGGCCTGAGGGCTCTCGTCGTAGCCCGGCTCGGCGAACTTCACGGAGTAGGTGTGGATCCGCTCGCCCGCCATGACGCGCGCCGCCGCGGCCGCGAGGAGCGACGAATCGAGCCCGCCGCTCGTGAACACGCCGACGGGCACGTCCGACATCAGCTCGCGCTCGACTGCACGGAGCAGCACGTCCCGCAGCGTGGCCGCGCTTTCGAGGCGCGACGGGCGCGCGGCGACCGCGGCGGGGTCCCAATAGCGGCGCACCGCCAACCCCTTGCGATCGGCGACCAGCAGATGGGCGGGCGCGAGCTTCGAAATGCCGTCGAGCATGGTGTAGGGGGCTGGGACGTAGCCGAGTGCGCCGTACAGGGCCGCCGCGGCGGGGCTCACGCGGCGCGGCTGGTCGGGGTAGGCGAGCAGCGCCTGAATCTCCGAGGCGAACCGCAGCTCGCCGTTGACTTGGGTCCAAAAGAGCGGCTTTTCGCCGGCGCGGTCGCGCGCCAGCACCAACCGACCGTGCCGGTCGTCCCACACCGCCAGGCCGAACATTCCTTCGAGCCGACCCACGCCGTCCGCGCCGAAGCGCTCATACAACGGAACGATCGTCTCGATATCACCCGTCGAGCGGAACGGATAACCGGCGAGGGTATACTCGCGGCGCAGCTCGGGCGCGTTGTAGATCTCGCCGTTGCAGATCATCCAGATGGACGCATCGGGGCTCTGGAACGGCTGGTCGCCGGTGGTCAAGTCCATGATGGCGAGCCGGCGGGCGCCCAAGCGCGCGCGCTCGTGACCCACGATGCGCTCTCCGTCGGGCCCCCGGTGGGCGAGCGCGGCGGCCATGGCGGCCATGCAGTCGGGATGCTTGAGCGGGGCGCCCGAGAGCGAGACGGCTCCGAAGATGCCGCACATTACCGCACACCCCCGCCCCGCCGGGGAGGTTGGGGAGGTGAGGGAGGACGGCACGGCCCGTACGCCGCGTAGTGGTCGTCGGCGGCGAGGAGCGGGAGCGCGGCGCCCAGGGCGGCGCGCGCCTCGCGGTGCCCGGCGCCCGTCAGGAACACCGTCGGCATGGGGCAGCGCGCCAGGGCTTCGCGCCAGTAGCCCGCCGGGAGAAGCGGCGAGCCGGGGAGGGAGCGGAACGGCTCCACGTGGTCGGCGATGTAGTTGCTCGTGAGCTCTCGGCCGGTCTCGGTGGCCACGGCAATGGGGCGACCGAGATAAAAGGGCAGCGACGGCGGATAGGCGAGGACGCCGAGCACTGTACCTGTATCGCCGCTGCGCTCGAGTGCCGCGGCGGTGGCGCTCGCCACGGCGGCGGAGGAGCGATCCTCCCCGACCGCGACGAGCAGTCTTCCGGAGAGAAACGGGATGGCCATGACGACCGCGGCATACCCGAAAATCGTCGTGCGGGGTCGGCGGGTGAGGGCGCCGAGCCCGACGAAGACGGCGGAGCCAAGCACCACGATCCCGAGTGCCACCGCCGTCGGGGGGATGGCGGCTTTTTCGGCCGGCGTCAGGCTGATGGGCGCGGGGAGCCAGCGCGTGAGCGCCACGAGCGCCAGGCCCGCGACCGCCGCGACGGGGACGTAGACGCGCGCCGCGATGTGGCTCCCGCCCCTGACGAGGTTCCGCGTCGCGGCGAGCGCCAGCGCAGGTATCAACGGCAGCACGTACTGTGGCAGCTTGGACTGGTTGAGGGACAGGAACAGGAGCGGCACGATCACCCAGCACGCCAGCAGCAGCGGCTCGGTCGCCGCTCGGTCGCGCCGGGCGTCCCAGGCGGCGCGCCAGTGTCTCACGCGCGCGAGCGCCGGGACGATCCAGGGGAAGGCCGCGACGGGCACGATGGGCAGGTAGTACCAGAACGGCGCGGTGCGGTGGAAGCTCCGCGTGGTGACCCGCTGGAGCGTCTCTCTGAGGAACACGTAACCGGGGAAGTCGGGATGCTGGATCGACACGACGATGAACCAGGGGAGGGCGATCGCCCCAAACAGCGCGAGCCCACGCCACGAAAACAGCCGCCGCACGGACGTGGCCGTGGCGAGCGCGTGCGGCACGAGCGCCAAGAGCGGGATCGCGATGGCGATCGGGCCTTTGGTGAGGGCGCCGGCGGCCATCGCCGCCCAGGCGGCGACGGGCCGCTCGTCTGCGAACCAGAGGATCGCGGCCGTCGTGCACAGCGTGAGGGTGCTGTCGAAGATCGCCGTGCGGGCGTAAGCGAGTGGGAGCACCATGGTGGCATAGGCGAGCCCGGCAAGCCAGCCGGCCTCTTCGCCCCAACGGCGGCGCGCGAACCACACGAGCAGCGCGATCGTGGCGAGCGTCGCGAGGTAGGCAGGCAGCCGGGCGGCCGCTTCGGTCGGGCCGAACAGCTCGATCATGGCGGCCGCGGCGGCGAAGTAGACGATCGGCTTATCGAGGTACGGGAGTCCGTCCAGGTGCGGCACGACATAATCGTTCGAGCGCGCCATCTCGCGCGCCACTTCGGCGTTGCGCCCTTCGTCGGGGTCGAAGAGGCGGTAGCCGCTCAGGTTCCAACCAAGCGCGACCGCCGCGACGAGCACGAGCAACGGCAGGCTGAGAAACGGGCGCGATGGCGAGGGCAGTGAGGTCTGAATAAGCTTGGCGTGTGGGTGATCGAGCTCGGGCGCTAAAGCTATTCGAGCGCGCGTACCAGTGCCAGTTGGCGGGCGCGGTGCAACTCTATCAGGCGTCGCTCGCGGAGCTGCCGACGGCGGAGGCGCACACGTTCTTGGGCTGGGTGTACTCGTTCGACCGACGCTACGACGAGGCGATCGCCGAGTGCAAGCGGGCGATCGCCGTCGCGCGGAACCGGCGACGAAAGCGCACCGCCTAATTGCTCATGCAGTCCCGAGGGGCCTCGAAGGCAAGGCCCCTCAGCACAGCATAGCGGGACAACGGGGCGGTCGTTGAGGAAGAAAAGCGGGAAGCGTTAGATCAGTACTTTGCACCCGCACGCACGAGCACCACATCCTGCTTGGTCTATGCGGGCCTTAGCCTGTTCGACTGGCGCGCTCGATAGCAGGGTGTGGGGCCAGATAGGCCGCTCGGTGGCGGACCACGCAATGTGGTGACCTGGGGTGGTGATTACCCAGCATCTGGCGGGGGCGTTGAAATCGACTTGCCACAGCCGACCTACGTGCCAAAAGCAATCAGGAACCGGCATGCGCCCCTCCTTGCTCGCAGGGCCGCAAGCGGGGCGGGATTTCGCGAAAGGGCCGGAATGGCGCCTTGCTTGTGCAGCCGACATTAGTGAACAAACTGCACAGTGTCAATACGTCGTTTTAGCGGGTCACGTTCGTCACGTGCAAACCGTTGTTTTCCTCCGGCCCCGACCTTGGGGGCCGGGTCGTTTTCAGCTTGCAGTGATCCCGCCCGGCGAAGACTTCCCGCGCTCGGGCCAGAAAGAATGAATGCGCCCCGCCACAAGAGGGGGCAGGGAGGCGACCGCAGCGCACAGAAGGAGCAGCAGGAGCATGAGTACCTATCGTGTAGTGACCGCCACAAAGACGGTCTACGTTCACAATGTCGATCCCACCTTAGGGGCGGAGATTCGAGGAGAGGTCTCAGACGAAGACCACAAGGATAACGGCGAGCTGGTGATCTACCGCGTCGGCGGACCAACGGTGTCATTCCCCTGGGTCAACGTGGTGAGTTACGAGGTGCGCGATGGCGATCGGGCCTGTGGTGAGGGCGCCGGCGGCCATCGCCGCCCAGGCGGCGACGGGCCGCGTTGCGGCCTTCGTCGGGGTCGAAGAGGCGGTAGCCGCTCAGGTTCCAACCAAGCGCGACCGCCGCGACCAGCACGAGCAACGGCAGGCTGAGAAACGGGCGCGATGGCGAGGACAGTGAGGTCTGAATAAGCTTGGCGTGTGGGTGATCGAGCTCGGGCGCTAAAGCTATTCGAGCGCGCGTACCAGTGCCAGTTGGCGGGCGATCTGGCGGGCGCGGTGCAACTCTATCAGGCGTCGCTCGCGGAGCTGCCGACGGCGGAGGCGCACACGTTCTTGGGCTGGGTGTACTCGTTCGACCGACGCTACGACGAGGCGATCGCCGAGTGCAAGCGGGCGATCGCCGTTTCCCGCACGTCAACCTGGCGCGGATTTACGAGAAGAAAGGTCAGGTGCTGGACGCCGTGGCGGAGTATGGGCACGCCCTGGACAAACAACCGGGGTACGGGCCTGCTCTCGCGGGCCTCCGGAGGCTACAGACCAAGGTCAACTAATATGCACCCGCAACTTCAGCTGATCGCCGATGAGTATCGCAGCGCGCAGGCGCGTCTCCACGAGCTGGTGCGCGCGGTTCCGGTCGAGCGGTGGGGCAAGCGTTCCGACTCGGCACGCTGGTCGGTCGCCGAATGCGTGGCGCACTTGAACCTCACGTCCACGGCCTATGTGCCGCTGCTGCAGCATGCCGTGTCGCGCGCTCGCATGCTGGAGCGGCGCCCACCGGGTCGGTACCATCGGGATCCCATCGGTTGGTTGTTGTGGGCGACCATGGGACCGCCGGTTCGGGTCCGCATGAAGACCACCGCGCGGTTCCTCCCGTCGAGCCTGGCGGCCCCTGCGCTCCTCGTCCAGGAATTCGATCGCCTCCAAGCTGCACAGCTCGGCTGCCTCGCTCAGGCGGACGGCCTGCCGCTTTCTCAGGTGCGCGTCAGGTCACCGTTCAACGCGCTCGTGCGGTACAACCTGTACGCGTGCTTTACGATTCTGCCGCGGCACCAGCACAGGCACTTGTGGCAGGCGGAACGAGTGTGGGGGCGGTAGAGGCGGTGTCGCGCGCGAGGTGCGCGAGTGAGCTCGCGGCTCGGCGTCTGCCCGTAAACCGGTCGACCCCGGACGCGGAGCAATCCCGATGCCGTTTCGAGCGCTCCGGGTGCTACAACCCGATCGGTCCGCCGCTCACGCCTCCGCTCCCACCATCTCGGGCCCCTGCTCCGCGATGGTCGCTTTCCGGCCCGTGGAAATGAGGAGCGCGGCCGCCAGCAAGCACAGGCCCCCCGAGAGCCAGAACGCCGCACGATAATCGCCCAGCGACGTACGGATCACCCCGGCCATCACCGCCGCGAGGGACGCGCCCAGCTGGTGCGACGCGCCGATCCACCCGTACACCACGCCGACGTTCTCCTTCCCGAAGGTGTCCGCCGTGAGGCGCACCGTGGGCGGGACGGTGGCGATCCAATCGAGGCCGTAAAACACCGCGAAGCCGGAAAGCCAGATGTGCCGACTCGACAGTGCGAACGGGAGGAACAACAGCGACAGCCCCCGCAGCCCGTAATAACAGAAGAGCAGCAGCCGGCTGTTGAACCGATCCGTGAGCCAACCGGACGCCGTCGTGCCGACGAGGTCGAACACGCCCATCGCCGCGAGCAGTCCGGCCGCGGTCACTTCGGGAATGCCGTGATCCATGCAGGCGGGAATTAGATGCGTGCCGATCAGGCCGTTGGTGCTGGCCCCACACACGAAGAAGCTGCCCGCCAGGATCCAGAACTCGCGCGAGCGAGCCGCCCAGAAGAGGGCGCGCAGCGGGGACTGCGCCACGCTCTGCTGCGACTGCCGCTGCACGCCCGTCGCGCCGTACGGACGCAGGCCCACATCAGAGGGCTGGTCCTTCAACCAGACGAGTGCAATCACGAACACAGCGCCCGCGGTCCCGGCGACGACGTAGGTCGCGCTACGCCAGCCGTGCGACGTCACCAGGTGCGCGAGCAGCGGCAGGAAGGCCAGCTGTCCGGTGGCGTTCGCGGCCGACAGGACCCCCAAAACCAGTCCCTGTCGCTGGTCGAACCAGCGATTGACCACGATGGCCGCGAGCACCAACGCTGTCACGCCAGTCGCCGAGCCGACCAATACTCCCCAGAACAGCGTGAGCTGCCACCGGGTGTGCATCGTCGAAGACGCCCCTACGGACACCGCCAGCAACGCCAGGGCCCCGAGCACGATGCGGCGCAGCCCGTAGCGGCTCATGAGCGAAGCCGCGAACGGGCCGATGATTCCGAACAACCCGATGTTGATGGCGATGGCCCCGGAGATGGCGGCGCGCGTCCAACCGAACTCGTGCTCCAGCGGTACCATGAAGATCGCGGGCGTGGCGCGGACCCCCGCGGTTGCGAGCAGAATCAGAAAGGTGACGCCCGCGACGATCCAGGCGTAGTGTAGCTTGGCGCTGCTCAGGGTCGCGACCGCTCGGTCGGACGTTCCGCAACCGATTGCCAGAGCCACTGCCGGGCTGCGTCGACCTCGCCCTCGGTCACCGCGTGCCCGCCCGGCTCCCAGTGGACCGTCACGGCCGCGCCCGCTCGTCGGAGCATGTCGGCGAGATGCTCGACCTGCCCGGGGGGTGCGATCGAGTCCGCGCGCCCGGCGCCGATGAACACGGACGTACCCTGGAGATGGGGAGGCGCGGCGGGCTCGAACGGGACCATGGGGCTCAAGAGCACCGCTCGTCGGACGAGCCCCGGGCGCCGTAGCAATAGGCTCGCGGCGATGTTCGCCCCGTTTGAGAACCCTACCGCCACGATGCCGTCGCGATCGAGCTCGTAGGTCTTTGCGGCCGCCTCGATGAACTGCGCCAGCTCGTCAGTGCGGTGGGCCAGGTCCTCCTGGTCGAATACACCCTCCGCGAGCCGCCGGAAAAAGCGGGGCGCGCCACGCTCGAGCACCTTGCCGCGCGGGCTCAGCATCCCGGCACCAGGGACCAGGGCTCGGCCGAGCGGGATGAGGTCCTCCTCGTCCCCACCGGTCCCGTGCAGGAGGAGCAGCGTCCTGCTGCCTGCGAGCTCCACGCCGGCGGCCGGGGGGATGTAGCGATGGACGAAGCCGAGCGCGTCACCACTCACGTCCTCGGGTCCGGTGGTGCGCGTGAGCAGCGTGGCCGCGGACGCCGGCACGGGAAGATGGATAGGCGGCAGGAGCGCCTCGATCTGGGTGCGGTGCGCCTCGTACTGCCGCGGCAACATCAGGCGCGCGCCGAGTCCCGTCACCGGCTCGTCGATCGCGAAACCCGGCGGGTCGGTGGCGAGCTCGAACAGCACGCCGCCCGGCTCGCGAAAGTACACAGAGTGGAAATAGTGGCGATCGATCACCGGCGTGGGGTCGAGCCCCGCCTTGCTGACCCGCTCGCGCATCTGGAGTTGCGCGGCGTCGTCGGGTACCCGCCACGCCACGTGATGGACCGTCCCCGCGCCGCCGGCGCCGCGCACGAAGCCCCCGACCGAGCGCACGTCCACCAGCGTTCCCGGGCCACCGTCGCCGACGGCGAAACGGCGGGTGGTGCCGTCTTCATGCACGGCGCGAAAGCCGAGCGTGTCCACGAGCACGCGCTCGGTGTCATCGCCCCGCTCCGCCCAGATCGTGACGCCGTGAAAACCGTGGATCGCGTGCTCGCGCGGAATACCGGGTGCTTCTCCCCACGCGCCCCTGGCCTCGGCGCCGGCGTCGCCGACGAGCTCCAGCATCAGCCCATCATGGTCTCGGAAGGAGATCACCTGCTTCGTCGGCCCCTCGTGCCTGATGCCGTGACGCACCAGCCGCTCTACCCAGAATCCCAGTGCGCGCGGGAGCACCGCGAACGACGTCACGGCGACCTGCCCCGTCCCCTGGCGCCCGGGTTTCGCGCCGGGCCAGGGGAAGAACGTCATGATGCTGCCCGGAGTGCCCACCTCATCGCCGAAGTACAGATGGTAGGTCTCCGGATCATCGAAGTTCACGGTGCGCTTGACCAGCCGAAGGCCGAGCACCCCCACGTAGAAATCGAGGTTGCGCTGCGGGTCACTCGCGATCGCGGTGACGTGATGAATGCCGAGGACGCTGGTTATGATCAATACTCGGCGAACGTGTCATCCGGATAGCAGTACAACCAGCGCTCACCCGGCTCCGCCGACGCGATCACCGGATGGCCGCTCGCCCGAGCGTGCTTGCTCGCATGCCGGTTGGGGGAATCGTCGCAGCACCGCGTCGTGCCGCACTCCTGACAGGTCCGCAGGTGCACCCACTGTGCACCGATCTTCACGCATTCCTCGCACTCCCGGCGCTTCGCGTGCCGGACTGTCGTAACCGCGGCGATATGGGCGCATGCTGTGTCGGGCATGCTCGAAAGTTACTGCCGGAGTCCCTGATGGACGAAGACCACGGCGACGGGGTAGCTTGAGTGTGACAGTGAGGTCTGGGACACTCCGTGACGATCCGATGGCTGCTGGCCGCATTCGTCGTGCTCATGGTCCTGGCCGCCACGGCCATGGCCCGCGGGTACGGCGTATCACTGAAAGGTTGATTCCCATGTGCCGAAACATCAAACGCCTACGACACGCGGATCATCCACCGACCGACGGGGAGCTGCATGACGCGGCGTTGCAGTTCGTGCGCAAGATCAGCGGCTTCCACGCTCCGTCGAAGGCCAATGAGGCCGCGTTCGACGTCGCGGTTCGGGATGTAGCCGCGGCGGGTCGGGTGCTGTTCCGCTCGCTGCAGGTTCGGGGGCATGCCGATGCCACTGCCTGACCACCGGTTCGCACTCGCCCTGTGCGTGACCGTGCTCGGCTGCAATCGCGGCTCCACGCCCGCGTCCGCCGGCGCCGCCCCGTTCACCAGTACGAACCCGTTCGCGAGCGCCAGTCCGCTCCTGTACCAGGCGCCGCCATTCGACCGGATTCATGACGCCGACTACCAGCCGGCGGTGGAGGAGGGAATGCGCCGGCAGCTGGCGGAGGTCGCCGGTATCGCGTCCGATACCGCGGTGCCCAGCTTCGACAACACGATCGTCGCCCTGGAACACTCGGGGGTGCTGCTCACGCGTGCGTTCAAGGTGTTCATCGCCATGACGCAGGCCAACACCGACGACACGCTGCAGCGCGTGCAGACCGAGGAAGCGCCGCGGCTCGCCGCGCATCTCGACGCGATCCACTTGAACGACACGTTGTTCCGCCGGGTCAAGAGCGTGTACGATCGGCGCGGCGATCTTGGCCTCGACTCGGTGCAGGCGTTCCTGGTCGAGCGCTACTATCGTGACTTCGTGCGCGCCGGCGCCCTGCTACCGGAGCCGGACAAGGCGCGGCTGCGCGCCCTGAATCAGCAGGAGTCGAAGCTCGCGACCGAGTTTCAGAACCGGCTGCTCGCGGCGACGAAGGCGGGGGCGATCGTCGTGGGCGACAAGAGCGAGCTCGAGGGCCTGAGCGACGCCGAGATCGCCGCGGCGGCCGAAGTGGGGCGCCAGCGCAAGCTCGACGGCAAATGGGTGCTGCCGCTGCAGAACACCACCCAGCAGCCGGCGCAGGCCTCGCTCAAGAACCGGGGGCTGCGGCAGCGCCTGTTCATCGCGTCGACGACCCGCGCCGAGCGCGGTGACTCGAACGACACCCGGGAGATCGTCAAGCGGCTGGCGCGGTTCCGCGCCGAGCGCGCCCGCCTGCTCGGCTACCCGAGCCTCGCCGCCTACGTCCTCGACGACCAGATGGCCAAGACGCCGGACGCGGCGATCAAGCTGTTGAGTGACCTGGTGCCGGCGGCGACCGCTCAGGCGCGCCGCGAAGCGGACAAGCTGCAGGCGCGCTGGACGAGGCGCAGCTCAAGCCGTACTTCGAGCTCGATCGCGTGCTCGAGGACGGCGTTTTCTTCGCCGCGAACCGGCTGTACGGCTTGACGTTCAAGCGACGCACGGACCTCCCCGTGTATCACCCCGACGTCCGGGTGTTCGAGGTGTTCGACGCCGACGGTACGTCCATCGCCCTGTGGTATTGCGACTACTTCAAGCGCGACAACAAGAGCGGGGGTGCGTGGGAAGACACGTTCGTGGACGGCACGGGCCTGTTGCGCACCAAGCCGGTCGTCTTCAACGTCGCCAACTTCCCGAAGCCCGCCCCCGGTCAGCCGGCGCTGCTGCGCTTCGAGGACGTGAAGACCATGTTTCACGAGTTCGGGCACGCGCTGCACGCGATGCTCACCAGCGTCGAGTATCCGCGGCTCGCCGGCACCAACGTGCCGACGGACTTCGTGGAGTTTCCGTCGCAGTTCAACGAGCATTGGGCGCTCGAGCCCAGCGTGCTGGCCCATTACGCGAAGCACTACCAGACGGGACGGCCGATGCCGCGCACGCTGGTCGACAAGATCAAGCGGGCCCGCACGTTCGACCAGGGATTCGCCACCACCGAGTACGTCGCCGCCGCTCTGCTCGACATGGCGTGGCACACGCTGCCGGTTGGGCCGGAGCAGCCGGACATCGGCGCCTTCGAGGCGCAGGCGCTCAAGCGATTCGCCGTGGACGTGCCGGAGGTGCCGCCGCGCTACCGCAGCAGCTACTTCGCGCACATCTGGAGCGGTGGGTACTACGCCGGCTATTACGCGTACTTGTGGAGCGAAGTGCTCGATGACGACGCCTACGCCTGGTTCACCGAGAACGGAGGCATGACGCGGGCCAACGGCCGGCGCTTCCGCGATATGATCCTGTCGCGGGGAGGGACGGGCGACATGGGTGCGCTGTACCGCGCCTTCCGGGGGCGCGATCCGGAGGTGGGGCCTTTGCTCGAGGAGCGGGGACTCCAGGCGGAGCAAAAGTAACGACGGCCTGCGAGGATCCTTGATCGCGGCCGCCTGAGGCCGCACCTTAAGCGCGACCCGAAGGAGGTCTTCATGACACCGCTCGTCTCCCTGTGGCTTCCCATCCTGCTGTCGGCTGTGGGCGTCTTCGTCGTGAGCTCCGTCATCCACATGTTCACACCCTGGCACAAGAGCGATTACCGCAAGGTACCGAACGAAGACCGAGTGATGGACACGCTCCGTCCGCTCGCCATCCCGCCCGGCGACTACATGATGCCCCGGCCGGAAAGCACCCAGGAGATGCGATCGCCCGCGTTCGTCGAAAAGTTCAAGAAGGGCCCGGTGATGATGTTCACGATCATGCCGGGTGGCTCCATGGCCATGGGGAAGAACCTCGTTCAATGGTTCCTGTTCTCGGTGGTCGTCGGGATCTTCGCGGCGTTCGTCGCGGGGAGCGCGCTGCCCCCCCGCGCGGGCTACGGCCCCGCTTTCCACTTCGCGGGCCTCACCGCGTTCGCCGGGTACACGCTCGCGCTGTGGCCGATGTCGATCTGGTACCGCCGCTCCTGGATCACGACGATCAAGGGTACGGCGGACGGGCTGATCTACGCGCTCCTCACGGCCGGCGTCTTCGCATGGCTGTGGCCCCACTGACCCTGGCCGTTCATGATCCCGGCGTCCCGTCGATCGGGCCCATCATGCGGCTCGAGTAAGGCCTCAGCGCCGCGGATACCCCACCGTCGCCAGCGCCGCGGCGATTTCATCGAGGCTCGTGGGATCGTCGATCGTCGGAGGCACGCGGTACTCCACGCCGTCGGCGATCTTCTTGACGGTGCCGCGCAGGATCTTTCCGGACCGTGTCTTCGGTAGCCGCTGCACGACGATCGCCGTCCTGAAGGCCGCGACCGGGCCGATCCGCTCGCGCACCAGGCGCACCAGCTCGTCGGGCGTGGCATCGGCGCGCCGTACGCCCGCCTTGAGGACGATCAACCCCAGCGGAATCTCCCCCTTGATCTCGTCGGCCACGCCCACGACGGCGCACTCCGCGACGTCGGGATGGGAGGCGAGGACCTCTTCCATGGCCCCGGTGGACAGTCGGTGGCCCGCCACATTGATGATGTCGTCGGTCCGACCCATCACCCAGAGATAGCCGTCGGCGTCCTTGTAGCCGGCGTCGGCGGTGAGGTAGTAGCCGGGGTAGCGACTCATGTACGCCTGCACGTAGCCGTCGTCGTTGTTCCACAGGGTCGGCAGGCAGCCTGGGGGCAGGGGGAGCCGGATCACGATGTTGCCGGTCTCGCCGGCGGCCAGCTCGCGGCCGTCCTCCCCGAGGACGCGCACGTCGTAACCCGCGACCGGTTTCGCGCACGAGCCCGGCTTCACCGGGAGCATGCCCAGCCCCACGCAGTTTGCACCGATCGGCCACCCGGTCTCCGTCTGCCACCAGTGGTCGATGACCGGGACCCCCAGCTGCCGCTCCGCCCACTGTAGCGTGTCGGGATCGCAGCGCTCGCCGGCGAGAAAGAACGTGCGGAACGCGCTCAGGTCGTAGCGCCGGACGTGGTCGCCGTTCGGGTCGTCGCGCTTGATGGCGCGGATCGCCGTCGGCGCCGTGAAGAAGACGCGCACCCGATGCTGCGAGATCACGCGCCAGAACGCGCCGGGATCGGGCGTGCCGACCGGCTTGCCCTCGTACAAGACGGTGGTGTTGCCGTTGAACAGCGGACCGTAGACGATATAGGAGTGACCGACGGCCCACCCGAGGTCGGAGGCCGCCCAGTAGACTTCGCCCGGCTCGACGCCGTAGATGTGCGTCATGCTCCACGTGAGCGCGACGGCGTGGCCGCCGTTGTCGCGCACGACGCCCTTGGGCATCCCCGTCGTGCCCGATGTGTAGAGGATGTAGAGCGGATCGGTCGCGGCGACGGGGACGCACTCCGCGCGTCGCGCCCCCGCCATGAGCTCCGACCAGTCGCAGTCGCGCCCCGCCACCATCGGCGCCCGTTCCTGGGGCCGCTGCAAGATGACCGAGCGGCGCGGTTTCACCTCGGCGAGCTCGATCGCCTTGTCGAGCAGCGGCTTGTACGGCACGACGCGGTTGACCTCGATGCCGCACGAGGCGGAGACGATCACTTTCGGCGCAGCATGACTGATGCGGGCCGCCAGCTCGTGGGAGGCGAAGCCCCCGAACACGACCGAATGGATCGCCCCGATCCGGGCGCATCCCAGCATCGCGACGACCGCCTCCGGGACCATCGGCATGTAGATGATGACTCGGTCGCCCTTGCCGACGCCCTGGTCGACCAGCGCCCCGGCGAAACGCGCGACGTCATCGAGCAGCTCTCGGTAAGTGAAGGTCTTAATGGTCCCGGTGACCGGACTGTCGTAAATGAGCGCGGCCTGATCGGCCCGGCCGTGCTCGACGTGCCAATCCAACGCGTTGTAGCAGGTGTTGATCATGCCTCCCGCGTACCAGCGATAGAACGGGGGCCGCGCAGCATCGAGCACGCGCTCCCATGGCCGGTGCCAGTGGATGGCTTCGCCGGCCTCGGCCCAGAACCGCTCGGGGTCCTTGCGCCACTGCGCATAGACGTCGTTCTGGGTGCTCGGACTGGCGCGCGTGCCAGGTGTCGCGTGCATGAGGCGGTCCTCCGGCGGCGGGGTCCTGTACGATATCACCCCTCGCGGCGGGGCTCCAGCGCGCCCTGGATGCCAGAGTGGTTGCAGGTGGGCGTCCGGCCGGCATCTTTAGCCGCCACGGCTCCACAGGGAGGGCTCATGGCGCACAACGGGAAGCATGCGTTGATCACCGGAAGCTCGCGCGGCATCGGCCGTGGCATCGCGCTCAAGCTGGCCGGGCAGGGGGTGCAGGTCGCGATCAACTATCGTAAGAACGAAGCGGCCGCAAAGGACACGCTCGCCAAGGTGAAGCAGCGCGGGTCCGACGGTTTCGTCATCCAGGCCGACGTGTGCCGCCCCGATGATATCACCCGCATGGTGGGGCGGGTGAAGAGCGAGTTCGGGAAACTCGACATCTTCGTCAGCAACGCGCGACCCGAGGTGCCCGAGTTCTACCAGGGCCCCATGAACATCACCCTGGAGCAGTGGGACACCGCCATGAACTCCCAGGCGAGGGCATTCCTGCTCGCGGTGCGCGCGGCGTGCTCGCTGATGGGCGAGGGCGGGAGAATCGTCGCGATCACGTACGCGCCGGGCGGGCGCACCGGCAGCTGGCAGCCGTGGGTGGGCATGGGTGCGGCCAAGAGCGCCATGGAATCGCTGTGCCGCTACTTCGCGGTAGCGCTCGCGAAGCGGGGCATCACCGTGAATGCCGTCAGTCCCGGGTGGATCGAGGACAGCGTGCTCAACACGTTGCCCGACGCCGCGCAGGACATGATCCGGAACTGGCACCAGGGTGACAAGGGGTGGACGCCGATGGGTCGGCTCGGCACGCCGGCGGACATCGGGAACGCCGTCTCGCTCCTGTGCTCGGCCGACGCCGCCTGGATCACGGGCCAGGTCATCGCGGTGGACGGCGGCTTGTCCCTAATGGACGCGGGGCTCCCGCTCGACATCCAGCGAGGCTAGTGCTGCTGTTGGGCCGGCAGCTGGCTCACCGTGAGCGGCACCGACGCCTTTTTGTCTCCGTCGATAGTGATCTCGAAGCGGTAGGCGCCCGGATGCGGGAACGGCACGTCGAACACGAGGATCGCTCCCGCCTCGATATCGGTCACCCCCGCGGGCGGCTCGGCGAAGTTGACGTTGCCGTTGCCGCCGAGGATCTCCCCGTCCTGCTCGTCCAGGAGCCGGATCTGCACCTGGTGCTCGCCGATCTCCGTGCGCTTCCCTTTGAGACGGAGCACCAGGTGCAGGCGCGGGTGCATGGCGGGAAACTGTTGCACCCAGATGTGCTGGAAGATCCCCAGGACGGAGAGCTTTCCCGCCTGATCGACGATCGCATAGTCGGCGACGACGGCGAAGTCGAGATGCACGCTACTTCGTGGAGAGCGGGATCGACGCGCGCGTCTTCTCCCATTCCAGCTTCAACACGCCTCCGTTGCCGCTCGGCTCGATCGCGATCGTGAACTGCTCCACCGGCTGCCGCAGCGGCTCTACCCTCATGTCGAGCCGGGCGAGGTCGTACTGCGCGTCGTACTCGGTGCCCGACTGGCCGCTGTTCCGATTGACGATGAGCTTCCAGCCGGCCGGCGAAGGGATGGTCCAGAGGCTGTACTTGCCCGCCGGAACGGTGGTTCCGGCCACGATCAAGTCGGCGCTGGTCTCCAGCACCGTCGCCTGGTTCGCGCCGGTCCGCCACACTTGGTTCCAGGGAACCACGTTCCCGAAGATCACCCGGCCGCGCATGGAAGGCCGGCTGTAGCGCACTGCCACGGCAACGCCGGCTACGCTCGCCCGGACCGAGTCAGCCGGCGACAGCGTACCGAGCGAGCGCGCGGCGAACGACTTCGCCAATGCGGCGAAGTCCAGTCCCTGCACCCGCTCGACCGTGACTTGCATGGTGCTGCCGATGCCGGAGACGCCCAGCAGCGTCCCCTGGCCGTCCACCCGCGCGTGCATCAGACCGAGCACGCCGAGCACGATGGTCATCGAATCCGGTCCCTGGGGCGTGGCCGTGACGTCCAGAGGTTCGGTCGCGCCGAGCAGTACCATGCCAACCGCATAGGGCCCGCTCCCTGCGGTACGGGCGCGGCGCGCCACCTCCTCGACGAGCGCCCATCCTTGGTCGACGAACGGCACCGTGCCAGGGCTCGTCTTTACCCGGATCGTCACGCTCGAATCGCCCCGCGGCACGGTCATGATCGCCGAGTCGGCGCTAAACGTCGCGGTGGCCCTGCGCTCGAGCGGCCCCGGTCCGCCGGTGACGTTGTGCGTGATGAGCTCGAAGCGTTGCAACGCACCGCCGCGCCCAAAGGTCGCCGTGTACAGGCGGTGTACAGTGCGCGGGCTGCGGACCACCTGCTCTCCCTCGAGCCGCTCGGCGGTGCGGGTGTAGCGCTCGATGGCGAGCGTGTCGCGTCCCAGGCGAACGAGGAACTGGCCCGACTGGGCGGGTAGTCCGGTCGGGATAGCGAGCGCCGCGATCAGGAGGCTCCACCGTCTGCCGCTCATGGCTGTTTCCTCGTGAAGGGAATCGAGATGCGGGTCTTCTCCCAGTCCATCCGGATGACGCCGCCATTTCCCTGCGGGATAAGGGC
>WNGI01001960.1_pt1 | contig 19888 bp, 17 predicted proteins | sample 5400621 | NCBI WGS metagenome assembly WNGI01 (sample SAMN13153374, study PRJNA577476) | soil metagenome | isolation source: 20 cm soil or saprolite under Garry oak tree replicate 1 | place: USA:California | collected 2016-06-15
CAAGCGTAAATGCGCAGCACAGGCACACGGGCCGAAGTCACGAGGTGGCCGTCGCCCAGATACTGGCCAAGCAGGTACGCGTACGACTCACCGAGCTCGGCCGTTGGACCCTCGCTACAGATCACGCAACGCGCCGGAGATGTGTGATCGGTGGCCATGGTCGCGCGCCACTTCGCGACGGTGCGCAGTGGGAGACCGAGACGCTCAGCGGCCTCGCGCGCGGTGCAGCCGCGGGCCATGAGTTGCCGGGCCCGCGCGCGAACGTCAAGGTCGTGCATCCGGTCAAGATCGCAAGAGCGTCCGACAAAACCTCGGTGCCGGGAGCGGGATTCGAACCCGCACGCGCTGTCGCGCAATCGCTTTTGAGGCGATCGTGTATACCGTTCCACCATCCCGGCGGTTGCCCAGCGGCGCTGGCCGTCGACACCGTAGGCTACCTGGCAGACATCGCGGTCTACGGCACAGGAGGCAGCGCCCGTGGCAAGCCAGCCCGTTGCCGATCCCGCACCGAAGCGGGTGCTGATCGCCGAGGACGAGGCGCTGATCCGGCTCGATCTGCGCGAGATGCTCCAGGAAGAGGGCTACGAGGTCGTCGGCGAGGCCGCGGACGGCGAGCAGGCGGTGACCCTGGCGGCGGAGCTCATTCCGGATCTGGTCATCTGTGACGTGAAGATGCCCAAGATGGACGGCATCACCGCCGCCGCGCAGATCGCGAGCAAGCGAATCGCGCCGGTCGTCATCCTCACGGCATTCAGCCAGCGCGACCTCATCGAGCGGGCCCGCGATGCCGGTGCAATGGCCTACCTCGTCAAGCCCTTCCAGAAGCGGGATCTGTTTCCCGCGATCGAGATGGCGACGTCGCGGTTCGCCGAGATCCGCGCGCTGGAGTCCGAGGTGACCAACCTGCGCGAGCGGCTCGAAGCGCGCAAGCTGATCGAGCGGGCCAAGGGCGTGCTGATGTCCGAGCACCGGATGAGCGAACCCGAGGCATTCCGGTGGATCCAGCGCGCCGCGATGGACAACCGGACATCCATGCGCGCAGTGGCCGAACTGGTACTCAGCGGCGGCGGCGGTAGTTGAGCCGCGTACTACTGATCGTGGTGTCGCGTCAAGTCCGTGTTCAGGTAGCTGCCATGCTCGCGTGCCTGCCCTCCCGCTCGACTTGCCAAGGCGGCTAGGGTTTGGCTGCCCGCCGGTCATCATGACGCGGCCGGGCGGTGATCGAACTCGGTGCACAACGGGGCCCGAATCCGCAGGGAGAGAGCGGTGTCGCGAAGTCACGTTCGTGTGCGGCCGGCAGAGATGGCCGACGTGCCGCACCTGGTCACGCTCTTCGAGTCGACCGATCTGCCGCTCGGCGCGCTGGGTGCGCGGCAGTTCCATGCCGACACGCTCGCGCACCTGGCAGAGCGGTTCGCCACGGTCGTGTCCGCCGACGACCGTTCGGTGCTGGTGGCAACCGACGACATGGCGACGGTCGTCGGGCTCGTCGTGGTGGCCGAGGACGAGGTCGGCCCGGTGACTCCGGCGCCGGTGCTGCACATCAGCCACCTCATCGTTGCGCAGCGTCACCGGCGCCGCGGGGTCGGGCGGGCGCTGCTCGCCGCCACCGTGCACCTGGCCGATCAGCGCGGCATCGAGCACGTCGTCGCGACGGCCGTCACCGGCTCGCGCGATGCCAACCGCTACCTGGCCCGGCTCGGCTTCGCGCCACTCGTCGTGCGCCGTATCGCGGCCACGTCGACGCTGCGCCGTTCGCTCGGGATCGCCGACGGCGCCGACCGCCTCGCGCTGCTGCGCCGAGCCCGTCGCGGGGGACGCAGCCTCGCTGCCCGCGCGATCAGCCGCGGCGCCTAGCGCCCGCCCGCTGTCGGCGGCTGGACCTAGACTCAGGCCCCGTGACGGGTTCCCGGCTGCTTCTTCTCGACGGTCACTCGCTGGCCTACCGCGCCTTCTACGCGTTGCGCGAAGTCGAGATGTCGACGACCACGGGCCAGCCGACGAGCGGCGTCTTCGGCTTCACCTCGATGCTCGTCAACCTGCTGCGCGACGAGGAGCCGACGCACATCGCGGTCGCCTTCGACGTCTCGCGCAAGACGTTCCGCACCGAGACGTACGCCGAGTACAAGGCCGGCAGGGCGGAGACACCCCCGGATTTCGCCGCGCAGCTGTCGCTGATCCGCGAGGTGCTCGAAGTGCTGCACATCCGCACGCTCGAGGTCGAGGGGTACGAGGCGGACGACGTCATCGCCACGATCACGACGCAGGCAAGCGCGGAGGGTTGGGACACGCTGATCTGCACCGGCGATCGCGACTGCCTGCAACTCGTCACCGATCACGTGACGGTGCTCTACCCGCGCCGGGGCGTCAGCGACCTGACCCGGTTCACGCCCGAGGAGGTCAAGGCCAAGTACGACCTGTCGCCGGCTCAGTACCCGGACTTCGCGGCACTGCGCGGCGACCCCAGTGACAACCTGCCGGGCATCCCGAGCGTGGGGGAGAAGACGGCAGCCAAGTGGATCCGCGAGTACGGATCGCTGGACGCCCTGGTCGAGCGCGTCGACACCGTCAAGGGCAAGGTCGGCGACGCGCTGCGCGAGCACCTGGCGAACGTCATCCGCAACCGGCAGCTCACCGAGCTGGTGCGCGAGGTGCCGCTCGACCTCGACCTGTCTTCCTTGCAGCGGCAGCCCTGGGACCGTGAACGGGTGCACACCCTGTTCGACAACCTGCAGTTCCGGGTGCTGCGCGAGCGGCTGTTCGCGTTGACGGCAACCGAGCCGGAAGCCGAAGAGGGCTTCGACATCGCCACGACGCGCCTTGGCCCGGACGACGTGGCGGCGTGGCTCGACGAGCACGCGCGCGACGGCAGCCGGGTCGGCGTCGCGTTCCGCGGAACCTGGGGCAGGGGCACCGGGTCACTGACCGGCGTGGCATTGGCCGCCGCCGACGGCGCTGCCGGTTTCCTCGAACCGGATCAGCTGGCCGAACAGGACGAGAAGGCGATGGCCGCCTGGTTCGCCGACACCGCCGTGCCCAAGGCCGTCCACGACGTCAAGGGCCCGCTGCTCGCGCTGCGCGAACGCGGCTGGACGCTCGCCGGCGTCGCAACTGACACCCAGCTCGCCGCATACCTCGCACTGCCCGGCCAGCGCTCGTTCGACCTGGCCGACCTCGCCCTGCGCTATCTGCACCGCGAACTGCGGGCCAACGTCGAGGAGTCCGGACAGCTCACCCTGGACGGCGGGGTCGACGAGGCGGACGACGCTCTAGCCGAGGTCGAGACCGTCCGGGCCTCCGCGATCCGAGATCTCGCCGACGCGCTCGACGGCGACCTCGACGAGCGCGGGGCCGCCCGCCTGCTCGCCGAGATGGAACTGCCGCTGACCTTCGTGCTCGCCGACATGGAGTCCGTCGGCATCGCCACCGACACTGACAAGCTGCTCGAGTTGCAGTCCGAGCTCGGCGGCGCCGTCAAGAACGTCGAGCAGGACGCCTACTCGGTCGTCGGCCGGCAGTTCAACCTCGGTTCGCCCAAGCAGCTGCAGGAGATCCTGTTCGACCAGTTCGGCCTGCCGAAGACGAAGCGGATCAAGACCGGCTACACCACCGACGCCGACGCGCTGGCGCACCTGTACGAGCAGACCCAGCATCCGGTGCTCGAGCACTTGCTGCGCCACCGCGAGGTGGCCCGGCTCAAGACGGTGGTCGACTCGCTGCTGCCGCTGATCGACGACGCCGGGCGCATCCACACGACGTTCAACCAGACGATCGCGGCGACCGGGCGGCTCTCGTCCACCGACCCCAACCTGCAGAACATCCCGGTACGCACGGCAGAAGGCCGGCGCATCCGCGAGGCGTTCACGGTCGGTGCCGGCTTCGAGTCGCTGATGACGGCTGACTACAGCCAGATCGAGATGCGAATCATGGCGACGCTGTCCTGCGACGCGGGGCTGATCGAGGCGTTCACGACCGGCGAGGATCTGCACACGTTCGTCGCGTCGCGCGCGTTCGACCTGCCGCCCGAGCAGATCGACCCGGAGCTGCGCCGGCGGGTCAAGGCGATGTCGTACGGCCTGGCCTACGGCCTGTCGGCGTTCGGGCTGGCCCAGCAGCTCAAGATCACGCCCGAAGAGGCGCGCGGGCAGATGGACGCCTACTTCGCGCGCTTCGGCGGCGTGCGCGACTACCTGAAGTCGGTTGTCGAGCAGGCCCGCCAGACCGGCTACACCGAGACGATCATGGGCCGGCGGCGTTACCTGCCGGACCTGACGAGCGACAATCGGCAGCGCCGCGAGATGGCCGAGCGGATGGCGCTCAACGCGCCGATCCAGGGCAGTGCGGCCGACATCATCAAGGTCGCGATGCTCGGCGTGCACCGCTCGCTGGCATCGTCGAACCTGACGTCGCGCCTGCTGCTGCAGGTGCACGACGAGCTCGTCCTCGAGATCGCCCCGGGCGAGCACGACGCGGTCGAGGAGGTCGTGCGTCGCGAGATGGGCGCCGCGTACCAGCTCGACGTGCCGCTCGACGTGTCCGTCGGCGTCGGCCCCAACTGGCACGAGGCCGCGCACTGACTCGGATCGTGCGCTCGCCGGTTTCTGTCGGTACGTCCCGGCAAGGTTGGCCGGGTGACGGAAAGGCGGGACGATGATGACTATGAGCCTGGCAGGCGTGGGACGCCCGTTCTCGGTGGCGGACCTCGAGGCGATGCCCGATGACGGGCGGCGCTACGAGCTCATCGACGGCGAGCTCCTCGTGACCCCGGCGCCGGGCTGGGCGCACCAAGAGGCGGCGATCACGCTGACCGAGCTGCTCCGATCGGCTTGCCCTCGCGACCTCCGCGTGCTGATCGCGCCGTTCGCCGTGCGTCCGGACCTGCATAACGAGCTCCAGCCGGACGTGCTCGTGGCGCGCTTCGCGGACCTGACGCTCAAGAACCTGCCCAAGCCGCCGGTGCTGGCCGTCGAGGTTGCCTCGCCGAGCAGCCGGCTGACCGACGCCAACCTCAAGCGGGCGGTCTACTCGCGCATGGGCGTGCAGACGTTCTGGCTGGTCGATCCTGATCCGGAGCAGCCGTCGTTGACCGCGTTCGAGCTGGCCGACGCCGACTACCGGCAGGTGGCACACGCCGTCGGCGATCAGGTGTTCACGGCCGAGCGGCCGTTCGTGGTGCGCATCATGCCGGCCGAGCTCGTGCGCGGCCTGCAGCCCTGACGCTGTTTCGGCGCAGGCGCGCGGAACTAGGGTCCACGAAGCCTCACCACTGCAACGTTGGAGGATCAATGCCTCTGCATCGGCCGCGTCCGCTCGCACTGGTCAGCGCTCGCGCCGTGCACCGGCACGACAGCTGACAACGCATTCCTCGGCGAGCGTGTCGCGGACGCACTGGCCGCGGTCAGCTAGCTCGTACGCCCGGCGCGGTAGGCCCGCCTGCCGCGCTGCGCGGATGCGGCCCCGCGCCGCAGTGGCCTACCGTGCCGTCGTGGGCTCGCTTGCGATCAGGCCACGGGACCTCCGGGTGCCAGGCGATGTCCTGATCGCGCTCGGCGTCGGCGTCGTCCAGATCGTCGGGACGGGCCTCGCGGCGCGCCACCAACCCGACGCCGAGCCGCTCGACGCTGCCGCGTACGCGCTCCTGGCGGCGGGTTCGGCCTGCCTGGCGGTCCGGCAGCGCTGGCCCGTGCTCGTGCTGGCAGCGGCGTTCGCGGCGACGTTCGGCTACGAGTGGCTGGGCTATCCCGGCGGCCCGGTCTGGATATCGCTCATCGTCGCGTTGTTCACGGTCGTCGCGTCCGGACGCCGGGTGGCCGCGTACACCGCACTGGCCGCCGGGTACGTGCTGGGCGTGTGGCTCGAGCCGGCGGCCCACGACAAGCCCGGCCCGAGCCTCGTCCAGGCCCTGGGGCTCGCCGCGTGGCTGCTGGCGTTGGCGGCGGCCAGCGAGGTCGTGCGGTACCGGCGGCAACTGCGCGAGGCGGCACGGCGGCAGGCAGTCGAAGTGCGCCGTGGCGAGCTGGAGGCGACGCGGCGCCGAGCGAGCGAGGAGCGGCTCGACATCGCCCGCGAACTGCATGACGTGCTCGCGCACGGCATCTCCATGATCAACGTCCAGGCCGGCGTCGCGCTGGAGCTGATGGACGAGCAGCCCGAGCAGGCGCGTACCGCGCTCGCGACGATCAAGCAGGCGAGCAAGGACGCGCTGGTCGAGGTGCAGGCCGTGCTGGGAGCGCTGCGGCAGTCCGGCGAGCCAGCCGCCACGGCGCCGACGCCGAGCATCGCGAACCTCGACCGGCTGCTGAGCGGCGCGCGCTCGGCCGGCCTGCAGGTGCACGCGCGGGTCATGGGTGAGCCACGAGCGCTGCCGGTCGGCGTCGATCTCGCGGCGTACCGGATCCTGCAGGAGTCACTGACGAACGTCGTGCGGCACGCCGGCGCATCGTCGGTGACCGTCGAGGTGACGTACGGGGCGCAGGAGCTGACCGTCGAGGTCGTCGACGACGGGAAATCCGGCTCGTCCAACGGGAGCGGCAGCGGGATCGCCGGCATGCGGGAACGGGCGATCGCGCTCGGCGGCGAGCTGGACGCCGGGCGCAGGCTCGGCGGCGGCTTCCGGGTACACGCGGTCCTGCCGTTGCCCGGGAGCGCCGCGTGATCCGGGTGCTGCTCGCCGACGACCAGGCGCTGGTGCGTGCCGGCTTCGCCGCGCTGATCGACGCCCAGGACGACATGGCAGTGGTCGGGCAGGCCGGCGACGGCGCCGAGGCGGTCCGGCTGGTCGGCGAGCTACGTCCCGACATCGTGCTGATGGACATCCGGATGCCGGGCACGGACGGCCTCGCGGCCACCCGCGCCATTGCCGCGGACGAGCGGCTGGTGGACGTCCGGGTGATCGTCCTGACGACGTTCGAGCTCGACGAGTACGTCTTCGAGGCGCTGCGCGCAGGCGCGACCGGCTTCCTGGTCAAACACACCGAGCCCGCCGAGCTGATCCGCGCGTTGCGCACGGTGGCCGCGGGCGAGGCGTTGCTCTCGCCGGGCGTCACTCGCCGGCTCATCGCCGAGTTCGCCGGACGGGCCAAGGAGCCACCGGCGTCCTCGCGCCTGGATTCGATCACCGCGCGGGAACGCGAGATCGTCGCGTTGGTGGCGCAGGCGCTGTCGAACGACGAGATTGCCGAGCGGCTCTTCCTCAGCCCGGCGACTGTCAAGACACATGTCAACCGGGCGATGACCAAGCTCGACGTGCGCGACCGGGCCCAGCTCGTCGTGCTCGCCTACGAGGCCGGAGTGGTGCGTCCCGGCTGGGCGTGACCGGGCCGTACCACGGCCGCGGTAGTCGCAGAGCCGACGTGGGGTGGACGACCTGAGCGGCACGAATCACCACGATCGAAGCCATGACAAATGCCCTCATCACCAAGAGCGCGGCTCGCGCCGTGCACGCGACCAAGACATACGGCAGCGGCGACACTGCCGTCGTCGCCCTCGACGACGTCACCGCCGAGTTCCCGGACGGGCAGTTCACGGCGATCATGGGCCCGTCCGGCTCGGGCAAGTCGACGCTGCTGCACTGCCTGGCCGGCCTCGACACGCTGACGGGCGGGCAGATCCTGCTCGGCGACGTCGACCTGAGCTCGCTCAGCGACAAGCAGCTGACGCTGCTGCGCCGCGAGCGGGTCGGCTTCGTGTTCCAGTCGTTCAATCTCGTCCCCACGCTGTCGGCGGCGGAGAACATCCGCCTGCCCCTGGCGCTCGCCGGTGACAAGCCGGACCCGGACTGGTACGAGGCCGTCATCGAGACCGTCGGCCTGGCCGACCGGCTGGCGCACCGCCCGTCAGAGCTCTCCGGCGGGCAGCAGCAGCGCGTTGCCGTCGCTCGCGCGCTGGTCAGCAGGCCGGCCATCGTGTTCGCCGACGAACCGACCGGCAACCTCGACTCGCGCAGCGGGGCCGACCTGCTCGACTTCCTGCGCCGGGCCCGGCAAGACCTCGGCCAGACGATCGTCATGGTCACCCACGATCCGGTGGCCGCGAGCTACGCCGACAGTGCGCTCTTCCTCGCTGACGGCCACATCGTGGACGTCCTCGACCGCCCGACGCCGCAGCGCGTCCTCGACCACATGCGGCGACTGGAGGTCTAGGCATGTTCGCGATCGCATTGAACGGCATGTGGGCGCACAAACGGCGACTGATCGGCAGCACGCTCACCGTGGTGCTCGGCGTCGCGTTCCTGTCCGGGACGTTGCTGCTCGGCGACACGCTCAAGGCGAACTTCGACAACCTGTTCACGCAAGCAAACGCGGGCACCGACGTGGTCGTGCGTGGCGTGACCAAGATCGGATCCAACGGCGGGCAGGACCGGCGGCTGGCCATTGACGCCTCGCTGGTGCAGCAGGTACGCGGCGTCCCGGGAGTGGCCGACGCGCAGCCCTACGTCGAGGGCTTCGGCCAGCTGCTCGGCCATGACGGCAAGCGGGTCGCCGGCAACGGGCCACCGACCAACGCCGCGAACTGGGTCGGCGACGCCTCGCTGAATCCGTACCGGCTCGCGCAGGGGCGGGCACCCGCCGCCGACGACGAGGTCGTGATCAACCGGGGAGCCGCCAAGGCCGGCAAGCTGCACCTCGGCGATACCACGACCTTGCTGACGCCGAAGCCGGTGACCGTCCGCATCGTCGGGCTGTCGACATTCGGGACGGCCGACGGGTTCGGGTCGGTCACCTTCACCGGCATGACGCTGCCCGCCGCGCAGCGCTATCTGGCGCAGGCTCCTGGCCGGGTCAGCGAGGTGCTGGTCAAGGCGGCACCAGGCGTGGCACCGGACCGGGTCATCGCGGCGCTGCGGCAACAATTGCCGGCCGGCGTCGAGGCCGTCACCGGCCAGCAACTCGCCACCGAGGACATCGCCGCGATCGACAGCGGGTTCCTGGGCTTCCTGCGTACGGCGCTCACGGCATTCGCCGTCGTAGCGCTGCTCGTCGCCGTCTTCAGCATCTACAACACGTTCTCGATCATCGCCGCCCAGCGCAACCGGACGTCGGCGCTGCTGCGCGCACTCGGGGCCACCCGCCGGCAGGTGATCGGCTCGGGCATGCTCGAGGCGCTCGGCGTCGGGCTCGTCGGGTCGTTGGTCGGCTGGGGTGCGGGAATCGGCATCGCCGCCGGGCTCAAGGGCGTCTTCGACGGTTTCGGCTTCGCGTTGCCCGCGGGCGGGCTCGTGTTCAAGGCGTCGAGCATCGTGCTCGCAGTGGGTGCCGGGCTGGCTGCCACGCTCGTCGCGGGGGTGGCGCCGTCCGTGCGGTCCTCGCGCGTGGCGCCCGTCGCCGCGTTGCGTGACCAGGCGATCGAGCAGGGCGCGGCGTCCAGGACGCGGGGCATCATCGGCGCCGTGCTGACCGCGGGTGGGGTGGCGGCTCTGGTCGCCGCGGCAACCCGTCCCGGACCGATCGGCCTGGCCGGCATCGGCGCGGTGCTCACGCTGGTCGGCATGGTCGTCCTCGGGCCGCTTGCCGCCCGTCCGGCGGCGTCGGCGCTGGGCGCTCCGGTTGCCGCGACGCGCGGCGTCACCGGCACGCTCGCCCGCGGCAACGCGATGCGTAACCCGCGTCGCACCGCGGCGACCGCGTCGGCATTGCTCATCGGCGTGGCCGTGGTCGCGATGTTCACCATGGTGGCTGCGTCGCTCAAGGCGTCCGCCGCGAAGGGTGTCGACCGCGCACTCACCGCGGACCTGGTCGTCGACACCGAGGGCTACGGCGGCGGCGCTGGGCGCGGACGGCTCGATCCGGGCCTGGCGACTCGACTCGGCCAGCTTGCACCTGTGCAGGACGCCGTCGGCCTCGGCGGTGGCACCGCGCTGATCGACGGCGACAGCAAGTTCGTCGCCGCCGCCGACCCGGCGGGCATCGAGCACGTCGTGGATCTCGGCGTGACGGACGGTTCGCTGGCGGCCATGACGCCGACGTCGCTCGCCGTGTCGCGCGACGTTGCCGACAGCCATGACTGGCACGTCGGATCGCAGGTGCGAGTGACCTATCCCGACGGCACCGTCGCCTCAGCCGGCATCGCCGCGATCTTCGGCAACGCCGACATCACCGGCGGCTACCTGTTCCCCGCCGCCGGCTGGACGCCGCATGCCGGGCAGGCCCTCGACTCGAAGGTGCTGCTCGAACTCCGGCCGGGCACGGATGTGACAGCTGCCGCGGCGGCGGTCCGGGCGGCGACGAGCCGCGACGGCGATGTGCGAGTGCAGGACCGCGACCAGTACCGGTCGAGCGCAACCGCGGGCATCAACACGTTCCTCGGGATGATCTACGTGATGCTCGCGCTCGCGATCCTCATCGCGCTGATGGGCATCAGCAACACGCTGTCGCTGTCTATCCACGAGCGGACGCGTGAGCTCGGGCTGTTGCGCGCGGTCGGCCAGACCCGGGCTCAGGCCCGCGCGATGGTGCGCTGGGAGTCGGTGCTCGTCGCCGTGTTCGGCACGGTCGGCGGCGTCGGGCTCGGCACTCTGCTCGGCTGGTCGCTGGTGAAGTCGGCATCGACCACGGCGCTCAGCACGTTCTCGGCGCCTCCGGTCCAGCTGGCGGTGTTCCTCGTCGTGGGCGCGATCGCGGGCACGCTCGCCGGCATCAGGCCGGCTCGGCGGGCGGCAAAGCTGCGCATCCTGCAGGCGATCAGCGCGGAGTGACGCTTCCGATCGCGTTGCCGACCTGGGAGGCTCACCGGGGCGAACGCCCAGGTCGGCGATGCGGGAGGGCGCACGATGACGGACGAGATTTTCTCGGCGCCGAGTCGCCGTCAGGTACTGAGCATGGGCGCGGCGGCGGGTGTGCTCGCCGCCACGTCCGGCCTGCTCGCGCCACCGGCCGGGGCGACACCCCGCGCGCCCGCGCGGCGCGTCCCGGCGAGCACCGAGCACACGACGCTCGACCGCACGCTGCTGCGCGGCCAGCCGGGCGCGGGTGGTTACCGTCCGATCGTCGTCGGCCCCGGCGAACCGCACCTGCTGCGCGACGACCTCGTCGGGCCGGGCGGGCTGGGCGATCGCCGGCCGCTGCTCGCATTCGGCCAGCTGACCGACATGCACATCATGGACGCGCAGTCACCGGCACGCGTCGAGTACCTCGACCGGTTCAATGATCCGGGCGAGCCGTTCGCCGGGTTGCTGCCGTTCGGGTCGTCCTATCGCGCGCAGGACTTCCTGACTGCCCAGGTCGCCGAGGCGATGGTGCAGGCGATGAACGCCGTGCACCGCGGCCCGGCCAGCGGGCTGCCGTTGGCGTTCGCGGTCGCCACCGGCGACAACGTCGACAACACCCAGTTCAACGAGCTGCGCTGGCAGATCGACGTGCTCGACGGTGAGCGCGTGCGGCCGGACTCAGGCGACCTCACGAAGTACGAGGGCGTTGCTGACCTCGTCGACTACGACCTGCGGTACTGGCACCCGGACGGCACGCCGGCCGGCCAGTCCGACGACCTGCCCCGCGCCCGCTTCGGCTTCCCCACCCTGCCGGGACTGCTCGACGCCGTGCGCCGCCCGTTCGACACGACCGGCCTGCGCACTCCGTGGCTGACCGCGTTCGGCAACCACGACGGCCTCGTCCAGGGCAACATCCCGTCGTCGGCGCTCATCGCGGCGGTCGCCACCGGCAATGTCAAGATCAGCAACCTGCCGCCGGGCACCGACATCATCCAGCTGGCGCTCGGCCTGCTCAGCGGTGATCCGGCCGCATTGCAGGCGCTGTTCGCCGGACCGGCTCGGATCGTCGCGCCGGACTCGGACCGCAGGCCGCTGTCGCGCGCGGAGACGATTGCCGAGCACTTCCGGACCAGCGGCCGTCCGCACGGCCACGGGTACGGCACCTGGAACCTGAGCACGGGCAACGCCTACTACGCGTTCGACCGCGGACCGGTGCGGGGCATCGTCCTCGACACGGTGAACCCGTTCGGCGGGTCCGAGGGGTCGATCGACGCCGCGCAGCTCGCCTGGCTCACCGCCGAGCTGGCCGCGGGCAGCCGCCGCTATCTCGATGAGAGCGGCAATGTGGTCGCCGGCGGCGCACGCGACAGACTGTTCGTGCTGTTCAGCCACCACACCATCGAGACGATGAGCAACGGCGCCGGCGTGGGGCGCGTGCTCGGCCCGGCCGTTCGCGACCTGCTGCTCCGGTTCCCGAACGCGGTGCTCTGGGTGAACGGCCACACGCACCGCAACACCGTCGTGCCCTACCGGCGGGCGGCGGATGCGCCGATCCCGGGCGGCTTCTGGGAGGTCAACACCGCGGCGCACGTCGACTGGCCGCAGCAGTCGCGCGTCGTCGAGCTCGTCGACAACGGCAACGGCACCCTGTCGGTGTTCGGCACGCTGCTCGACCACGTCGCTCCGACCGGATACGGATCGGCGCCGCGCGACCCGCTGGCGCTGGCGTCGCTGTCCCGCGAACTCGGCGCGAACGACTGGCAGAACGCGGCGCCCACCGCCACCGAGGACGGGCGGCGCGGTGCGGTGGAAGACCGCAACGTCGAGCTACTGGTGCCCGCGCCGTTCGTGCTGGCGGACTAGCGCGTCTGGCTGAAACCCGCTCATCGCGCCGCAGGGCATCGGGTTATTCCGGTGACGCGGCCGACCCGCTTCGAGGCGTTTGGCCGGATCGGGGCGGTTCGGGGACGCAGAGACTCTGGTCCCTGATCGACGGAGCGCACGTTCACCAAGACCCGTCACGTCAAGTAGCGAGGCTGTGACGCCTCGCACTGGTAGCTTTACGTCGTCAATCGGTGACTGGATTTCGTCTCGCAGGAAAGGGCGGCCACCTGATGATTCGGCGAACCGTTGTCTACCCCGTGGTGAAGGGGCAGCCTGCCCTTCACCCGGCCGGCTGAGCAGGTCGTGATGGCCAAGCGATCCAGCATCGCTCTGGTGGCGACAGGTGTCGTGCTGGTACTTGCCGGCGGTCTGGTCAAGTGGGTGGCCGCGCCCGCACTCGTCAAGGTGCCCCTCGACGTGAACACGACGACGGTTGCCGAGGGCGACATCGCGCTGTTCGTCCCCGCGCTGCAGACGGTCAAGCAGGTCCCCATCGTCGCGACGCGCACGGTCCGCGGTGACAAGTCCGCCGGAACCGGATCTACCGCCGTCTATGACGAGACGCTCTGCCTCGTCGCGCAGGGGACGGCCACCGACGCGCTCGGATGCGCACCGGCCACTGCCCCCGGCTTCGTCGAGAGGTCGACTGATCGGATCGCCTTCGACCGCAAGACCGCGCTGCCGGTGAGCGACGGTGCGCGATTCAAGGCGAATGTCGACGGCAACGCGGCGATCGTCCACAAGGGCCTTGACTACACGTTCCCGATCGACACGAAGAAGAAGAGCTACCCGTTCTTCAACACCGTCATCGGCAAGGCGTACCCGATCCAGTTCAAGGGTTCGGAGAAGCTGCGCGGGCTGACTGTCTACCGATTCCAGCAGACGCTGCCGGTTTCGCCGATCACGATCCAGAAGGCCTTGCCCGGCAGCTACGTCGACATCACCACGGTCTGGGTCGAGCCGACGACCGGTGTGATCGTCAAGGGCGAAGACAAGATCACCGAGAAGCTCACCGCGAACGGCGTCGCCGTGTTCGCCGGAACGTTGACGTTCAATGACAAGACCGTCGGCGAGCAGGTCTCCTACGCGAAATCGCAGCTGAACAAGGTCCATGTCCTGCGATGGTGGATTCCGTTGGCCGCGCTGGTTGTCGGCCTGCTCCTCGTCGCGGGCGGCTTGATGCTGGGGCGCAGGCGGACCGCCCCGACGATCGCGTCCAGTGACGAGGCGATCGAGTCGCAGAGCGTGCACACGCAGAGCTGAGTGGTCAGTACGGATCGGGCGTCGTGTGGTGCCCGAAGAGCCGGCCGATCCGCAGCACGATCTTGACGGCGACATTGCGCAGCCACCACGGCAACTCGCCCAGCATGCGAAGGCGATCGGACAGCATTGGGCGCGCGACCTCGAACCGCGCCAGCGATGCCGTCCGGCCGAGGTAGCGCAGCGAGCGCCCGGCAAGGACGTGCCGGAGCAGGGCCAGCGTCACCCCGACCGACGAGTACGCGTCGTGCACGAGCACCTGCCCGCCGTCGGCGACGTGTACTGCCCATCGCAAGTCGTCGCTGACCGTCCAGTAGTCGTGCTTGCCGTCGATGTAAAGGACGCCGATCGGTTCTTCCCAACCTGGACGGATCGCTGTGCTGCGCTCGGCAAGCAGCCGGACCGCATCACGCACGCCCGCTGCCTCGAGGTTCGCCTCGAACTTGTCACGAGTCGCCGCCCCGCCGAACATCGGGCCGTCGACGAACGGGTCGATCGCGACAACCGTCGCGCCGGTGGCGAGGGCGGCCGCGGCCAGGACGACGGTCGATCGGCCCTGGTGGCTGCCGATCTCGACGACGATGCTGTGCGGCTCAGTGCTGCTCGCCGCGTCCCATAGCATGCGAGCCTGCGCCGGCGTCAGCCATCCGGGAATCGTCTCGGCACGCATCCACACCGCGGCGAAGTCGGTGTATTCGGTGCGCATGCGACGGGTCCTTCCCTCGAAGCGCCGCGAGCCTACCCGGCCGGCCGGTACGCATGCCCTGATTCACTACTGTGAGCGTGCCGTGTGGGGCAGGATGCACGCATGTCCCGGACCAGCCGCCGTCGCCTCGTCCTCGCTCCAGCGCTTGCTGCCGTCATGGTCTTGTCGGCGTGCGCGCATACCTCGACTCCGCTGACGGCGCGCGAGCGAAGCGTCCAGGCGACCAGCACGAACGTGCCGTTCAAGAATTGCGGCCAGCAGTGCAGCGGCGAGATCGACGGCGCGGCGTATTCGATCAAGGTCCCGACCCAGTGGAACGGCACGCTGCTGCTCTACTCGCACGGCTACCGGTTCGCCGTGCCCGCGCCGCCGGACTTCGAGACGCCGAGCACGAGCGCGCAGGTGAGCTCCACCGACAGCGACGGCACGGGCAGCGATCCGCTCAGCCAGCAGCTGCTGCACGCCGGGTACGCCCTGGCCGGTTCGGCCTACAAGTCCAACGGCTGGGCCGTCGCCGACGGCGTCAAAGCGGGCCAGGATCTGCACGACAAGTTCATCCAGCTTGTCGGCAAGCCGCAGCGGACCTACGTCTGGGGTGACTCGCTGGGCGGCCTGATCACCGAGGTTCTCGCCGAGAAGGACCCGCAGTGGGTCGACGGCGCGGCGCCGATGTGCGGCGTCCTCGGTGGTCCGAACCTGAACCTCGACCTCGCCCTGGACGTGGCGTACGCGGTCAAGGCGCTGATCGACCCGTCGCTCAAGCTCACCGGCTACGCCAGCGCGGACGAAGCTAGCGCGAGCTGGCAGCATGCGGACAAGGCCATCGAGAGCGCGGCGGCCGACGTAGCGGGTGGCGGCACGGCGAAGGTGCTGTTCATCTCCGCGCTTGTCGATGCACCGAGCGAGACGCACACCTACGACGGGCACGATGTCACGTCCCAGGTGAAGGCCAGGGTCGAGTCGGTGCTGACCGCGCTCGGCTACGGCACGATCGGCCGCTACGACATCGAGCAGCGCGTAGGCGGCGACCCGTCCCAGAACACCGACGCCGACTACGCGGCGCGCGTCGACACCAACGAGGCGGCCGCGATCTCGACGGCAGGCGGCGACGTTGCTGCGCTGGTGAGCAAGCTCGAATCGGTGCCGCGCCTAAGCGCCGACCAGACGGCGCGGGACGCTTTCGCGAAGCTCGGCGACACCACCGGGGCGCTCGTCGCTCCGACGATCACGATGCACACCGTCGACGACCCGCTGGTGCTCGTGCAGAACGAGCACGTCTTCGCCGGCCGGGTGCAGGCGCACAGTGCCAGCGGCAAGCTCGTCCAGCTCTACATCGCGCCGCCGACGACCTACGACGAGTCGAGCGGCGCACCGTACGGGGCGGGGCACTGTAACTTCACCGACCAGCAGCGCAGCGGCCTGCTGACGGCGCTCGACAACTGGGTCAAGCGCGACGTTTACCCGGTGCCCGCCGGCCTGAGCGGCGAGCTCGGCCCGGACGGGCTGGACGCGGCCTACGTACCAGGCGCGTGGCCGGAGGGTTCAGCCAGCTGACCGGGCCGAGCCAGCCAGCCCGTCCCGATCAGCACGGAGCCGACCGTGGCCACGAGCGTGATCACAGCGACGGTGCCTACCACCCGGCCCACTGTCGCGTCCGAACCGCTGGCCAGCACGAGGACGGTGTCGGCCACGATCGCGGCCCAGATCGGCGCCGTCTGGCGGGTCCGGCGTAGCGCTAGCCCGGCCACCATGCCCAGCTGCAGCAGGGCGAGGCTGGCGCCGAGCACGGCGAACAGCCAGGCGGACGGTACGAGCTCCGGATAGCGCCCACCGCCGACGACCCGGCTGACCAGCGTGGGCAGGGCGGCCACGCCCAGGGTCACGACGGCTCCGACGCCGGCCACGATGACGACTGCGCGGCGCAGCATCTGCTTGTGCCGCGCGGAATCGGTCAGTCGTGGGAACACGAGCGTGGCCACCGACTGCGGCAGCCAGATCGCTCCCCGGGTGACGACCGATCCGGTCGCGTATACGGCGGCCAGATGGCTCGACAGGACGTGCCGCGCGAGCAGCACGTCCAGGGTGGACAGGAACCAGAACGCGCCGTGCGCGTGCAGCGCGTGGCCGACCTCGCGCAGCGGGCCACCCGCCGGGCCGTCCTCGACCGCACCGCGCAGCGGGACGCCGACGACGCAGGCGCACGCGGTCATGCCCACCAGGATGGCGAGCACGGCGCCCGTCGCGTCGCGCGCGATGAGCAACCCGAGCAGGCCGCACGCCGACCGTCCGAGCGCCGCGGCGGTGAGCACCATGCCGAGCGCGGCGAAGCGCCGCTCACCCTGCAGGACGCCTTGGAACATGCCCATCGCCGTGACCGCCGGCAACGATGCGGCGACGAGCAACAGGTCGACGTCGCTGGACAGGTGCAGGAATGCGGTCAGCGCCGGGCTGAGCACTGCGAGCAGCACGCTGGCCGTGAGCGCGACGACGATCGTCGCCTGCTTCATGCCCGCGGTGTCGCCCGTCGCAACACGGCGGGCCGTGACGGTCTGCACCGCGAATGACGGCACGGTGCCGACGAGCAGCACGTTGAGCAGCACCACCAGCTGCCCGTAACTCGACGAAGCGAGCAGGTGCACGGCCAGCAGCAGGACCAGGTAGCCGAGCAGGTTCGAGCCGAACCCCGCGACCGTCACCGCCGTCGCGGATCCCGCGGGACCGACCAGGCCACCCTCGTCCCGCAGACCGATGTCCGTCGAATCGGTCAAGAATGCCCTTCCCGCGACGCGGCAGCGACTACTCTCCTGACGGCACAGGCTAGCCCGCCCGCCGCGAGGGAGCCCACGACGAGAGCGACACCGGTCGAGATGTCGGCGCGCGTACGCGGCATCTTGCCCGTCGCGTGGTCAGCGACGCTGGTGGCGTTCCTGTTGTGGCCGCAGCGTCTGGGCGGCTACGGGCTCGGGCACGACCTGGTGTTCACTCCGCGCCAGCCGCTGTCGGCCGGGTCGCGCTGGTGGTCCCGCTGCTTGCCGCGGCACTCGGCGCTGCGCGGCTCGTCGGCCACGACCGCATGCTCGGAGCGCTTGCCGCATGCGGGTTCGCGATCTGGAATCCGTTCGTGATCGAGCGCCTGGCGCTCGGCCAATGGGCGCTGCTGTGGGCATACGGCGCGCTACCGTGGATCGTCCGCTCAGCGGCGCGCCTGCGCGACGGCAGCGGCCGGCCGTGGCCGCTGCTGCTGTGGGTGGGGGCAGCGTCGATCACGCCGACCGGCGGCGTGATCGCGGCAGTGGTCGGGGTGGTCGTCGCGTTTCCGGCCAACGGCGATGGCCGGACAGTCGCAGCGGGCCGCTGGCGTTCGTCGGCTTGGCCGTGATCGCGGCGGCCGCGGTCGTCGGCTGGCCGCGTCTCGTCCGCATTCTCGGCGGCACGACTGCAGTTCGACTGGCCGGCTGCGCGGCGGCGGGCTTCGTGCTCGCGGCCGCGGCGTCGGTGCCGGGACTGTCGGCAGTGATGCGGTGGATCGTGCGGACCGTGCCGGGCGGTGGCCTGCTGCGGGACGCGCAGAAGTGGCTGATGCCCTACACCCTGCTCGTCGTGCTGCTGCTCGGCGCGGCAATCGCGCGCCTGGCGGTCTTCGCGGCCTGGCGGGTCGCCGTCGCGGCGGTCGCGGTGGCCGGCCCGCTCGTCCTCCTGCCGGACGCGACGCGCACAGTTCACTCGACGGTGCAGCCGGTGCACTACCCGGCCGACTGGGCATGGGCACGCCGCGCGGTCGGCCATGGCGGCGACGTCGTGGTGTTGCCGTTCCAGTCCTACCGGCAGTTCCCCTGGACCGGCGGGCGGACCGTTCTCGATCCGGCTCCGCGACTGCTCCCGGGCGAGGTGGTCGTCTCCGACCAGCTGGCCGTCTCGGGCCGGGTGCTGCGTGGCGAGGACGACCGAGTGCGCGACGTGGCTGCTGCGCTAGGCGCCGGTCCGTCCTTGCCGCCCGACCTGGCAGCGGCCGGCATCGGCTGGGTGCTCGTCGAGCACGGCACGCCGGGCAGTGTGCCCGACCTCGCCGGATTGACCCAGGTTCGCGCCGGCGCCGATCTCACGCTGTACCGAGTGCCGGGGCTCGTCCCGCGAGCTGGGCCGTCGGCAGCGCAGATCACGGTCGTGCTGGCAGGTGACTCCGTCGCGGTGCTGATGGTGATCTTTGCTGCCGCGTCACTATTGCTCGATCGGCGTAAGCAGTTGGTAGGGTGCAGCCACTAGTGCGCTCGGGGGTGCTCGGTGGGCAGGATCATTTCCGTGGTCGTCTCGGCCATCATCGGCGGCGCGCTCGCCGTCGGCGCCTCCTGGGGCATCCTCTCCTCAGCGACGAAGGCACCTAGCCACAACCCGGCCAATAGCCAGGTCGTCGACTACGGCAAGCGCTGATCGATCCCGAGCGCCTCGCTGAAGCGCCTGGCCGAGGTGGCCCAGTCGAAGACGCTCGCCCGGTCTCGCGCGGCGCGTCCCATCCGATCGCGTAAGTCCGCGTCGGTGAGCAACTCGTCAGCCGCCTTCGTCATCGCGTCCAGGTCGTCAACCAGTTGGCCGGTACAGCCCTCGATGATCGACTCGCACACTCCGACGGCCGAACGGTAGGCGAGAGCGGGCACCCCTCGCGCGGCTGCCCGTGCGCACGCAGCTCGAGCTGCGCACGCCACCATCCGTCGCCGACGATGTTCACGCGCAGGTCAGGCACTGATCGATGCAGCCGTGCAGCGACCTCGAGGGCATGCTCGACCTGCTTGTGCGGCACGAGCCGGCCGAGCACGCAGATCGTCGGCACGCGGCTGCGCGGCTGCGTCTGCACCGGGTGCGGTATGTCGATCCCGTTGTGCACCACCTGCACTCGATCCGGAGCTATGCCCAAGATCGCGAGGTCATTGCGACTGGACTCCGAGACCGTCACGTATCGCCCGCGGTACACGCGCGGCGCGGCCCGCGACTCCAGCCACCACCCTAGGCGCCCACGCCAGCCGGGGTAGATGATCTGCCACTGCTCGCGATGCACGTGATGTACGAGCGCCACGATGCCCCGCCGGCGCACCAGTGGTGAGAAGAACGGCACCCCGTTCTGGACGTCGACGACGATGTCGGCGCGGCGCCCGAACCTGCTGAGCAGAAACGCCAGCCCGTGCGCGTACACCGTCAACCGGCCCCCGCGCCTGCGAAAACGAACACCTGCGACGGTCTCGTCTCGGGGCGCGTTGCCGTGTGCCGCACAGGCGATCGTGACTGCGTGGCCTTGCCCGGCGAGCCATTCGGCGACCCGCTCGACGAAGAGCTCCGAGCCG